>Ga0335085_10000896_pt1 | contig 72697 bp, 66 predicted proteins | sample Lox_Sample_45_FD_206712 | JGI IMG/M metagenome (GOLD analysis project Ga0335085, IMG submission 206712) | Soil microbial communities from Loxahatchee National Wildlife Refuge, Florida, United States - Lox_Sample_4.5 | ecosystem: Environmental > Terrestrial > Soil > Wetlands | place: USA... | reverse complement strand
GCCGGTCGCGAACACCGAATCGGCGATGGGCCCGAGCCCGACGGCGAACATGTGATGGCTCCACACCCCCCAGCCCATGAACCCGATCAGCACCCCGGAGTACACGACGACGGTGTAGCCGAACAGGGGCTTCCGCGAGAACGTGGGGAGTACCTCGGAGATGATCCCCATCGCCGGCAGAATCAGGATGTAGACCTCGGGATGGCCGAACAGCCAGAACAGGTGCTGCCACAGCACCGGGTCGCCGCCCGCCGACGCCACGTAGAAGTGGGTGCCGAAGGTCCGGTCGAACAGCAGGAACACGAGCGCGACGGTGATCACCGGGAACGCCGTGATGATCAGGAACGACGTGATCAGCGTCATCCAGGTGAACACGGGCAGGCGCATCATCGTGAGCCCGGGGGCGCGCAGGTTGAGGATCGTCACGATGAAGTTGAAGCCGGCTGCGAGCGACGCGATGCCGAGGATCTGCAGCCCCAGCACCCAGAAGTCGATGTTCAGGCCGGGGGAGAACGGCCGCTCGGTCAGATTGGCGTACCCGAACCACCCGCCGTCGGGCGCGGCGTGGAACAGGAAACTGACGTTGATGAACAGACCGCCCAGCAGAAACACCCAGTAGCTGAACGCGTTGAGCCGCGGGAAGGCCACATCGCGCGCGCCGATCTGCAGCGGCACGATGTAGTTGAAGAACGCCGCCGACAACGGCATCAGCGCCAGAAACACCATGGTCGTGGCGTGCATGGTGAAGAGCTGATTGAACGTTTCGGCGCCGACCAGGGTGTTGTCGGGCCGCACCAGCTGCGCCCGGATCAGCAGCGCTTCGAAGCCGCCCAGCAGGAAGAAGCCGAACGCGGTCCAGAAGTAGAGCAGCCCGATCCGCTTGTGATCGGTGGTCGTGAGCCAGCTCTTCAGGCCCGTGGCCGCCGGGGTGGGGGTGGGGGTGCGGGTGTCGCTCATTTCAGGCTCTCGAGATACGCCACCAGGGCGGGAAGCTCGGCCTCACTCACGTGCATGGCGGGCATCATGGCGCCGGGCTTCATGCCCGGCGGATTCCCGATCCAGGCGCGCAGGTGATCCTCGGTGTTCATCATCGTGCCCCCCGCGATCGTGGTGCGGCTCCCCACGTGCGACAAATTGGGACCGATGATGCCGGCCGAGACCCCGCGCACCGTGTGGCAGCCGATGCAGCCGTACTTCTGGAACGCCGCTTTGCCGGCCGCTTCGGGGGTGCCGGCGGCGGGGGTCCGCGGCGCGGTGTCGCGCTGGGCCGCCACCCAGGCCTCGAACCCGGGCGCGGAATCCACCATCACCCGCAGGCGCATGTTGGCGTGCGAGGCGCCGCAAAACTCGACACACTGCCCGAGATAGGTGCCGACCGAGTCGGCCGTGAACGCGATGCGGTTCACATGGTTGGGGATCGCATCGCGCTTGCCGCCGAGGCGGGGCGCCCACCAGCTGTGGATCACGTCGGCCGAAGTGATCGACACCGAGATCGGCTGCCCCACCGGTACGTGCAACTCGTTGGCGGTGACGACACCCAGGTCCGGGTAGCGGTACTCCCACCACCACTGGTGCCCGATCACCTCCACCCGCAGCGCCCCCGGGGGCGGCGTCCCCGCCACCTTGAAGACGGTCCGGATCGTCGGCACGGCGATCGCCACGAGAATCAGCGCCGGGGCGAGCGTCCAGGCGATCTCGAGCACCGTGTTGCCGTGGGTCCGCGGCGGCGGCGGGGCGCCTTCACGGGCGCGAAACCGCACGATCACGAACAGCAACAGCCCTTCCACGACGACGAACACCCCCACCGCCCAGAAGAAGATGTTCTTGTACAGCCCGGAGAGGTCGGCGGCGAAGTCCGAGCGCGGGTCGAGCGTCGATTGGGGGTGGATCCCGGCGCAGGCGGTGGCGGCGACGACGACGAGCAAAGTGAGCCAGGCGGAATGGACGACAGGCCTACGGGAGTGTCGGGGGAATGGCAACACGGCGGGCAGCGCCTCTCGTCTGGTCGAAAAAAGTCGCCGGAAGGTATCACCGGCGACGGGCCCAGGCAATTCTCCGCCGCTCCCCGGGCAGGGGGAGGAGCCGCGGGTCAGAATTCGAGGCGCTTGAGGTACTCGTAGCTCGCGCGGATGCTGTCGAACGGCACGGCCGGCTCGTCGTGCTCCACGAAATAGTGCCGGATCCCCGCCTGGCCCGACTGCGCGAAGATGCGCTTCCAGTCGATGGTCCCGGTCCCCACGTCCACCATCTTGCCGGCTGCATCCATGTCCTTCACGTGCACGCAGGGAAAGCGGCCCGGGTACTGCTTGAAGTAGGCGAGGGGGTCACCCTTACCCGAGGTGATCCAATAGAGGTCCATCTCGAACTGGACCAGCGAGCGGTCGCTCGACTCGAGCAGAATGTCGTAAGGGATCCGGCCCTCGACCGGCGTGAATTCGTAATTGTGATTGTGAAAGGCGAACTGCATCCCCGCCGCCCGGGTCTTCTCGCCGGCACTCGTGAACAGCTCCCCCACCCGCCGCCAGCCGTCCGCCGTGCGCCGCTCCTCTTCGGGGATCCAGGCGACGACCACGTACTCGTGCCCGACGGTCCGGGCGTCGTCCAGCACCTGGTCCCACCCGCTGCGGATCCGCTCGAACGGCATGTGGGCCGAAGGCGCACTGAGGCCGTGCATCCCGAGCGCGGCGCGCACGTCCTTGGGGGTGTGTCCGAAGTAGCCGGCGAACTCCACCTCGCGGTACCCGATCTTCGCCACTTCGGCCAGCGTCCCGTGGAAGTCCTTCGCCATGAGGCCGCGGACGGTGTAGAGCTGGAGCCCGATCTTCTCGATGCGCGAAACGGGAAACGGGAAACGGGAAACGAGACGGGAGAGCGGAGTCGCCGCGGCGGCCAGGCCTCCCAGGCCGGCCACGAACTCCCGGCGGTTCACCGCGTTTCCCGGCCTCACAGCTCTTTCCGCTTCATCGCGTCGACCGCATAGGCGCACGCCCGCGCCGTCAGCGCCATGTAGGTGATCGAGGGGTTCTGATTCGCCGAGGAGACCATGCAGGCGCCGTCGGTGATGAACAGGTTGGGGACGTCGTGCGCCTGGTTATGGGCATTCAGCACCGAGGTCTTGGGATCCCGGCCCATCCGCGCCGTCCCCATCTCGTGAATCGCCTTGCCGGGGGGATTCTTCTCGATGTACGGCGTGATGTCGCGCGCCCCGGCCGCCGCCAGCATCTCGGCCGCGGCGATCGACGCGTCCTGCATCAGGGCCCACTCGTTCTCGCCGTAGGCGCAGTGGATCTTGAGCGTCGGGATCCCCCACGCATCCACCTTGGTCCGGTCGACTTCCAGGTAGTTGGCGTGGTTCGGCAGGCACTCCCCGAACCCGTAGAAGCTCATGTGCCAGGGGCCGGGGTCGCGGAGGGCGTTCTTCCAGGAAGCGCCGAACCCGGGGAGATCGGTCCCGCGGCTCCACCCCTCACGCGACGCGCCCCCCTGATAGCCGTAGCCCCGGAGGAAGGGCGACTTCGCCTTGCCGGGCAGGTTCCGGAACCGGGGGACGTAGATCCCGTTGGGGCGGCGGCCCACCACCTTGCGGTCGGCCGGGGCGTCGATGGTTCCGCTCGCTCCCCCGCCCATGATGTGATCCATCAGGTTGTGGCCCACTTCCCCGCTGGAATTGGCGAGCCCGTTCGGAAACTCCGGTGTGGCCGAGTTGAGGAGCAGGCGCGCCGACTCGAGCGCCGAAGCGCAGAGGAACACGACACGGCCGCGGAATTCGAGGATGTGCTTCGTCTCCGCGTCGACGACGCGGACCCCCGCGACGCGGCGCTTCTTGGCGTCGTAGATCAGGCTATGCACCACGCTGTGGGGACGCAGCGTCATCTTCCCGGTGGCCCGGGCGGCGGGGAGCGTGGCGTTGATCGAATTGAAATAGGACAGGGTGACGCAGCCACGCTCGCAGGCGCCGCAGTAGTGGCAGGCGGCCCGCCCGTTGTGGTCTTCGGTGAGGACGGCGCAGCGGCCGATGGTCAGGACGCGCTCCCCGCCCCAGTTTTTGGCGATGGCGTCGCGCACCAGCTCTTCGCCGCAGTTCAGCGGCATGGCCTTCAGGAATTGACCGTCGGGCAGCTGGGGCAGCCCGAGCCGCTCGCCCGAAATCCCGATGAACCGCTCCACGTGATCGTACCAGGGGGCGATGTCGGCGTAGCGGATCGGCCAGTCGATCGCGATCCCGTCCTTCAGGTTCCCTTCGAAGTCGATGTCGCTCCAGCGGTACACCTGCCGTCCCCACATGATCGACCGGCCGCCCACCTGGCGGCCCCGCAGGAAGAGGAAGGGCTTGTCGGGATCGGTGCTGTAGGGATTCTCGTGGTCGTTGACGAAGAACTTGGAGGACCACTCGTCGCAGGCGTAGCACTCGCGTTGCACCGGCTGGGTGGCGAGGCGGGTCCGCTTGTCGTCCAGGCCGCGGAACTTCTTCTCCCACGGCGGGACGTGCTCCACATAGTCCGCCGGCGTCACCATCGGCCCCGCCTCGAGGACGAGGGTTTCGAGGCCGGCCTCGGTCAGCTCCTTCGCCGCCCAGCCGCCGGTCATTCCGGAGCCCACCACGATCGCGTCGTAGCTCTTGGCCATGGGTGACGCCTTAGCCGGGGGCGGGGCTCGAGCCGTGGAGCGGCTCACAGGGGGCGTAACGGTTGGGAATGATCTCGAAATGCTGCTCCTGCACGGCGCCGATCTCGGACGTGTAGTAGCCGAACAGCGTCAGCCACTTGAGCTCGCGTGAGAACGGGGTGGAGCCGCGGCCGGCTTCGGGCGAAGCCTTCCAGCGGGTCGCCTCGTCGTCGAGACCCTGTACCACGGCGCCTTGCTGCTCCGCCGATCCCTCCACGAAGGTCTTGCCGAACGCGGCGCGGGCGCGGGCGTCCACGTCGGCGAGCCCGGCCAGGAAGCGGTCACGATCGGCGGGGTCGTACCAGTCGGTCAGGAGCACGTCGATGAACTCGTTGACGCGCGCCGCCTTCGCGCCCGGGGTGTCGGTCGCGGGGAGGATGAGATCGGTGAGCGCCACGACCGTCGCGTTCTGGTGCGGGTCGAGGGTGTGCACATCCGTCGCCCGGCCGAGGGCGCCGTGCACCGAACGGCCCAGGGCCGCCAGCTCGCCCGGAATGGCGGCGGCCGCGGTGCTCGAGCCGAGCAGGCGGAGGACCCCCCGGCGATCCATCAGTGGTTCGGCTGACCCGACATGCCGCCCAGGTTCATGGTCTGCGGCGTCTCGGTGATCGAGGACTTGGCTCCGGTGCCCTTCGCCGTCAGCACCATGGTGCTCCCGTTCTTCTCAACCCCTTTGACGAGGGCGAAGGGGAGATCCCGCGTCACCCAGCCCTCACCGCCGTCCTTCCCTCGAAAGTGAACGGCACGGAATGACCCGGCCGGCACCTGGACGGTTTCGACGCCGAGCGACGTCGCCTCGCCGCACGACTTGGCGATCGTGCTGCCGGCTTGCTGCGACAATTGCCCGGACATCATGCTGATCATGGCGTCGGGCGCGCGCATCGCCGGCCGCTGCCCTTCCTTCATCACGGCCCCGTGAATGGAGAAGTGACTGAAGGACCCCCCGATCAGCGACTGGATGATATTCGGTCCGTTGGTCCGCTTCCCGCCTTCCTGCTTCACCTCGAACCAGTAGAACGTGGAATCCCCATGACGCTCCGACCCCACAATCGCGAGACGCGTCGTCGCCCCGTCGTCATACCCTCCGGTGGTCCTGTAGCTGGCCCAGGATCCGACTGGGGGAATCGTGAAATTCTTGCACATCTGGGCCAGGTCCTGGGCTCCCAGGGTGCTCCAGCCAAACACGGCGATGATCGCGAACGCGGTGCGGCGAAACTGCATGCGGGCCTCCAGGACGGCCGGAACGGGTTAGGTTGGTAAGATCGGCGAAGATAGTGACGGCTCGATTCCCCGCCAGGGCCAGTCTCGGCGACGCTGTTTCGACTGGCGCTGATGATTATTACCCCGGAGATTTCGAATCTGGCCGTGCGGGTCGTGGTCGTCCCCTCTGGAGGTTGCCTCTGACGCAAGCATCGGAAAAGCTGGCTCGCCGTACGATCACGGACCTCGGTCCCGAGGCCATCCGCATATTGCTCGTCGACGACAATGTCCGCCATGCCCAGCTCCTGGCCGAAACGATGGGCGACGTCGGGGTCGCGTATTCGGGGGCCCAGCCCTACAGCCTGACGCACGTGACCCATCTGGACGAGGGGATGGAGCTGCTGACGCGCAAAGATTTCGACGTCGTGCTCCTCGACCTGTCACTCCCGGAGGCGCCGGGACTCGACGCGCTGATGCACCTGCGCGAACGGTTCGAAAGCGTTCCGCTGATCGCCTTGACCGCGCGCGGCGAGGACGAGCTCGCGAACCTGGCGCTCCAGGCCGGCGCGCAGGACTTCCTCCAGAAGGGCAACATCACCGGCGACCTGCTGGCCCGCACGATCCGCTCGGCGGTGCACATCTCGAGTCTCCAGGCGGCCCTGCGCAGCCTGTCGTTCATCGACGGGCTGACAGCGCTCTACAACCGACGCGGCTTCCTCACCCTGGCCGAGCCCCACATCAAGCGCGCACAGCGGGCCAAGGGGCAGTTCCTGCTCTGCGCCGCAGACGTCACCGACCTGAAACAGATCAACACCGTGGGGGGCTACGACGAAGGGGACGCGGTACTGCGCGCCGTGGCCGACATCCTGAAGCGCAGCTTCCGGGATTCGGATCTCCTGGCGCGGCTCGAAGGCGGCACCTTCGCCGCCCTGGCGGTCGACGCCACATCGGACAAGGGACCGATCATCGCCACCCGGCTCCAGTACAACGTCCAAGAGTACAACAATCGCACCATCCGCAATTACGAGCTGAAGGTGGTGCTCGCCTTCGTCGAGTTCGACCCCTCCGGCTCGATCGAGGACTTGCTCGCCAAAGCGGTGCTCGAATCCCACGGCGGGAAACGCCGCCGCAGCTCCGGGAAGCGCTACCGGGGACTCGAGTGACGGCGCCCGAGGCCAGGGCGTCGCTCGCGATCCTGCACCTCACGAACCAGAGCGGCGACCCCGACCGGCTGTACTTCTCGGAAGGGATCACGGAGGTGCTCGCGAACGCCCTCACGGGCGTGCGGGCCCTGCGCGTGGCCTCCCTCGGCAGCACGCTGCCCTACCGCGGCCGGTCCCCCGCCCCGGGGGAAGTCGCGGGGGCACTCGGCGTCGCGTTCGTCCTGGACGGCGGGGTACGCCGCTTCGGCCAGCAGGTTCGCATCACGCTGCGTCTCTCGAAGTCGGATGGGACGGCGGCCTGGTCGACGGAAGTGGACCGCAAGATGGACGACTTCCCGCCGCTGCTCCCGGACCTCGGGCGCCAGATCCTGGCCGCGCTCGCCGTGGAGCCGCTGCCGGCCGAGCGTCCCGCGCTCGAGCGGCCCCCCACCGCCAACGCGCTGGCGCTCGACGCCTGGCTCCGCGGCCGTCATACCGCCGGTCAGATCCGTCGGTCCAGTCAGGAATTCGCGAAACAGATGTACGCCGACGCCCTGTCGTTCGACCCCGACCTGGCCCTCGCCCACGCGGGGACGGCCGATTGCCACGCGCTGCTCTTCAGTTACTGGGATTCGAGCCGCGAGAACCTGGATGCGGCCGACGCGGCGAGCGCGCGGGCGGTCGCGCTCGCCCCCGAGGTCGCCGAGACCCACGTCTCCCGCGGCGCGGCCCTGGCGCTGCTCAAGCGTTACGACGAGGCGGATCGGGAATTCCAGACCGCGCTCGACCTCAAACCCAACCTCTTCGAGGCGCGCTATCAGTACGCGCGCAGCTGCCGGGCGGCGGGGCGGTTTCCCGAGGCCGCGCGCCTCTTCGAAGAGGCCTGTGCGCTGCGGCCCGAGGACTACGCGACTCCGTCCTTGTTGGCGAGCGTCTACGCCAGCCTGGGTCGGAACGAGGAAGCGATCACGATCCAGCGCACCGCGCTGCAGCTCACGGAGCGCTGGCTCAAGCTGAACCCCGACGACGAGCGAGCCCTGTATCTCGGCGCCGGCGCGCTCTCGGCGCTGGGCGATACCGGACGCGCCCGCGAATGGGCCAAACGCGCCGTCGCCATGGAGCCCGACGATTCCGCCGTGCTCTACAACGTCGCCTGCGTCTACAGTCAGCTGGGGCTGCGGGACTCGGCGATCGACCTGTTGGAACAGGCCCTGCGCAGCGGCTTCGGACACTGGGAGTGGATCGAGCACGACTCCGATCTCGATCCGCTGCGCAAGGACCCGCGTTTCCAGGCTTTGAGACCGGGGACAGCGACTACGGGCTAGTGGTTCTCCTCAGCGATCCAGGCCGTGCCGTGCTCGAACGAGGCGACCTGGACGAGACCCAGCAACCGGGCCAGCGTGTCGGGCGAGACCAGGGGCCCGAACGGGCTGTCGTAGCCCAGCAGGACCGATGGCCGAGCGAAAAACCGGGCCCGGAACTCCCGCAATGTGTCGGCGTCCATCTCGGTCGGCAGGATCCGGACCGGGCGGTGCGTCACGTGCCAGACCCCGGCGGGATCGTTCGAATAGGCGACCCGCCCCGCCCCGGGTCCCCGCAGCCAGTTCGCGACGTCGGACGTCTGCCAGTCGGGCGACTCGTAGCCCAGACCGTATTCGCGGGTGATGCCGATCTCCTGTGCGTCCCACCGCACCGCACCGTAGAGCCACAGCACGAGCACTACTGAGGCCAGCACTCGGCCTGCCACGGGCCACACGGGAGCATCGATCGCCAGCGCCGTCGCGAAGCCAAGCGTCAGCAGCATGAACAGCGGACCCAGAATGCGGGCGTCGAACGGGATGCCGGAGACCACGTGGAGCCGGGCGAACACGACCACGCCGATGTAGCAGATCGCCAGAACGCCCACCGCCGCGAGGAGTCGCCGGGCCATGGACCCCGCCGCCCGCCACGCCCGCCACACCAGCACCGCGATGCCGAGAAGCACGCCCAGCGTCAGGGCCACGCGCCACCCGCTCTCCGGCAGCGACGGGATGAGCCAGTCCTGAACCGTGCCCCAGCCTTCCCGCAGGGTCGCGCCGAATCCGGAATAGGTCTCGAGGTCGAAGGGCGAGAAGCCGCTGCCTCCCGGTGCCACGCCGCGCCACACCCACCACGCCTGCAGGATCGCTCCGGGAAGGATGGCCAGCGCGCCACGGCGAATGCGCTCGCGCCACGAAGCGGCCGGGAACGCGACGGCCCACAGCGCGACGGCTCCGATCAGAAACACCCCGGCAAACCGGATGAGGTTGGCGGCGAGCGCCAGGACTCCCGCGAGCAGCGGGCGCTCGGGCCGCCGCACCATCACGGCGAGGATCAGCGCCATGAAGGCGAGAAACATCGGCTCGCTCAAGATCCAGAGGTGGATCTCCACCGCGGCGGGCATGGCGAGGAGGAGGATGGCTCCCAGCCCGGCCGCCCATGGTCCCGCGATATCGAGGAGGAGCGCGACGAAGGTCGCGGAGGCGACGCCCGCCGCGACGGCCTGGATCCACCGCGCGGCGTGCACCGGGGTAACGCCCAGGGCGATGGGACCGGCCAGGGTGACCGGATAGCCGAGCGGGTAGTCGACGAGCGGCGCGGTGCTGTCGGCGTCGTCCCACCACACCCAGGGCACGCGTAACGCGCCGTCGCGGACGAGCGACTGGGCGGCCCCGAAGTAGGACATCGAATCGGGGTCGAGTGCCGGCCCGTTGGGCGTGGTCATGACGAGCACGAGCGCGGTGGCGACCACACCGGCGGCGAGCGGCACGAAGCGGAGGGAACGCATGCGCGGGGGGAATCTACAGCGTTCGCGGGACCTGTCTGTTGGCCGGTCCGCGAAACAGGTAGCTTAGGCCGTCATCGGGCGACCGTGGCGGAACTGGTAGACGCGCAGGATTTAGGATCCTGTGGGGCAACCTGTGGGGGTTCGAGTCCCTCCGGTCGCACTCCCTCTGGGCACAAGCATAGGGGCTTCGGACCACGCAGATCCCCGCACTCTGCGTTGCGCCCCGCGGTCACCTGCCGGTCCCGGCCTCCGCGACCTTGCGACGCAGCTCCGTGATCCAGTTCGGCGACACCACGAGATGGTAATCATTCCGGTCCGCCACGATCGCGAGGATGCGGGAGCCGTCGGCGGTCACCTGATATCCCGCGGAGAAGTACCCGGCGCCCACCGAGACGAAATTCGACATGACGGTGTCCCGTCCCTGGAGGGTCAGGGCGGGTGTGGTCGCGATCCTGGCCTCGAGCAACGTCGCCCCCGACAGGTAATAGAGGCGGTGCCCATCGCGCGACCAAGTCGGCTGCGAGCCCCCGCCAGCCGAGATCTGCATCTTGGACGACGGATCGGGAAACGAACGAACGTACACTTCGTCCTGTCCCGATTCATCGGTGACGAGCGCGACCCACTTCCCGTCGGGGGAGAACTGCGGGGCGTGGGCGTTCGCGTCGGGCGCGAGATACGTCCGGACGGCCTCACCTGAATCGCGCGCGACCCGGGAGAGCTGCCAGAAGTTATGGGGGCTCACGGAGACGAGCAGCGACTTCCCATTCGAAGCGGCCGTGGCCGCCACCATGGCAAAAGGCTCCTCGACGAGCTGCTCGGCCGGGACCCCGCCCGAAGCGACCTGGAGCAGGACGTCGTTGCCGTTCTTGCTTGCGGCGGTGTAGAGCACGCGCGACCCGTCCGCAGACCATTCGACCGAGCTGACCGTGCCGAGCGTGGTCAGGCGCGACAGCGTCCCCGGGCCAAGCTCGTAGATCCAGACATCGATTTGATGGTTGTCGTTGAGCAGCACGGCGATGCGGCGCCCATCGGGGGACAGCCGGGCCGACACGAACTCCGCGGGCGTCGCCGTGATCGCCTGGATCTGTCCCGCGCGGCTGATCCATGACAGACGGCCGCGCGTGTTGCCGGTCGACGTCACCATGGCGCCGCCCTGGGACACGTACACCCCCGAATTCCCGTTCAGCGCCGTGACGACGGAAACCGGATCATGCACGGGGATAGGCGCGCCGCGCGTGCGGGCGCGGGACACATCAAGTCCGACGGCCATGATGGAGCCGTCGGCCTTCACGTACACCAGCATCCCGTCAACCACCGCGAGGGGTCGGATCCCCTCGAGCCCGAGCCGGGTGACCGCGCCGTTCTTGAGCGACGCGAGCGCCAGCTGAGCGCTGGCCAAGCTGCCCAGCCAGATCGTGAACACCACCGCGTTGCCGTCGGGCGTGGCGATCGGCCAGAGGTGGTTCCGCTCGCCCCGCGCGCTGTCGGCGCGGGTCAGGGCCGTCGCCGTGCCTCCCGCGGCGCTCACGCGAGACAGGCCCGAAAAGGCGCCCTGGGATCCGAGAATGATTTCGTTGCCGGGCGTCCAGGTGCCGCCATTTGCCCCCCCCGCGTTGGTGATGCTCACGGGGGCGCTGCCGTCCAGGCGGACTTTCCGCTCCTTGCCGTCGGCCGTCTCGAAGGCGAGCCACTGGCCGTCAGGGGAGAAGTACGGTTGGTAGGCGGCGAGCGTTCCGGGAATCGGGCGGGCGACGAGTTCGTCCGTGCGTAGCACGTAGAGCGAGGGGACCCCGTTCTTTTCGGCGACTGAGTACACCACGGTGCCGCCGTCCGGTGAGATCGCGGCCGGCCAGGGGAAGTTGTCGGCGGGCCGGGTGCTGTCGGTGGAGGCGAGGACGAACCGGATCGCCGGGACCGCCGCCGGCGGTCTCCGGGAGCCGAGCAATGCGGCCATACCCGCCAGCCCGACGAAGGCCAAGGCGGCCGTTCCGACGAAGACCGGATCGCGCAGCCGAGCGTGGGGCCCCGTGACCGCCGGCGGCGCCGCGACCGTCGTCGCGGTATACCCCCGGTCGGAGAGGGCGGCAGCGAACTCGCCCGCCGAGGCGAAGCGGTCGGCGGGCAGTTTTTCCAGAGCCGTCAGCACGGCCTGCTCGACGTTGGGCGGGATGGTGTGCCGCTGGGCGATCAGGGAGCGGGGCCGCTCGGTCACCACCTTGGCCACGATGGCCTGCGCCGTCGACCCGCTGAACGGTGGGTCCCCGGACAGCATCTCGTAGGCCACGCACCCCAACGCATAGATGTCCGAGGCGGCGGTAATCTCACGCTCGCCCATCGCCTGCTCGGGGCTCATGTACTGCGGCGTGCCGAGCGACATCCCCGTCTCGGTCATGCGGGTGCCGGCGCTCGAAGCGGCGAGGGCGATCCCGAAATCGGCCACCAGGGCTGAGCCGTCGTGCAGCAGAATGTTCTCGGGCTTGATGTCCCGATGAATCACCCCGTGTCGATGGGCGTAGTCGAGCGCGGCCGCGATCTCGGTCGTGATCCGGACGGCTTCGGGTACGGGGAGCTGCTTCTCGTGCTGGAGCCGGGCGCGCAGGGACTCGCCCTGGACGAACGGCATGACGTAGTACGCCGTGCCCTCGACTTCGCCAGAATCGATCAACCCCAGGATGTGCGGGTGTTGGAGATGCGCGATCGTCTTGATCTCGCGGACGAATCGCTCCGGGCCGATCACGGCCGCGAGTTCGGGGCGGACGACCTTGATGGCGACCTCGCGGTCGTGGCGCAGGTCGCGGGCGACGTAGACGGTGGCCATTCCGCCCTGCCCGAGCTCGCGCTCGATGCGGTAACGGTCGGCCAGGGCCGCGGCAAGCCGCGCGGTCACATTCCGCTCACTCATGGGGCTGTTTCAAGGTAGGTGAGTCCGAGCTGCACTAGACATGGGACCACAAAATGACGCCGCACCACCGCCGGCGCCAGGGAACTTCTCCAGTTGTCGCCCTACCCGGTTCGGGCGCCGTTCACGTCAGGAGAGGGCCTCGAGCAGCCGGTCGACGTCGTGCATGTCGTTGTAGACCGATGGAGAGATCCGCATCCAGTACGGCGCCACCCGTACGTTCACCCGGGCCGCCTGGAGCTTCCGATTGATGCTTTCCGGATCCTTGTGGGCGAAGGTCACAATCGGCGAAGGACTGTCCGGCGGGGTCTGCGCGGTGAACCCGAGGCGCGGCAGCTCCCGTTGCAACCGGTCGATCATGGGCTGCCGGTACCGCTGAATGTTCTCCACGCCGAGCGACTGAATATAGGGAATGGAGACACCCAGGGCGGCGAGGACGCCGTAGGCCATCGTCCCGAGCTGGAAGTATTCCGCCGCGGCGGACCCGGGCGTGTACGTCACCACCTTCCCCGCCTCCGGATCGAACGGGGAGAGGTGGGTGTCGGTGTCCGGCGCGCTGTCGTAGCTCCAGTGCGGGCGCCGCACGACCGAGCCGAGCAGATCCTCCCGCACGTAGAAGAACCCGAGACCGAAATCTCCCATCAGCCACTTGTAGGTCGCCGCGGCGGCGAAATCCAGGCCGGTGGCCCGCACGTCCAACGGGACCGCCCCGACCCCCTGAATGATGTCGGCGTACACATAGGCCCCGTGCGCATGGGCCAGGTCGCAGACCGCCTTCAGATCGTGCTGAAATCCGTTGTACATCGAAACCAGCGAGACCTCGATCAGTCTCGTCTTCCTGTCCACGACCCGCTCCAGATCCGCCATCTCGATGCGTCCGTCGCGAGACCGCACCACCCGCAGATCGAGTCCCTGACGCTGCAGCTCCACCAGGTGCACCAGGGCGCCCTCGAAGTGCAGGACGTCGGTGACGACGTTGCTGTCGAATCGGGTAATGCCCAGACATTCCGTGACGAGATTTTCGCCGGTGCTGGTATTGGCGATGTAGCTGATCTCCGTGGGCTTGGCGTTGATCAGGGCGGCGAATGCCGCTCGGGGGTCGCCCGGAGGGCGCGAGAACGGCTGCTCCCCTCCCACCGGAGCCAGGGTCGAGCGGCGATCAACCACGCGGTGATACGCCTCCGCCGCCGCGAGGGGCATCGGATGGGTGTACGCCCCGTTCAGATAGGTGTAGCCCTCGGCGATCCGGAAATCCGTCTTCCTCGGGAAGTCGAGACTGCGCAGCGATCGCAGCGCCGCTTCCGGCCGGAGTGTCGCCAGCGCGGGGAACGCCGTCGTCGCCGCCAGCGATCCTAGCCCACGCATCAGGTCCCGTCGACTCATGTCCATTGGCGTATTCCTTCCAGGCATGCCGGTTCGTGCGGTCCGTGGTACTTTAGGGTCGCTGGAGTCGACCGCAAGAGCCCTCGCGGATAACCAATTGCACTGATCGGGGACGGAACCATGCACGGCGAGCTGATCGCGCTCCGCATTCTGCACATCGGTGGAGGAGTGTTCTGGGCCGGCGTAACGATCTTCGCCGCGTTCTTTCTGGAGCCGAGCGTCTCCGCGGCTGGCCCCGCGGGCAGTGAGGTGATGAAGCGCCTGAACGCCACACGCCTCCACCCGGTGATGATCGGGCTCACCCTCCTGACCATCCTGGCCGGCCTGCGCCTGTTCTGGTTCGCCTCTGGCGGTTTCAATGCCGCCTGGATGCACTCGACGAGCGGGATGTGCTACTCCATCGGCGCCGCGGCGGCGCTCCTCGCCTTCGTCATCGGCGCCGCGGTGAACGGCCCCACGGCCCGGAAGCTCGGCACCGAGCCCGATGCGGCGCAGCGTGAGGCGCTGCTCGCCCGGCTGCGCGTGGCGACGCGTACCACCGCGTGGCTCCTGATCCTGACGATCGTGATGATGGCGATCGGACGGTACGTCTAGCCGAGCAGCACGTTGGCGGCGAGGGCCCCGACGTAGGCCAGCGTGAGCATGTAGCCGAACTGCAGCGCCGGGTACTTCCACGACCCGGTCTCCCGCCGCACCACCGCGATGGTGGAGATGCACTGCATCGCGAAGGCGAAGAAGACGAGCAGCGCCACCGCGCCGCCCGGGCTCAGGTCCTGGCGCAGCGCCGCCTGCAGGCCGAGCGACGACTGACCGCCCTCGACCCCGTGGATCGTGCCGAGCGTGCCCACGATCACTTCGCGCGCGGCGAGCGACGTCACGATCCCGATCCCGATCTTCCAGTCGAAGCCCAGGGGCCGGATCGCGGGCTCGATCGCCCGGCCCATCGTCCCCGCCACGCTTTGCGTGATCACCGGCGCCTGCCCGTCGACCCGCGGCAGATGGCAGAGGAACCACAACCCGACCGAGACGCCCAGAATGATGGTCCCCGCCCGGGTGAGGAACGCTCGGCCGCGGTCCACGAGCCGCAGCCCGAGCGAGCGCACGGTGGGCCAACGGTAGGGCGGCAGCTCGAGCACGAACGGCGCGCGATCGCTCTTCAAGATGGTCGAGCGCAGGAGCCGCGCCGTGCCGATCGCCGCCAGGAACCCGAGCACGTAGAGCCCGAGCAGCGCGGCGGCCCGGGTGCCGAAGAGCGGCCCCAACAGCGGCCGGTTGGGGAGAAACGCCGCGATGATGAGCGTATAGACCGGGAGCCGCGCCGCGCAGGTCATGAACGGCGCGATCAGAATCGTGGCGAGCCGGTCGCGCCGGCTCTCGATGGTCCGCGTCGCCATCACGGCGGGGACGGCGCAGGCGTAGGCCGAGAGCAGCGGGATGAACGATTTTCCCTGCAACCCGACCCGCGCCATGGTGCGGTCGGCGATCAACGCCGCGCGCGCGAGATACCCTGAATCCTCGAGCACCCCGATAAAGAGGAAGAGCACGAGGATCTGGGGCAGGAACACGAGCACCGATCCCACCCCGGCCCAGGCCCCCTGCACCACCAAGTCCCGGAAGAAGCCGACGGGGAGGAGGCTCGCGGTCGCGCGGCTCGCCGCCCGAACCGCGGTGTCGATCAGATCCGACAACGGTGAAGCGGCTCCGAACATTCCCTGAAACACCGCCAGCACGACACCCAGAAAGACGAGCGGCCCGAGCACGGGATGCAGCGCGAGGTTGTCGAGCCGCCGCGTCCACGCCGGCGGCACGGGCGGCCGGTAATCCGACTGATCGGCGATCCGCCCCGCCCACAGGCGGCACGCGGGGATGTTCTGCAGCACGGGCAGCTCGATGCGCGACGGCACGGCAAAGCGGCCCGCGAGAAAACGCTCGATCGTCTCGATCCCTTCGCCGGTCGTGGCGCTGGCGAGCGTGACGGTGGCGCCGAGCTCCTGCGCCAACGCGTTGGGATCGAGCCGCCCACCCCGCTTGCGCAGATCATCCGCCATGTTCAAGACCACGAGCGTCGGCAAGCCGAGGGCGAGCACGCCGGGGGCGAGGATCAACTGACGGCCCAGGTTCGTCGCGTCGAGGACGAGAATGACCGCTTCGGGCCGCCCCACCTGGGGCCGGTGCCCGAGCAGCACGTCCCGCGTGATCCGCTCATCGTCCGAGCGTGGCTCGAGCGAGTAGGTCCCGGGCAGATCGACTAGGTCCACCGCCCGGTTCAGGCCAAGCCGCGCGCGTCCCACGCGGTGCTCGACCGTCACCCCGGGGAAGTTGGCGACCTTTTGCCGCAACCCGGTGAGGCGGTTGAAGAGGGTGGACTTGCCGGAATTGGGCGGACCGACGAGCGCGACGGTCGGGACGCGGGTGCGGTTCGCCGGCGTGGGGATAGCGGCGACCGCGCACTCGTGACAGGCGCTCACGGCATCTCGGGGGGGCGGACGAGGAGGCGGCGCGCGGTCTCCCGCCGCAGCGCGATCGCGCTGCCATCGACTTCGAACACGCGCGGATCGCCGGACGGCGCGCAATGCGTGGCGACCACGCGCGCCCCGGGCACGAACCCCATTTCCATGAGTCGCGCTCCGATATCCTCGGCCACGCGCAGCGCTTCCAGGACGCCTTCCTGCCCGTCGGGCAGGTCATCGAGCGTGTGCATCACGCCAGCAATTACGGCTGGCGCGGGACAAGCTTTGGCAAACCCGGCGTGAATTGTTCTTCACGTGTTCGTGACGCGCCGCGAGATCATGTAGCTTCGGCGCCATCATCTCGTGGCGCTCCGTAGCGCTACGGAAGATGAAGGCCCGTAGCATTTCGAATGGGCGGCGTGTGAACGCGGTCCTAAGGTGTGTCCATGCCCTTGATGTGCGCCGGCATCAATCACCACACCGCGCCCGTCCCCCTGCGCGAGCGGCTGTCGTTCGGCCCCGAGCATCAACGCCGGCTGTTGCGCGAGCTGACCGGTCCGGAGATCCGTGGCCGCGTCGGATACGCCGAAATCGCGATTCTCTCCACCTGCAACCGCACCGAGGTTTACGCCGCTCCGGTCGACCGGCTCGAGCCGCCGCTCGCGGCGCCCTCGGGTCTCGCCCTGCTGTTCTCCGAGCTCGCCCAGCTGCCCCTCGAAACGCTCGCCCCGCACCTCTACCATCACGCCGGCGCGAACGCGGTCCGGCATCTCTGCCGCGTGGCCTCCGGGCTCGATTCGATGGTGCTGGGCGAGTCCGAGATTCTCGGTCAGGTGACCGGCGCGCACGAGATCGCCGCCGACGAGGGCGCGAGCGGTCCGGTGCTCACCGCGGCGTTCCAGACCGCCGCGCGGGCGGGGCGGCGCGCGCGCGCCGAGACCGGCATCTGTCGCCACCCGGCGAGCGTCAGCACCGAAGCGGTCCGCGTCCTGGCCGAGGTGATGGGTGGGCTCGAGCGCCAGGCGGTGCTGATCGTCGGCACCGGGAAAATGGGGCGGCTCGCGGGGACCGCGCTGCGCGACCATGGCGTCGGCCGCATCATGGTGGTGAGCCGGACGGCGCAGCACGCCGAAGCGCTGGCGAGTGAGTGGGACGCGACGGCGCTCGCCTGGCACGATCTGCCGCACGCGATCCGCGCGGCGGACGCGGTGCTCTGCTCCACCGCCGCGCCGCACGCCGTGATCACCCGCGAGCTGGTGGAGCGGGCCCTGGGGCCCGCCGGGGACGGACGGCGGCGTGCCTTCATCGACATAGCCGTTCCGCGCGACATCGAGCCCGCCGTCGCGGACCTTCCGGGCGTCGCCGTCTACGACCTCGACGCGCTGCAGCAACGTATCGACGGTCACCTGGAGCTGCGCCGCCGCGAAATCCCCGCCGTGGAGCGGATCGTCGAGGAGGAGCTGACGCATTTCGAGGAGTGGCACCGCGGCGCGGCCCTGCGCCCGCTGCTCGGCGAAATGCGCGCCCACCTCGAAACGATCCGCCGCCACGAAGTCGAGCGGATGCTGCGGCGGCTCGGGAGCGACGCGCCGCCGGCGCTGCAGACGCAGATCGAAGTCTTCTCGCAATCGCTCGTGAACAAGCTGCTGCACGAGCCGACCCGGCGTCTCCGCGAAGCGGATCCCGCCGAGGCCCGGACCTTGAGCGCGGTCACCCGGGCCTTGTTCGGCCTCGAAGACGCGAAGACCTCCGCGACGGAAACCGCGGCATGACCGGCACCCTCACGACCCTGCGCGGCGGGACGCGCGCTTCGGCGCTGGCGCGCTGGCAGACGGCGCGGGTGGCCGCGGCGCTGCGCGAGCGCGCCGGTTGCGCCTGCGAGGAGATCCTCATCGCCACCGAGGGCGATCGCCGCCTGGAGCAGCCGCTCCCCGAGATCGGCGGCAAAGGGCTCTTCACCGAAGCGCTGGAAACGGCGCTGCGCCGTGGCGCGATCGATTTCGCCGTTCATTCATTGAAGGACCTCCCCATCGAGACCCCGGTGGGGCTCGCGCTGGCCGCCGTGTGGCAGCGCATCGATCCGCGCGACGTCGTGATCGCGCGGTCACGCACGCCGCTCGACCGGCTCCCCGCGGGCGCCGTCGTGGGAACCTCGAGCACCCGCCGCGAGGCCCAGCTCCGCGCTCGGCGCCCCGATCTGACGGTGCGATCGCTGCGCGGCAACGTGGACACGCGCGTCCGCAAGGGGCTGGCGGGGGACTACGATGCCATCGTGATCGCGGCCGCCGGAGTGGAGCGCTTGGGACTCGCGAATGCGATCACCGAATACCTGCCGCTCGACGTGATGCTCCCCGCCCCGGGCCAGGGAGCGCTCGCCGTACAATGCCGCGCCGACGACGGAGACACCCGAGCGCTCCTGGCGCGGCTCGACGACCCCATCGCACGCGCGACCACCGGGGCCGAGCGCGCGTTTCTCGCTGCGCTCGGGGGCGGCTGCGCCGCGCCGATCGCTGCCTTCGGCTCGGCTTCCCCGGAATCGAGCCCGGCCCTCACGCTCACGGGGCTCGTCATCGCGCGGGACGGTACCCGCGCGGTCCGGGTCCAGGGGCGGGCTCCGCTCGACGACTCGCTGGGCCTGGCCGAGCGGCTGGCTCAGGAGGCGTTGGCCCGCGGGGCTCGGGAGCTGCTGCCATGAGGCCCCGCGGCCTACGGCCCCTCGACGGCCGCCGCGTGCTCGTCACCCGGCCGCGGGCCCATGCCGCGGAGCTGTGCGACGCGCTGACCGCGCGCTGCGCCGTACCCGTGGCATTTCCGACGATCGACATCCGGCCGGCGGACGATCTCGGGCCGCTCGACCGCGCGCTCGTCGCGCTCGACATCTACGACTGGATCACCTTCACCAGCGCGAACAGCGTCGCCGTCTTCTTCGACCGGCTCGGTGCCCGCCCCGGCGCCCCCGCCATCCCGCGCGGCGTCGGCGTCGCAGCGGTGGGTAGCGGCACCGCGCGGGCCATCACCGCCCGGGGCAGCCGCGTCGACTTCGTTCCCTCCGAATTCCTGGGCGAGCAACTGGGCCGCGAGCTGGGCGAAGTGCGAGGCCGCCGGGTGCTCTTTCCCAGGGCGGCCCGGGCGCGGGAAGCCCTCGCCGCCGAGCTGCGGCGGCGCGGCGCGATCGTGGACGAGGTCACCGTCTACGAGACGCTCCCCGCGTCGCCGGACCCGGCGGGACTCGCGGCGCTCGACGCCGGCATCGACGCCGCGACTTTCACCAGCGCTTCGACGGTGGAGAACTTCGTCGCCCTGCTCGGGCCGCGGGCCGCGCCCCTGTTGCAGGGCGCGGTCGTCGCCTGCATCGGCCCGGTGACGAGCGAAGCCGCCCGCACCCTGGGCCTGCCGGTGCACGTGGAGCCCGCCCAGCACACCGTGCGCGATCTCGTCACCGCGCTCGAGCGGCATTTCGCGGGCGCCACCCTTGCCGCGAGCGGCTCATGACCACCACGCCTGCCATCCGCCCCGCCGAATCCCGGCTTCGTCCCCGTCGGCTGCGGCTCACGCCCGCCATCCGGGGGCTGGTGCGCGAAACGTCGCTCGAGGCCCGCCAGCTCATCGCGCCCCTCTTCGTCGCAGCGGCCTCGACCGCGCCGAAAGCGATCGCGTCGATGCCCGGGGTGTCGCAGTGGCCGGTCGACCGCGTCGCGGCCGAGGCGGCCCAGCTCTTCCGTCTCGGGATCGGCGCGGTGCTGGTCTTCGGCATTCCCGCCATCAAGGACGCGGAGGGGAGCGAGAGCTTTGCGCCGGACGGCGTGGTGCAACGCGCCGTGCGGGCGATCAAGGACGCCGTGCCCGAGCTGGTTGTGATCACCGACGTCTGCCTCTGCGAGTACACCGATCACGGACACTGCGGACTCCTGAACGGTGGCGCCCTCCCGCACCCTCATCTCCCCGATGCCTACGTCCTGAACGACGATTCGGTGGAGGTGTTGGGGCGGATCGCCGTCTCCCAGGCCGCGGCCGGAGCCGACATTGTGGCCCCCTCTGCGATGCTCGACGGCATGGTGGCGGGGATCCGAAGCGCGCTGGACGGGGCGGGATTCGAGCACGTGCCGATCATGTCCTACTCGGCGAAGTACGCTTCGAGCTTCTACGGACCGTTCCGCGAAGCCGCCGAAGGCGCCCCCCGGCAGGGAGACCGCCGGAGCCACCAGATGGACCCCGCCAACGCCCGTGAAGCGCAGAAGGAGAACACACTCGACGTCTTCGAAGGCGCCGACCTGCTGCTCATCAAGCCGGCGCTGCCCTACCTCGACATCGTCCGCACCACGCGCGACCGGTTTCCGGACCTTCCGCTCGTCGCCTACAACGTGAGCGGCGAGTACGCGATGGTGAAGGCGGCGGTGCGACAGGGCTGGCTCGACGAGCGGCGCGCCGTGCTGGAGATCCTGACGGGGATCCGCCGCGCCGGCGCCGACCTCGTCATCACCTATCACGCCGCCGACGCGGCCCGCTGGCTCAGAGACGCCTGACCAACATGGAGCCGACCCCCCAGACGCTGAATCACTTCGCCCTCGTCGCCTTCACCGATGTCTACTGGGCCCTGCCGCCCGAGCGCCGGACCGAGGTGCGATGCCGCTGGCTCGCGCCCCTGAAGGAGACCGCCCAGTCGCTCCACCTCTACCAGACCTTCGGACTCGAGTCGGGGTCCGACCTCCTCGTGTGGACCGCCATGGCCGGCGCCGACCCCGCTGTCCCGGGCCGGCATTTCGCCGGCTTCGCCGAGGCGCTGGCGCCGGTGCGCGCGTTCGTCTCGCTGCGCACCACGCTGTGGGGCTTCACCATGCCCTCGCAGTACACGAAGACGCGCTCGCGTCAGGAGCTCGATCCCTTCGCCCCGGACCGGCGGCCCTACCTCGTGATGTACCCGTTCACGAAGACCGCCGGGTGGTATGGGAAGCCGCGCGACGAGCGGCGCGACATGATGGCCGAGCATATCAAGGTGGGGAAGCAGTACGAGGACATCACCCAGCTGCTGCTCTACTCGACCGGCTTGCAGGACCAGGAGTTCGTGGTCGTGTACGAGACCGATGATCTGGTGCGCTTCTCGAGTCTCGTGACGGATCTGCGGAGTACCGCCGCGCGGCCGTTCACGGAGCGCGACACCCCGCTGCATACGGCCGTCCACCAGTCCGGCCTGGAGGCGCTGCACTCGTGGCTCTGACCGCTGCCTCGACCGAGCGTCCCTTCCTCGCCGCCGCCCGGCGGGAGCCGGCCGCCCACACCCCCGTCTGGTTCATGCGACAGGCCGGCCGCTACATGCCGGAGTACCGCGCGATCCGGGAGCGGCATTCCCTGCTCGATATCTGCGCGAACCCCGAGCTCGCGGCGGAAGTCACGCTCCAGCCGGTGCGCCGGCTCGGCGTCGATGCGGCGATCCTGTTCGCCGACATCCTCCTGCCGCTCGTCCCGATGGGCCTGGAGCTCGCCTTCGCCGAGGGAGAGGGCCCGGTGATCCGGACGCCGGTCCGTTCCCGCGCCGACGTCGTGCGCCTCGCGAACGTCGACGTGCGCGACGGGCTCGCCCCGGTGCTCGAGGCGGTCCGGCTGCTGCATCGCGAACTCCCCGCCGACGTGCCGCTGATCGGATTCGCGGGGGCACCCTTCACCGTGGCCTGCTACGCGATCGAAGGCGGGTCGTCGCGCCATTTCGTGGCCGCGAAATCCCTGATGTACCGCGAGCCCGAGACCTGGCACGCCCTGCTCGACCGGCTGGTGCAGGTGCTCGGCGACTACCTCACGGCCCAGGTCGAGGCCGGCGCCCAGGCCCTCCAGGTGTTCGACAGCTGGGTCGGCGCCCTGTCCCCCGACGATTACCGCCGCTACGTGCTGCCGCACTCGCGCCGGCTGTTCGCGCGCCTGCGTCCGCTCGGCGTCCCCACGATTCATTTCGGGGTCGAGACGACGACCCTGCTCGAAATCATGCGGGACGCCGGCGGCGACGTCATCGGACTCGACTGGCGGGTGCCGCTGGACGAGGGGTGGGTTTGGATCGGCGAGGACCGCGCCATCCAGGGCAACCTCGACCCGGTCGCGTTGTTCGCGCCGCGCGCGGAGCTGGAAGCCCGGGTGCGCGACGTGCTGCGCCGCGCCGCCGGACGCCCCGGCCACATCTTCAACCTGGGGCACGGCATCCTCCCCGGCACCCCGGTCGACAACGTGCGCGCGGTCGTGGACCTGGTGCACGAGATCACCGCTCGATGAGCGGACCCGTCGGTGTGCTCGTGATGGCCTACGGAGGCCCCGACTCGCTCGCCGACGTCGAGCCCTACCTGCTGGACGTCCGCGGCTTCCGGCCTACCCCGCCTCCCGTCGTGGCCGAGGTCCGGGGACGCTATTCCCGCATCGGGGGACGCTCCCCGATCCGCGCCCAGACCGAGCGGCAGGCCCGGGCCTTGAACTCCTCGCTCAATCGCAACGGCACGCGCTATACGACCGCCGTCGGGATGCGGCACTGGCATCCCCATATTCGAGCGGCGTTGCGGGAGCTCGAGTCCGCCGGCGTCGAGCGCGCGGTAGGTGTGGTCATGGCCCCGCATTACTCCCGGCTCTCCGTCGAACGGTACGTGGAGCAGGTGAACGCCGCCGAGTCCCGGATCACGACGGTGCCGATCCGCGAATGGGCCACCCTCCCCGGGCTGCTCGACGCCCTGGCGGACCGCGTCCGCGATGGCCTCGAACGCTTTCCCGCGGGCGACCGCGACGGCGTGATGGTCCTCTTCACCGCCCATAGCCTCCCGCAGCGCATCCGGGAATGGCAGGACCCCTACGAATCCCAGCTCCAGGCGACGGTGAACGGCGTGATCGAGCGGATCGGCGCGCGCGACCACGGTCTCGCGTTTCAGTCGGCGGGAATGACGAGCGAGCCGTGGCTCGGCCCCGACGTCGAGACGGTGATCGAGGATCTCGCCCGGCAGGGGAAGCAGAACATACTCATCGCGCCCATCGGGTTCACGACCGAGCACGTGGAGATTCTCTACGACCTGGATGTCGAACTGCGCGAGCGAGCCGACACCCTCGGCCTGCGGCTCCACCGCATCGCCATGGTCGGCGATCACCCGGCGATGATCGCCGGGCTGGCGGAGCTGGTCGGCACGACGGCCGCCCGCGAGGGGTGGACATGAACGACGCCCACACGCCCGTTGCGATCGTCGGCGGGGGTATCACCGGCCTCGCCGCCGCCCTGCGCCTCACCGAGGCGGGGGTCCCGTTCGTGCTCATCGAATCGGCGGAGCGACTGGGCGGCAAGATCGCGACCGAGCGGATCGACGGATTCGTCATTGAGGGAGGGCCGGATTGCCTGCTCGCGGCGAAGCCCGCCGGGGTGGCCTTCTGCCGGACGCTCGGCCTCTTGGACCGGCTGCGCGGGACCAACCCGGCGTTTCGGCGCACCTTTGTCCAGCGGCGCGGCCGGCTGCATGAGCTGCCCGAAGGGCTGACCGGCCTCGTCCCGTCCCGAATCACGCCACTGCTGGCGACGCAGCTGCTCTCCCCCCTGGCCCGGCTGCGCGCCGGTCTCGAAGCCATCGTGCCCGCCCGCCGGGTGGGCGGCGAAGAAAGCATCGCCGCCTTCGTCACGCGGCGGTTCGGACGCGAAGCCTACGACTGGCTGGTGGAGCCCCTGCTCTCCGGGATCTATGCGGGTGACGGCGAGCGGCTGTCGCTCGCCGCGACCTTCCCCCAGCTCGTGGAGCTGGAGCGCACCCAGGGCAGCGTCGTCCGCTCGATGCTGCGGCGCCGCCTGCGGGGCGGCAAGACCGGGGGCGGCGTGCCGACGGGATTCGTCACGCCGGCGGGCGGTCTGGGGGAGCTGGTCGAAGCGGCCGCTCAGCGGCTCCCGGCCGGGTCAGTGCGGGTCGGACTGGGGGTCGAAGCCCTCACGGTCCACGACGACGGCTACACGGTGCGGCTCGCCGATGGCGATCGCTTCACAACCTCGGCCGTCATCCTCACGACACCCGCGTTCGCGAGCGCGAAAGTGCTCCGGATCCTCGATCCGGTGCTCGCCCGCGAGCTCGAAGCCGTGCCGTTCGTCTCGACGGCGACGGTGTCCCTCGCGTTCCCCGCCGCGGCCATCCCCGTCGGGCGCCGCCTTTCGGGCTACGGTTACGTCTCGCCGCGCGCCGAGGGGAGCCCCGTGGTCGCCTGCACCTGGACCTCGAACAAGTTCCCCGATCGTGTTCCCGCGGACGGCGTCCTGATCCGCTTCTTCATCGGCCGGGAGGGCCAGGAGGAGATCGTGTTCCAGCCCGATGCGACCCTCGTGGGACTCGCCCGCGCCGAGCTGGCGAGGCTCTTCGGCATCACCGGCGAGCCCCGGCTCTCGCGCGTCTTCCGCTGGGAGCGGGGCATGCCGCAATACGTGATCGGTCACGAGCAGCGGATCGAGCGGATCACTCGTCTGGTGGGGCGGCATCCCGGCCTGCACCTCGCCGGGGCCTCATACACGGGGGTCGGGATCCCCGACTGCATCGCCGCGGGCCAGCGTTCCGTCGACGCGCTCCTCACCCGGATCGGAGTCCCGGCATGACCGAATCGCTCGTTGCCGCTACCGCGGCGGACGCCGCCAAGTCGGCGGCCTGGTTCCGCGAAGCGCAGACGATCCTGCCGGGCGGCGTCGATTCTCCGGTACGGGCGTTCCGCGCGGTGGGCGGCGATCCGCTCTTCATCGCGAGTGGATCGGGCGCCACGATCACCGACGTGGACGGACGGCGCTTCGTCGACTACGGACTTAGCTGGGGGCCGTTGATCCTGGGGCACGCGCACCCGGCGGTCGTCGCCGCCCTGCAGCACGCCGTGACCCTCGGGACGAGCTTCGGGGCACCCTCGCCTCTCGAGGTGCAGCTTGCCCGGCTGGTGCAGCGCTTCTTCCCGAGCCTCGAGATGCTGCGATTCGTGAACTCGGGCACCGAGGCGACGATGAGCGCCTTGCGCCTCGCCCGCGCGTACACCGGTCGCACCCGGGTGCTCAAGTTTGAGGGTTGCTATCACGGGCACGCCGACGCATTGCTGGTGCGGGCGGGATCGGGCGTCGCGACGCTCGGCCTCCCCGATTCGCCGGGGGTCCCCCCCGCGACGGTCGCCGATACGCTCGTCGCGCCCTACAACAACCTGGCGGCGGTGGAACGGCTCTTCGCCGCTCATCGCCGCGAGATCGCGGCGGTTATCGTCGAGCCGGTGGCGGGGAACATGGGCGTGGTTCCGCCGCGCGAAGGATTTCTCGAAGGCCTGCGCGCGGTCACCCGCGCCGACGGCGCGCTGCTCCTGTTCGACGAGGTCATGACGGGATTCCGCGTGCACCCCGGCGGCGTCCAGGGGCGGACCGGCATCGTGCCCGATCTCTCGACGCTGGGCAAGGTGATCGGCGGCGGCCTCCCGGTCGGCGCGTACGGCGGACGCCGCGAGATCATGGAGCTCGTCGCCCCCGCCGGTCCCGTGTATCAGGCGGGGACCCTCTCGGGCAACCCGCTCGCCATGACGGCCGGGATCGTCACGCTCACCGAGCTGTCGCGCCCGGGAGTGTGGGACCGGATCGACCGGGCCGCGGCCGACCTGGCCGAACGGCTCAGCGCGGCGGCCCGTAAAGCGGCGGTGCCGCTCGTCCTCAACCGGGCCGGCACGATGCTGACCGCGTTCTTCACCGGAACCCCGGTGACCGACTGGGCCACGGCCCGGACCGCCGACACGGCGGCGTTCGCCCGGTTTTTCCGGGCGATGCTCGGCGCCGGCGTGTACTGGGTGCCGTCGCAGTTCGAAGCCGCGTTTCTTTCGGCGGTCCACGGGCCGGCCGAGCTCGATTTCACCGAAGCCGCAGCCCACCGGGCCTTCGCGGCGGTGCGGGAGACGACGCCATGATGGCCGAAGCCACGCTGGTCGGGAGCCCCTATCCCGGGTTCGTGTACGCGCAGGCGCCGCGCAACGTCTACTGGGAGACGACGATCGCCTGCGATCTGGCCTGCCAGCACTGCCGCGCCAATGCCATCAACCAGCGCGACCCGCTCGAGCTGTCGACCGCCGAGGCGTGCCGCCTGATCGACGACCTCAAGACGATGGGCAGCATGCTGATCCTGACGGGCGGCGATCCGATGAAGCGGCCGGACCTGTTCGAGCTGATTGCGTACGCGCGCGAGCAGGGTGTGCCCGTCTCGATCACGCCGAGCACCACTCCGAACCTCACCCGGGAGACCGTCGAGCGGTTTCGCGCACTCGGTGTCGCGGCGCTCGGGATCAGCCTCGACGGGCCTAGCCCCCAGATTCACGACGCGTTCCGCGGGGTGCCGGGCACCTTCCAGCGAGGCATCGATGCACTCGAATGGGCGCGGGAGTTCGGGCTGCCGGTTCAGGTGAACACCACCGTCACCCGCGACACCCTGCCGCATCTCCCCGCCCTGTACGAATCGCTGTCCAAACAGGCGGCGGTGCGCCGCTGGAGTCTCTTCCTCCTCGTCCCCGTGGGACGCGGCGGCGGACTCGGCATACCAAGCGCGGAGGAGGTCGAGCAGTTGTTCGACTGGGTCTATCACCTCGGCGCCGACGCGCCGTTCCACGTCGGGACCGTCGAGGCCCCTCATTACCGCCGCTACTGGATCCAGCAGAAGCTCGCGGCCGGGATGCCCGCCTCGGCGCTCGGCTCCATGGGGAAGCGGGTCGGACTGGGCGTGCGCGACGGCAACGGCGTGATCTTCGTGTCGCATCGCGGCGACGTTTTCCCGGCTGGGTTCCTCCCCTACCCCGCTCTCGGCAACGTGCGCGAGCGGCCGCTGTCCGAGATCTACCGCGGTCACCCGGCCCTGCTCGCCCTGCGCGACATGGACGCGCTCACCGGAAAGTGCGCGGCGTGCGACTTCCGCTGGGCGTGCGGGGGCTCGCGGGCCCGCGCGTTCTCGATGACCGGGGACCCGATGGGCTCCGATCCGTTCTGCGCCTACGAGCCGGGGCCGGCCGCCGCGTAGCCCGGCGCCCCGCCCGGCGGTATACTCGCTCCACCGACACGTGGAGCCGGCGTGAGTTTTTCCTGGCATACCCTGGCGGACATCGCGATCCGCACGTCCGTCGTCTACCTGGCGCTGCTCGTCGGGCTGCGCCTCACCGGGCAGCGCCAGCTCGGTCAGATGTCCATCTTCGACTTCGTGCTGCTCCTCGTCATCTCGAACGCCGTGCAGAACGCGATGGTCGGATCGGACACGAGTCTGTGGGGCGGGCTCGTCGCGGCGGCGGTGCTGATCGGCTGGCACCAGGTGGCCGATCGCGTGCGGCGATCCAGCCGCCGCGCCGGCCGCCTGCTGGCCGGCGAAGGGATCATGCTCATCAACCGCGGTCAAGTGCTGGACGAACACCTGGTGCGGGCTGGCGTGACGCGGGACGAGCTGCTGCAGTCATTGCGGGAGCACGGCGTGGCCGGCGTGGAGGACGTGCGCCTGGCCGTGCTCGAAGCGGATGGGGCGATCAGCGTGATTCGCTACGACGACATGAAGCCGGACGTGCGGCCTCATCATCGCATCAAGGCCTTGCGCCGCCAGGGGTCCTAGTTCGGCACCGCCGTACTGTCCCCCAGCATCAGCCACTGCACGACCGAGAGCGGGAGGCTGCCGTAGGACAGCAGCCGGTCGTGAAACGCGCCAAGGCGGAAGCTGTCTCCCTCCTGCTGCTGCGCCTTGCCGAGCAGCCGCAGGATCTGCCACTTCCCGACCAGGTAGGTGATCTTCTGCGACGGGCTCGACGCGGCGCCCGCCGCCTCGCCTTCCGCCGCTTCGCGGTCCAGGCCCCCCGCGTCCATGAAGTAGTGCACCGCCTGCTCGAACGTCCACCGCCCCGTCTGGAGGTTCACGTCGACGCCGATCCGCGCGGCGCGATAGCGGGCGAGCCGCAAGACCTGACCATGTGACGGCGAGTTCTCGGGATAGAGGCCCTGCTGCAACAGCATCTCCTCTGTGTAGTGCGCCCACCCTTCGACGAAGATGCCGTCGTCGTGCTGGCGCCGGATCTCGTCCTCGAGGTGGTTCGAGATCGAGATCTGCAGGAAGTGTCCGGGAATCCCTTCGTGCCCGAGAATCGGCCGCGGGTCCTCGATGGCAGCTCGGATGTAGAAGTTGCCGCTCTTCGGGTTGTAGGTCGGGATGAAATAGAAGCCGCTCGCGTCCGTGTCATAGACCCCGGGCGCGTTCATGAAGCCGCCTGGACTTGTGGGCTTGAACGCTTCCGGCAGCTGGCGGATGAGAAACGGCCCCAAATAGGGCGGCAGCGTCACCAGCCGATGCGTCGTGAGGAAGGCAATGAGCTCGCGCTCACGCCCTTCATAAGCCGCGAGGAACTCGGCCTGGTCGCGCGGGATCGCCGCGGCGCGGGCGGGGTCGGGTGAGGCGAGCCGCGGATCGGGGAGCATCGCCTCGAGGCCGCGGAACCGCGCCAGCTCCGATTCCCCGAGCATGGCCACCTGAGAGGCATCGAGCGGCAGGTAGACGTGCCGCAGCAGATAGTTGTAGTTCTCCTCGCCCATCGGCTTCCAATCCGGCATCGAATCGAGCCGGGCCGCGAGCCAGTCGGCGAAGCCGTGCAGCGCCGCAACCGCCCCGTCGCGGGCGCGAATCAGCCGCGCCCGTTCCTTCCCGGACATGCTGTCCGCCAGCGTCATCAAGCTGACCTGATACAGGTCGTCGCCGCCGCGGAGGGCGTCGATCGCGAGCCGCGCGTACAGCCGGACCGGCGTCGTGAGATTCGACCGCGCCGTGGCGAGAAGGGCGGGCACCTGCTCCAGGCGCGCCGCGGCGGCGAGCGCGCGCACCCGGCGCGGGGCATACTCCTTCTTCAGGAGACTGAAGACGCCGTTGGCGGCCTCGCCGGCATAGACCTGCGGATCGGATTCCTCGGGGCGCAGCACGCGCGCGAAAAACGCGTCGCGCTCGAGCTGGGCGCGGAACAGTAGCCAGTCGATGCGATCGTCCCGGCTCCACCCGTCCGTGCGCATCCCGCGGATCTGATCGAGGAGCGCCGCGACGTGGCGGCGGCGGTCCAGCACCGCGCTCAGGCGGTAGTCGGTGAGCCGGCCGTCCCAACGGTGCAAGCCTTCATCGCTCGCGCCGACCGGGTAGCTCGAGTCCCGCCACGCGTAGTAGTCATGCGCCACGGTGCGCAGGCTGTCGGCCTGAACCTGAGCGAGGGCCAGCGCGCAAAGGAGGAAGTACATGGGTCGGATACTATCCCCTGCCCCCGGCCCCGGCCACCTGGAACCTGCGGTCCTTCCCCCCTGGTTAGATTACGGGGCGCATGACCACGACGATCGAGATCAAGAAGACCGGCGAGCAGCCGGGTGAGGCCCATCTGGCGGTGACGGTCCCGGTGGAACGGGTTCGCGAAGCCGAGGCCGCGGCCACGCGCGCCTACCAGTCGCGGGCCCGCCTCCCCGGCTTCCGCAAGGGGAAAGCCCCCGAGACGATCATCCGCAAGCAATTCGCGGCCGACATCCGCGAGCAGACGTTGCGGGAGCTGGTCCAGCGCAGCTGGCAGGCGGCGCTGGAGCAGGAGCAGCTGAAGCCGATCGCCGACCCGCACATCCACGACCTGAAGTGGGAGGACGGCACCCCGCTCACCTTCACCTTCCACGTGGAAGTGCGCCCCGACATCAAGCTGCAGCGGCTGGGCGGATTCACCGTGCAGCGGAAGGTCGCCCCGGTCACCGAGGATCAGGTCCAGGCGCAGTTGGCGACGCTGCGCGAGCAACGCGCCCCGTGGATCCCGGTCTCGGGGGAACCCCCGAAGCCCAAGGACCTGGTGCAGGTGACTCTCGGCCAGCGCGAGGGGGACGTGGTGAAGCAGGCCGAGCCCTACCAGATCGTGCTGGGGGAGGGGCAGGCGATTCCCGACGTGGAAGAGCGGATCCTGGGTCTGCGACCCGAAGAGACGGTCGACGCCACGGTGCGCTTTCCCGACGACTTCCCCGACGCCGACAAGCGGGGACAGACCCGCGACGTGCGGATCACCCTGCACGAGGTGAAGCGCCAGGAGCTGCCCGAGCTGAACGACGCCTTCGCCCGCGAGATCGGCGACTTCGACTCGCTCGTCGCGCTGCGCGCCGCCATCCGCGACGACCTGCAGCGCGAGGCGGAGCGCGAGGCCGACTCCCGGGTGCGCGCGGAGATCCTCGCGCAGGTGGTCGCCGCGAACGGTGTCACGGCGCCCCGGCCGCTGGTCGAGCGGGTGATGGCGACGTACGGCCAGGCGTACGGGATTCCCGAAGACCGCTACCCGCAGTTCGCGACGGAATTCCGCCCCATTGCCGAGCAGCAGGTGCAACGCGACCTGGTGCTCGACTGGATCGTGGAGCACCACCAGCTGCGCGCGACCGAGGCCGACCTCGATCAGCGCATCCAGGAGCTCGCCGCGAAGCGCAAGCTGCCTCCCGGGGAGCTGTACGCCTCGCTCGAGAAGAACAAGCGGCTGCGGGACCTGGAACGCAGCCTGACCGAGGAAAAGGTGTTCGCCTTTCTCCTCTCCCAGTCCACTGTGGAGCCCGCATGACGATGAGCACCATCTATCCGCCGTACATCATCGAGCGCTCGAGTCGGGGCGAGCGGACCTACGACATCTTCTCCCGGCTCCTGATGGACCGGATCGTGTTCCTCGGGACGCCGATCAACGACGACGTTTCGAACATCATCATCGCCCAGCTGCTGTTCCTGGATGCCGATAATCCGGAGCGCGACATCTACCTCTACATCAACAGCCCGGGTGGCCTGGTCTCGGCCGGGATGGCGATCTACGACACGATGCAGTTTCTGCGGGCCCCGGTAAACACGATCTGCATGGGCATGGCCGCGTCGATGGGCTCGTTCCTGCTCACCGCCGGCACCAAGGGGAAGCGCTCGGCGCTGCCGCATGCCCGGATCATGATGCACCAGCCCTCCGGGGGCGCCCAGGGCACGGCCGCCGACATCGAGATCCAGGCCCGCGAGATCCTCTACCTCCGGTCCAAGCTCAACGAGCTCTACTCCAAGCACACCGGCAAGCCGGTCGACCAGATCGAGAAGGACATGGACCGGGACCGTTTCATGTCGGCCGAGGAGGCCTTGGAGTACGGCCTGATCGACCATGTGATCTCGAATCTGAAGGAAATCAACGACGGCAAGGGCAAATAACTCTTGCGTCGCGGGGACTTGACTCCCCATACTAGGACCCATGTCACACGACAAGCACCTGCGCTGCTCGTTCTGCGGAAAGTCCAAGGACTCGGTCCGGAAGTTCATCTCCGGACCGTCGGTCTACATCTGCAACGAGTGCATCGCCCTCTGCAACGAGATTCTGGCGGAGGACGAGGAGCGCGAGGTCTCCGAAAGCATCACCCAGGTCCCCACGCCGGCGGAGATCAAGGACGTTCTCGACCAGTACGTGATCGGCCAGGAGCAGGCCAAGAAGACTCTGGCCGTGGCGGTCTACAACCACTACAAGCGCATCAACTCGCATCAGTCGCGCGAGAGCGAGGTCGAGCTCGACAAGAGCAACATCCTCCTGATCGGCCCGACCGGCGTGGGCAAGACCCTGCTGGCGCAGACGCTGGCGCGGATCCTCGACGTCCCCTTCACCATCGCCGACGCCACGACGCTCACCGAGGCCGGGTATGTCGGGGAAGACGTCGAGAACATCCTGGTGCGCCTGCTCCAGGCCGCGGACTTCAACGTCTCGGAAGCCGAGCGCGGCATCGTGTACATCGACGAAATCGACAAGATCGCGCGCAAGTCGGAGAACCCGAGCATCACCCGGGACGTCTCGGGTGAAGGGGTGCAGCAGGCGCTGCTCAAGATTCTCGAGGGCACGGTGGCGAGCGTCCCGCCGCAGGGGGGCCGCAAGCACCCGCAGCAGGAATACATCCAGGTCAACACCAAGGACATCCTCTTCATCTGCGGCGGCGCGTTCGACGGTCTCGAAAAGATCATCGAGTCCCGCACCGGCCGCCGTCGCATCGGCTTCACCAAAGAGGAGCTCCAGAAGGGCGTGGCCGACAAGGTCAAGCGCAACCCCTTCGTGGACGTGGAGCCCGACGACCTGCTGCGCTACGGATTGATCCCGGAGCTCGTGGGTCGGTTGCCGGTCACCGTACCGCTCGACGCCCTGGATGAGGACGCGCTGGTGCGCATCCTGGTGGAGCCCAAGAACGCGCTCACCAAGCAATACCAGAAGCTGTTCGAGCTCGAGGACGCCAGGCTCACCATCGAGAAGGACGCGATGCGGGAAATCGCCCGCAAGGCCCTGAAGCGCGGCACGGGCGCGCGCGGTCTGCGGGCCATCCTCGAAGAGATGATGACCGACATCATGTTCGACCTGCCGAGCCGCGACGATATCCGCGAGGTCGCCATCACCGCCGAGTGCGTCACCGAAGGTCGCCCGCCCCTGCTCGTGACCGAGCGGCCGCGCCAGAAGAAAGAAGCCTGACCGAGCGCCTCCTCCCCCGCTTCGTCGGAGCGTTTCCCCGCGCCGACGTGGTGCTCGATCCCCCGCTACCCGAATTCGCCTTCGTCGGCCGCTCCAACGTCGGCAAGTCGAGTCTCTTGAACGCGCTGGCAGGCCGCCGCATCGCGCGGATCTCCGCGACCCCGGGGAAGACGCGCGCGCTGAACGTGTACGAAGTGGACGCTCCCCGCTCCGTGTATTTTCTCGATCTCCCCGGCTACGGTTACGCCCGGGTCCCCAAGACCGAGCGCGAGAGCTACCGGCAACTCCTCGCCGAGACGCTGCGACGCCCGCGCCTGGCCGGGGTGGTCTGGCTGCTGGACCTGCGCCACGAGCCGTCGGATGGCGACCGCGACATGCAGGACGGCTTCGCGGCGGCCGGGACCCCGGTCCTCGCCGCGGCCACGAAGAGCGACAAGCTCCCGCCCACGCGCCGGCGCACGCAGGCCGACGCGCTGCGCGCCGCCATCGGCCTGGACGAGGACGCGTTTCTCGTGACGAGCGCGCGTACTGGGCTCGGCATCGCGGATCTGCGGGAGGCGATCGCGGGACGCATCGCGTGAAGCCGCTCCGGGTCGCCTTCGTCAGCCACTACCCCCACCTGCGCATGGGGGGGCAGCGCAGCATGGCGCTCCTGATCGAGCACCTCGACCGGACGCGGGTCGAGCCGCTCGCGATCTGCCCCGGCCCCGGCGAGCTCACCGACCATCTCGAACGGATCGGGTGTCCCGTCATCCACATTCCGCTCTACCCGATCAAGCCCCGCACGGCGCTCGGCGTGTGGCGCTCGATCCGGGCGATCCGGGCGGTGCTCCGGCGCGAGGCGGTGGACATCATCGCCCCCGACGCCGAGCGCGATTGCCTGGTGTCCGGTCTGGCCAAGCTCGGCACGCGGACGAAACTCGCCTGGTTCGTCGCCCTGACCCGCCCCGACCGGAACCTGGATCCGATACTGGAACGGCTCGCCGACGGCATCATCGGCGTCTCGGACGACACCCGCCGCCGGTTCTCCGACTCCCCACGCGTGTCGGCGCGGTATCGCACCATCGTGGGCGGCGCCGATCTCCGCCGTTTTCGACCGCCCGAGGATCGCTTCGCGCTGCGCCGCACCCTGGGCCTCCCCGAGCAGCGCGCGGTGCTGCTCTACGTGGGCCAGGTGACCGAGGCGAAGGGGGTGCTGGACATTCTCGACGCCCTGCGACTCCTGACGGACCGCCCGCTCCTGCTCGTCGTGGGGACGCCGCATCCCGATGGGTTCGACGCGGAGCTGGCCCGCCGCATCACGGCGCAGGGCCTGGAACGGGACGTCCGGGTCCTGCCCCAGCAGACCGATATCGAGCGCTGGATGCAGGCCGCCGATATCCTGGTGAGCGGCTCACACGAGAACACCGAGGGGATGTCGCGCGTGCTCTACGAGGCGATGGCCTGCGGCGCCGCCGTCGTGGCGACCGACATCCGGGGCAACCGGGACGCCGTCTCTCCCGACACCGGGATCCTCATCCCCGAGCGCGACCCCCCCGCGATGGCCCAGGCCCTCGCGGCACTCCTCGCCTCCCCGCCCCGCCTCGCCGCGATGCGGGAGGCCGGGGGCCGGCGCGCCCGGGAGCTGTTCGATATCCGCCTCCACGCCAGGCGCGTCGCGGCCTGCTTCGCGTATCTTGCAGAGGGTTCGGAAGGTCGTCCTTCTGGAGGCCAATCATGATCGGACGTCGGGTGGGATTCACGCTGGCGCTGGCGCTCGCCGCCTGCAGCCGGGCGGTGTCGCAGGATTCGAGCGCCGCTCCCGGAACGGCGAGGCGGATGGTCCCGCAAGGCTACGGCTCGCTGCGACGGGACGACATCGTGGTCCAGATCACCGCCGATCAGGTGCAGCTGCAACTGCTCCCGCTATCGGAGGGGGTGATCCGCCTCCTCGCCCCGGACACGTACACGTCGCTGGCCAGCCTCGTCGCGAGCAAGCAGAACGAAATCACCACCGCGGCCCAGAGGGCCGGCGCCCTGAACCCGACACTCGCACTCGTCACGTTCTACGGGATGGCGCAGTCGGCGCGGTTCAACCCCGAGAACCTGTCCATCCTGTCGCGCGGGCGCCTTTACCGGACCGCCGGCATCGTCCCGCTGACCCCGACCTGGAGCACGCAGCAGCTGAGCCTGCGCCAGCAGGCGATGGCGATCTACGTGTTCGAGGACGGCGTGAACTGGCGGGACGAGCAGCTGATCGTCCAGTACGGGACCGTCCAGAGCGCGAGCTGGGGGGGCGCGGTCCGGAAGCTGGATCAGGAGGAGCAGCGGGTGATTTCCCGGGCCCAGGCCGCGAAGAGTCCGCCCCCGTAGCCTGCTGGACCCGGCCGCTCAGACTGTCGGTCCAGCGGACCTGACGGTCGGCGCACACCACGGCCACTCCCGCCGCCCCGGCCTGGGCGAGCGCCGAGTCGCATCCCAGCACGAAAAAGGCCCGTGACCACCCGGCCGCGGCCAGTCCCGTCCCGGCGACCACGGTCACCGAGCGGGCCCGCGTCGCCGGACGTCCGGTCCGCGGGTCGCGCACGTCTCCCGGCATCGCCGGCCGCGCAGTGGTGGCGAGCGAATGGCCCGGGGTCACTCCCACCATCACGAGTAGGTCAAACGCATGGTCTGGATCGGGGACCCCCACCCCCCGGTTGCCACGCCCGCCGAGCAGGAAATACTGGCCACCGAGATCGAGCACCGCGCTGTCGACGACGCCGGTGAGCGCCGCGGCCGCCAGGTCGAGCGCATAGCCGCGCGCGACCGGGTCAAGGTCGATCCGCGCACCCGGCGCGAGCGTGACCGTTACGCCGCCCTCGGCCCGGCCGCTGTCCATCGTGACGCCACCGGGAGGATGAACCGGGGCGTAGGCGCCGTGCGCCGCTTTCCCCACCGCCAGGCCCGCGGCCAGCACCCTGGCGAGCGCCGGCGACACGGACCTCGTCCCCCCGGTCCGGTTCAGCCGGGCGACTTCGGAGCCCGGCGCGTCGCCCGCGAGCAGGGAGTCCACGAGGCGCACCGAATCGAACGCCCCCCGGACGGCGGCCGCCAGCGCACCTGAGTCCGGTCCCCAGGCCGCTACGCTGAACATCGCGCCCAGCGCGGGGCCGGCCCGCGACACGGCGGGCCGCTCGTGCCTCCCGCGACAGCCCGGGCCGGCGAGGGCGGCGAGGGCGGCGAGCGCCAGATTCATGCGTGAATTCGCGGCCATTCGTTGCTACAATAGTGGCCGTGGCGGCGATCAACCAGATGACTCTGCTCGGGCTCGTGGTCGTCGGCGGCGCCGGGGTGACGGCCGGCGCCATTATGGTCCGGCTGCGGCGCCAGCTGCGGGAAGCGGAGCACGCCTCCCGGCGCACGGCGGAGGAGCTGAACCGCCGCCTGGCGGAGCTGTTCTCTCTTCAAGAGCTCTCCTACATCCTCTCCGACTCGATCCAGCTCGACCGCATCGTCGGTCAGGTCGTGCGCTTCGCGATGCGTTTCCTCGATGCCCGCGGCGCGCTCGTCGCCCTGGCCGGGGAGGGCGATCACGACCCCCTGTCGGTCGCGGCGGCGGACGGGAGCGTGGCGGCGCTGACCGGCACGACGATCCCCGCCGACGACCCGGGGCTCGTCGCCCGATCGGTCCGGAGCGAGCGCATCGAAGTGATGCGCCGCGAGGACGAGGGAGCGGTCGTCATCACCGGGGAGACCGCTGCGGATTCCGCGGCCGCCGTACCGCTACGCGCCCACGGCGTCGTGGTGGGCACGCTCGTCCTCGTGGACCCACGCGATGGAGTGCTGACCGCCGAGGGCATCCGGCTGCTGTCGACTGTGGCCACGCACGCCGCGGTGGCGCTGGCCAACGCGCGCTTCTTTGACCTCGTGCGGCGCGGCAAGGAGCAGTGGGAAACCGCGTTCGACGCCCTGTCCGAAGGCATGGCGGTCGTGGACGCCGATTGCCGGGTGCGGCGCGCCAACCGCGCGCTTGCCGCCATGCTCGGCCAGTCTCTCCCGGCGGTGATCGGCATGCCCCTCTCCCAGGCCCTGCTGGGCCGCTCTCACGCCCTGCTCGACATGCTGGAAGCGGTCCAGCAGGGGGCGGAGCGGACCCCGGTGCTGGTGGCGCGATCCGACCATTCGGGGCGCAACTACCGGGTGATCGTTACCCGCATGGCCGGCGCCACGCCGGACCAGGTGGCCGTGGTGCTGGTCGAGGACGTGACGGACGCGCAGGTCATGGAAGCCCAGCTGATCCAGAGCGAGAAGTTGGCCACGGTCGGACAGCTCGTGTCCGGGGTGGCTCACGAGCTCAACAACCCCCTGACCTCGATCACGGGGCTGTCGGAGTTCCTCCTCGAGCAGAAAGGGCTGGATTCGGGGAGCCGGGGCCATCTCAAGGTCATCCACGAGCAGGCGGAACGGGCCGGGCGCATCGTGCGCAACCTGCTCACCTTCGCCCGGAAGGGGCCGTCGGAGCGCTCCCGCGTGGACTTGAACGACCTAGTCCACCGCACGCTGCTGCTCATGGGCTACGATCTGAAGCTCCGCCAGATCGAGCCCCGGCGGGTGCTCGCGAGCGACCTCGTGGACGTGATGGGCGACCGTCACGCTCTCCAGCAGGTGGTGCTCAACCTGCTCACCAACGCGGCGCAGGCGGTGGCCGACAACGCCGCCGGACGGCCCCGGATCGTGCAGATCGAGACCTGGGTGGACGGCCTCGTCCATCTGCGCGTCGCCGACAACGGGCCCGGGATCTCCGACGAGGTGCGTCGCCAGCTGTTCACGCCGTTCTTCTCCACCAAGGAACCGGGCCAGGGCACCGGCCTGGGCCTGTCCATCTCCTACTCGATCGTGCGGGCCCATGGCGGCCACATCACCGAAGAGCAGCCGCGCAAGGCCTCAGGCTGGGGGTGGGACGGCGGCGCGGCCTTTCGAGTGGACCTCCCTCCCGCGCCGGCCGACGCCCCCACCGAGGACCAGGCCCCCCCCGCGGAGCCGGAGCCGCCGCCGCTGCCGCCCTCGCTCGCCCGCCGCACGATTCTGCTCGTCGACGACGATCCCGCGGTGCGCCGGCTTGTGGTCGCCCTGTTCGCCAAGGAGGGGCACGCCGTCGAGGTCGCGCGCAATCCGCAGCACGCCCTGGAGCTCGCGGGGTCGCGCCGTTTCGATCTCATTCTGGCCGACGGACAGACGGCGGCCAAGGGGAAGCTGTTCGTCGAAGAGCTGATCGATCGTCATCCCGAGCTGAAGCCCACGGTGCTCGTGGCGACGGGAGACGTGCGGCCGACGACGGAGGAGATTCTGACGCGGCTGGGACTGCGTTACGTGCGGAAGCCCTTCAATCTCCGGGATCTGCGTGAGGAAGCGGCCCGCGTGTGGGCCGAGATGTTGTCGTAGGAATCCGCCGGCCACCCGTACGCCGCCAGACCCACCGCCCCACCGGGGGCGAACTTCACTCCCTCCCGCAACAACAGCGCCCGTTGCAGCACGGCGCTGTGGTCGCCGGCGAGGGAGATCCGGCCGGCGGCGTTGATGACCCGCCACCACGGGACGTCGGTATCGTCGGAGAGTGCCGAGAGCGCCCACCCGACCGTGCGTGCGGCGCCGGGACGCCCCGCGAGGCGCGCAACGACCCCGTACGTAGCGACGCGTCCCCGGGGGATATGGCGCACGACGCGGTAGATGCGATGATAGAACGGATTCACGGGGGCCCGGGTGTTGGTCCGCCCGCTAGGATACCCTCAACACGTCATCCAGCAAGCCCCCCTCCCCCCGCCCTGCACCGGCACCCCCACCCCCCACTATTGACAAGAGGTCGTCGAGCGCTCTGCGCTCGCGGGGCCAGGTGAGCCGCGCGGCGGCGAGCGCCGGGACCAGCCACTCGCAGGCATCGTGCTCGGCGGAGAGCGCGGGCGCTCCGTCCGCGGCGACGAGAGCCGCGAAGGCAGGGATAAGCGCGATCTCGTCCGCGGCGTGACGGTAAAAACCCTCCACCCGGCTCAGATTGTAGAGCGCGATCGCCTCGAGGCCCGTCTCTTCGCGCACCTCGCGTAGCGCCGCCTGGACCGGATTCTCACCCGTTTCGATCGTGCCGTGGACGGATTCCCACGTTCCCGGATTCCGGCCGTGGGGGCCGCGACGCAGGACCAGCAACTCCAGGCCGCGGGCCCCGCGCCGCATCACCAAGGTGTCGACGTAGCTGACGCGCAGCGTGGTCATTTCGAGAGCGCGGGAAGCGCGATCAGCGACGGCTGCGGCTCAGGACGGCTTCGAGGCGGGCGGTGAGCGCGCGGGCGCGGAACGGCTTCTGGAGAAAATCGTCGGCGCCGAGCTCGAAGACGCGCACTTCGTTGTCTTCATCGCCCTTGGCGGTGAGCACGATCACTGGAATCCCCGCCGTGGCGGTGCGCGAGCGGAGGTGGGAGAGCACCCCGTAGCCGTCGAGCCCCGGGAGGTTCAGGTCGAGCACGATGATGTCGGGGCCCACGCGGTCCACCTGGTCGAGCGCCTGGACGCCATCGCGCGCTTCGGCCACGTCGTACCCGTCGCGCTCCAGCAGGTCCTTCATCACCTTGCGCAAGCTGTCCTCGTCGTCCACGAGCAGGACCTTGCGGGCCGGATGCCCGCGCGGCCCGGACCGCCGCGGGGCCGCCGGCTCTTCGAGCAGATCGAAGTGGGCCGGCTCGGGAGCCGGAACGGCGGCGGCCGGCGCCGGGTGTCCCCCGCTGCGCCGCTGCGACTCGCCGGCGGTCGCCGCGGCTCCCGAGCCGCCGCTCTTGCGGGCCGACTCGCCGTGGCTGTCCTCCTGGGGGATATCCACGACCCGCATCAGCTCGTCCAGGGTCGATTCGCCGCGCAGCACGTGCTCGAGACCGCTCTCGAACAGGAGCCGCATCCCGCTGCGGCGGGCGGCATCCCCGATCTTGTCGGGAGTATCTCCCGCCGCGATCCGGCGTTCCACCTCCGGGGTCACGGTCAGGATCTCCATGATGGAGAAGCGTCCGCGGTAGCCGGTCGTGGAACAGTCGGGGCACCCCGCCGCCCGGTACAACGGCGTCCCCGTGGGGATCCACTTCTTGAGCCGCTCCGGGGGGGCCTCCATCCAGACTTCCTTGCAGGTCGCGCAGAGCTTGCGCATCAGCCGTTGCGCCACGACGCCGCGCAGCGCCGCCGCGATCTTGTAGCCCTCGACGCCGATATCGACCAGCCGGGTGACCGCGTTGGCCGCGTCGTTGGTATGGAGGGTGGAGAGCACGAGGTGGCCCGTGAGTGAGGCCTGAATGGCGATCTGCGCGGTTTCGCGATCGCGGATCTCGCCGACCAGCACCACGTTCGGGTCCTGGCGCAGAATCGAACGCAGCGCCGCCGCGAAGGTCAGTCCCGTCTTCTCCTGCACCTGCACCTGGACTACGCCCTGCATCCGGTACTCCACCGGGTCCTCGACGGTGACGATGTTGACCCCTTCACTCTTGATCTGATTCAGGACCGAATAGAGCGTGGTGGTCTTGCCGGAGCCGGTCGGGCCGGTGACGAGGATGATGCCTTCGTGGTTCTCGAGCAGCCGCTTGATCGCCTCGGACTCGTGCGGGTTCAGCCCCAGCGAGTCGAGCGACTTGACCGTGGCCCGGGAATCGAGGATCCGGATCACGATCTTTTCCCCCAGCGCCGCGGGCAGCGTCGACACGCGGAGATCGATGGGCTGGCCGTTGACGGCGACCCGCGCCCGCCCGTCCTGCGGGCGCAGCTTGTCGGCGATGTCCAGGGACGACATGATCTTCACGCGCGAGATCAACGGCAACCCGGCGGCGCGCGGCAGCTTCATCACCTGGCGCAGGACGCCGTCGATACGGTACCGGACCGCGACGGCCCCTTCTTCGGGCTCGATGTGAATGTCGCTCGCCCGGGAGATGATGCCTTCCGAGATGATCATGTCGACGAGACGGACGATCGGGGGTTGCTGCGCCTCGGCCGCCGCGATGTTGATGTCCTCGGGCGCCTCGTCCGCGAGCGTCACGAGCTCGGTGTCCGTGCCCATCCCTTCGAGGAGCTTGTCCAGCTGCTTCTCGGGGCGGTACATCTCGTCCAGCTTTTCCATGATCTTGGCGGGAGGCCAGAGCAGCAGACGGATTTCGCGGCCGGTCGCGAAGGCGAGCGACTTCTCCATGTCGAGATCGAGAGGATTGGCGGTCGCGACCTCGACGTAGGTATCGGTGGCGCGCACCGGGATCACGCGATAGCGGCGGGCCAGGGCCTCGCCGACGGCGCCCTTGCCGGTCGCGTCCACGAGCGCCGGGTCCAGGATGCGGATCCCCGAGCGCGCGGACAGCCGCTCCAGGATCGCCTCGTTGGTGACGAGCTTGGCCGCCACCGCCACGTCCCACAGCCCTTTCCCCGACTCGGTCGAGGCGCGCAGCTCCGCCACGCGCTCGGGGGTGATGAGCGCTTCGACCGTGGGGACCAGCCACTCGTCGGAAAAGACCGCGTCAGGCATAGGGTGGTTCGTCAAACCTAGTGCCGCGGGCGGCGCAGTAAAGTGCGGACATCCTAGAGCACCCCCCAGAAATCCCGGGTCACGTCAAAGGCCATGTGCACGTCATGCGTCTGCGCCCCGTAGCCCGCTTCCAGTCTGAAGACGCCGAGCCATTCGAGCGCCAGTCCCGCCGTCACGCGGGTCCCGACGACGCCGGTCCAGGGCGTCCCGGGCACGGGATCGGCGGCCCAGCCCGTCGCCACGTAAGGCGCGAGCGTGAGCGACGCCGGGGTGCGCGCGTACGGGCCCAGGTGCAGCGCTCCGAACGGCAGCGGCACCCGGCATTCCACGTGGCCGAGCAGCACGCGGCGTCCACCCCAGGCGCGCAACGGATCACCGAGCAGCGTCCCACGGCCGCCGAGCACGAAGCTGCGGTGGGCCGGCACCTGTTCGCCCGCCGCCCCCCCCTGCACGGCGAGGAGCAGCCGCGTCTCACCCGCGCCGAGCGGGAGCAGTACGTGTCCGTCGCCCGTCAGGCGGAGATAGGTGAGACCGCCGTCCCGCCGGCCGCTCTCGAGCTCCAGGTCCAGGGCGAGATCGTGCCGCACGGCGAATCCCTCGCTCTTGCGACGGATCGCGAGGGTGAGCAAGTCGAGCCCGCCCGTCATACCCAGGTCCGGGTTGGGACGGTAGGTCCCGGTCGCGGGGACGGCCCTGACGCCTTGGCCGTCCAGGTGCTCGCGGGCCGCGCCGGCCTCCCATTCCCAGCGCGGATCGATCGGCTGGCGGAAAGCGAGGCGGGCGCCGGTGGCCCGGTAATAGTCGCCGTAGTCGTCCCCGAATTCCTGCGAGGTGATCGAGTTGACGAGCGGCGCCACGATCGGGAAGTCGGCCAGGTCACGGATCTCCCGGTAACCGGTGAGGCGGAGGGTCCCGTCGCCCAGCGCGCCCGCCACCGAAAGCGACCCCTTTCCCGCCCCGTCGGAAAGCCCATAGCTCCCGCGCGCGCGCAGCTCGAGGCGCTCACTCCCCCCTCCTCCCCCCGGTCGCCACACCACCCCCGCCCCGAGCGCCAGCCCCTCGACGCGGTTCTGATGGATCAGGTCGCTGACCCGGCCGACTCCGAGGCGCCCCGGCGGCAGACCGGACAGCGCCCGCCCCGCGGCGATCCGCGCCACCTCGGCGCGCACGGCCGCGAGATCGCTCTGCCGGACCGGCTCGGCGACCTGTTGCACCGCGGCGTCGAGACTCGTGGTCCAGGGGAACGAATCGCGCTCGGCCTTGGGCGCGGCGGTGATCTCCTCGCCGCGGAACCAGGAATCGGCGAGCCCCAGGTTAAACGCGAAGGAGTCGACGGTCCAGCGGCCGCGGATGATCCCCCGGGCCTGGAGGTCGAGCCAGCGCAGGCGGCGCCGGATCTCGACTTCCTGCCGGTAGGGGAGCCACCACTTGCCCTCGTAGAGGGCGTTCTCGAGCACGACGCTGATGTCCTCAAGCTGCGGATCGCGGTAGGCGGCGGGGGTGAAGGTGAACTCCAGGCGCACGAGGTCGGCGGTACGGACATCGAGGTACAGCGTGCCGACGATGCGCGGAGCCGCAAATTCGGCCGGCCGCACCTGGACCGCGACGAGCCGCACGTCGCGCCCGGGGAGGCTCACGGTGGTCGTTTCCCCCAGCGCGTAGTCGTAGAGCATCGGCCCGCCCGGCGAGAGCGGGTGAGGAATGTCCTGCACTTCGTCGCCCTCGCCGAGCCGGATCACCCGCCCGAAACCGTTCTGGATGATGCCCAGGTGATCACGGTGATAGTTGATGTCGGTCGGCAGATCGGCGCGGTCGCGCCAACCGATGATGCGCTGCTTGCTGGCGGAAGGGGCCTTCCAGTACACTTCAAGCTCGAGCTGATCCGCTTTCACGAGGCGCGGCGGTTGCGTCAGCCCGTCGCCGAACGATCCAAGGAAGAAGACGAACCCGTGCGCCAGAGCCTTGTAATCGTGGAGCGAAGTGTCGGCGGCGGCGCGCTGCCGCCGCGCGATGGCGCGCTGCACCAGCGCCCGCGCCGGGGGGGCGTTCCACGTCTGGGCGAAGGCGGCGAAGGGCAGCGGCAGGGCGACGGCCAGGAGCCACCGCGCGTGGCGCAGCACGCCCGCGACCTCGGGCGCCGCGTGGCCGTGGCGGCGAGCGCGCTGCTCGTCGGGTGCAGCGCCGGCAGCACCACCGGGGCCGAGCCCGGCGTCCCCCGGTCGAGCCTGCTGGGGCTGCCGATGACGGCGGCCGTCACCCCCTTGGACCAGGTGATCGTCTTCAAGAACAACGCCCTGGCCCAAGTCTCGATGACGTTCAACGACAGCGCCCATACGGTGTTCGCCGACCTCGACTTTCCGCCGCACAGCGTCCCCTTCCGCAACGACACCACGCTCGCCGACACGTCCACCATCACCGTGACCGTATCGATCACTCCGGGCACTTTCGAGTTCACCATCGGGCCGTCGTCCCTCGGCTTCAACACCGCCGGCGGGCCGACCATCGCGGTCCACTACGGCGCCTACAGCGACTCGTCCGTCTACACGCAGAGCGGTCGCTATGCCAGCGCATCGGCTTTCAGCCAGGCGCTCGAGCTGTGGTTGGAGCGCGCCACCGACCATTGGGTCGAGGGGCGCAACAGCTCGCACACGGGCTCGGGCATCGTGAGCTCCGGGCTGGACGCGCCGGGCCACTACCTCCTCGCCGCACCGAAGTGACGGACGCCGCCACCTTCCTCGCCCGTGCCGCCGCGGGCGGGATCATTCCGCTCACACGGGAGGTGGTGCTCGACGCCGATACCGCGGTCGGCGCTTTCGCCAAGATCCACCGGCCTCCCTTCGGGTTCCTGCTCGAGTCGGTCGTGGGCGGCGAGCGCTGGGCCCGCTATACCTTCCTCGGCACCGAGCCCCGGGAGGTGTGGCGCTACCGAGACGGCGCCGTCGAGCGGTGGACCGCCGCGGACGGCTGGGTCTCCGCCGGCACCGCCGTCGACCCGCTCAGTCATCTGGCCGAGCGGCTGCGGGCCCTGCCGCCCGTCGCCGTTCCGGCGCTTCCCGGAAGTTCCCTCCCGCGCTTTACCGGCGGGGCGGTCGGCTACATCGGCTACGATGTGGTCCGGACGATCGAGCGGCTCCCCGGGCCGCCTTCAGATACCCTCGGCCTCCCCGATGCGGTCCTCATGATCGCCGACAGCCTGGTGGTACTGGACAATCTCTACGGCCGGGCCCTGGTCATCGTCAACGTGGAGGTCCCCCCCCACACCCCCACGCAGGAACAGCTGCGCCGCTACGAGGCGGGCCGGGCCCGGCTGGACGATCTCCTCGGCCGGCTCTCCGGCCCCAATCCGCTGGGGCCGCTGGCGCTCCGGCCGGCCCCCCTCCCCGTTCTCCCGATCGAATCGCGCTATCCCCGGGACCGCTTCGAGCGCGACGTGGAGCGGATTCAGTCTCACATCGCCGCGGGAGACATCTTCCAGGCGGTGCTGTCGCGGCGACAGGTGGTGACGGCCGCGGTCGACCCGTTCCGGTTCTACCGCTACCTGCGCGCACTGAACCCGGCCCCGTACCTCGCCTATCTGGCGCTCGACGACCTCACCCTGGTCGGTAGCTCCCCCGAGGTGCTGGTGCGGGTGGAGGGCGACCAGGTGACCGTCCGCCCGATCGCGGGAACCCGACCGCGCGGCGAGACACCGGAGGCCGACGCGGCGCTCGCCCAAGCGCTGCGCGACGACGCGAAAGAACGGGCCGAGCACCTGATGCTCGTGGACCTGGGGCGTAACGACGTGGGCCGGGTCGCGGTCTACGGCAGCGTCGCCGTCACCGAGTTGATGGCGCTCGAGGCGTACTCGCACGTCCAGCACCTGGTGAGCGAGGTGCGGGGGCGGCTGCGCGAGGGCTACGACGCGCTCGACGCGTTTCGCGCCTGCTTTCCCGCCGGGACGGTGACCGGCGCCCCCAAGGTCCGCGCGATGGAGATTCTGGACGAACTCGAGCCGGAGCGCCGCGGCCCGTATGCCGGCGCGGTCGGCTATGTCGGCTGGGGCGGGCGCGCGCTCGACACCGCGATCGCGATTCGCTCCGCCGTCGTGCGGCGGGATCGCGTGGTGGTGCAGGCGGGCGCCGGCATCGTCGCCGATTCCGATCCCGCGCGCGAATTCGCGGAGACCGAAGCCAAAGCGCAGGCGGTGCTGGTCGCGCTGGCCCAGGCCCTCGGCTGAGGGCTATATTCTCGCCGTGTTCAAGCTGCTGAGCACCTCGGGCGACCAAACCATCGAGCTCCAGCCCGGACGCACACTGGTGGTGGGGCGGGCCGTCACGAGCGATGTGCCGATCTACGATCCCACCATTTCGCGCCGGCACGCCGAGATCATGCCGACCGTGACGGGCGTCCACGTCAAGGACCTGGGCTCCTCCAACGGCACCTTCCTGAACGGCGCGAAGGTCGCCGAGGCCGACGCCGTGGCGAACGACGTGGTCACGTTCGGCAAGGTGGCGTTCCGGGTCACCGACGTGTCGGCGACCTCCCAGAAGCCGGCGGTGGCCGGCCCCACGGACGCGTCCAAGGGCGTCCCGGGCGGCACGATCGTCCGTCAGATGCCGGTGGCGCCGTCGTCGGGCGGCGTCCCCGCCATCGTGCTCGATTCCGCGGTGGCGGCGGCCGCGGGCGGCGGCCACCTCAAGGTCGCCGCGCAGTCGGAAGCCGAGCGCCGCGAGAAGAAGCTCTCGTTGCTGCTCGAGATCTCGAAGGAGCTGTCGCGCCAGCAGGAGCTCGATCAGCTGCTGCACAAGGTGGTGGACTTCACCTTCCAGATCATGAGCGTGGATCGGGTGTCGATCCTGCTCCTCGACCCGATCACCAACGAGCTGGTGCCGCGCGTTTCGCGCAGCCGGACGGGCGACGCCACCGCGGCGCGCCACGTTCCCCAGTCCATCGCCCGCAAGGCCGTGGAAGACCGCGTCGCGATCCTCTCCGACAACGCCGCCGCGGACGATCGCTTCAAGGGCAAGTCCATCATGATCCAAAGCGTGCGCAGCGCCATGTGCACGCCGCTGATGGCCGCGGACCAGAAGGTGCTGGGGCTCCTCTACGTCGACAACCAGACCGCCATTCAGTCCTTCAACGACGAAGACCTGGAGTTCCTGATCGCCTTCGGCGGCCTCTCCGCCGTCGCGATCGAGAATTCCCAGCTCTCCGACCGGATCCGCCGCGAGGCGGTGGTGGTGGCCAACTTCCAGCGCTACTTCGCCCCCAACGTGGCGGCGCAGATCGCGCAGTCGGAGGGGGCCGTCCAGCTGGGCGGCGCCAAGCGGCCGGTGGTGATCTTCTTCTCCGACATCCGCGGCTTCACGTCGATGTCGGAGAACATGAGCCCCGACGACGTCGCGACGCTGCTCACCGAATACTTCACCGAGATGGTGGAGATCGTGTTCGAGCACTCGGGCTCCCTCGACAAGTTCATGGGAGACGCGATCATGGCGCTGTGGGGCGCGCCGATCGCCCACGCCGACGACGCCGACCGGGCGATGCAGTGCGCGCTCGATCAGCTCAAGGCACTGGACAAGATGAACGCCCGCTGGAAGGAGCAGGGGCGCCCGGTCCTGAAGATCGGGATCGGGATCAACTTCGGGGAAGTGTTCGCGGGGAACTTCGGGTCGGACCGCCGGCTCGAATACACCGTGATCGGCGACGCCGTCAACACGGCCAGCCGGCTCTGCTCCAACGCCGGGCCCAACGAGATCCTGATTTCGGAGTCGTTCTACAAGGCGTTGAAGAAGCCGCCCAACGTCGAAGCCCTCGAGCCGATGCAAGTCAAAGGGAAGGCGAAAAAGGTCCCGGTCTACCGCGTGAAGCTGTAGGGGTACCCGGCCCGCGCCAGGAGATCGAGCACGAGGCGCACCGGCAGTCCCATCACCCCGAAAAAGTCCCCCCGGATCCCCTCCACCAGCGCCGCGCCCTGGCCCTGGATCGCGTACGCGCCCGCCTTGTCGAGCGGCTCCCCGGTGGCGACATAAGCGCGCAGCACGGCATCGTCGTGCCGCCGGAAGGTGACCGCCGAAACATCCAGCGCGTCCAGCACGTCGCCCGCGTGCGCGAGCGCCACCGCGGTGTACACCTGGTGCGTGCGCCCTTGCAGCCGCCGCAGCATGTCCACGGCCTCGTCGGACGAGGCCGGCTTCCCGAACATCACGCCTTCCGAGACGACGGTCGTATCCGCGCCCAGCACCAGGGATGCGGGGACGGCCCGCGCCTTGGCGCGGGCCAGGCGCACCGTGTAGGCGTCGGGCGCTTCACCGGGGAGCGCCGTTTCGTCGACGTCGGGGACGACCACGCGATGCGGGATCCCCAGCATTTCGAGGAGCTGGCGCCGCCTGGGAGAGCCGCTGGCAAGGACCAGAATCGGCGGCGTCACTTTTCGAGGAGCAGGGTCACCGGACCGTCGTTCACGAGCTCGACCTCCATCATGGCGCCGAATTCCCCGGTGGCGACGGGGATCCCGGCCGGCGCGGCCCGGTCGCGCAGCCGCGTGATGAAACCCTCGTACAGCTGCCGCGCGAGCGGCGGGGGGGCGGCGCCGATGAAGCTGGGTCGGCGGCCCTTGTGGGCGTCGCCGTAGAGCGTGAACTGCGAGACCACGAGGACGCCGCCGTGCACTTCGTCGAGCGAGCGATTCATCTTTTCCTGCTCGTCTTTGAAGATCCGCAGCCCGAGGAGCTTCTCCGTCATCCAGTCGAGCTGGACGTCCGAATCGGTGGGAGCGAACCCGGCGAGGACGAGCAACCCCGTTCCGATCTCCCCCACCACCCGGCCGTCCACGCGGACCGCGGCGCGGGACACGCGCTGCACGACGACCCGCACGCCGGCCCCTCTTATTCCACCGTGACCGACTTCGCCAGGTTCCGCGGCTGGTCGACGTTGCACCCGCGACGCACGGCGATGAAATAGGCGAGCAGCTGCAGCGGCAGCACGCTCAGGACCGGCGTCAGGAGATCCAGCGTCTCGGGGATCTCGATTTTCTGATCGGCGAGCCGCGAGACCCCGGTGTCCCCCTCGGTCACGATGGCGATCACCTTGCCGCCGCGGGCTTTCACTTCCTCGATGTTGCTCACGACCTTCTGATACACGGCGTCCCGGGGCGCGATGAACACCACCGGCATGTGGTCGTCGATCAGCGCGATGGGGCCGTGCTTCATCTCGGCCGCGGGATACCCCTCGGCGTGGATGTAGGAGATCTCCTTCAGCTTCAGAGCCCCTTCCAGCGCAACCGGGAAGTTGTAGCCGCGCCCCAGGTACAGCACGTTGCCCGCGCGCACCAGCCGGTCCGCGATCTTCTCGACCTCGGGCGCGCGCGCCAGCACCCGCTCCACCAGCTCCGGAAGCAGGGCGAGCGCCTTCACGACCTCCCGACCCTGGAGAATCGACAGGGAGCGGAGCCGCCCCAGTTTCAGTGTCACGAGCGCGAGGGCCGCGATCTGGCTCGTAAACGCCTTGGTGGAGGCGACCCCGATCTCCGGCCCCGCGTGCAGGTAGATCCCGCCGTCCACCTCGCGCGCGATGGTGCTGCCCACCACGTTCACGAGGCCCATCGTGCGGGCGCCCCGCCGCTTGGCTTCGCGCAGCGCCGCGAGGGTATCGGCCGTTTCCCCCGACTGCGAGATGCCGATCACCAGCGTCCGCTCGTCGACGATCGGATTGCGGTAGCGGAACTCCGACGCGTACTCGACCTCGGTCGGGATGCGCGCCAGCTCTTCGATCATGTACTCGCCGATCAGCGCGGAATGCCAGCTCGTCCCGCAGGCGGTGATCACGATGCGGTTGATGCGCTGGAGATCCTCATCGCTCATGTTCAAACCGCCGAGCCGGACGTCCCCCTCTTCCTCGAGCAGGCGGCCGCGCAGCGTGTTGCGGAGGCTTTCGGGCTGCTCCATGATCTCCTTCAGCATGAAGTGCGCGAAGCCCCCGCGCTCGATCGTCCCCAGGTCCCAGTCGATCCGCGTCACCGCCTTGACCTTCTCGACCGCCGCGAGATCGAGAATGCGATAGTCGTCGGGACGGATGACGGCGATTTCCCCGTCGTCCAGGTAAACGACCGAGCGGGTGTGCGCGAGTACCGCCGAGGCATCCGAGGCGATCCAGTGCTCCCCCGCCCCGATGCCGACGAGCAGCGGCGACCCGTGCCGGGCGGCGACGATGGTCTCCGGCTCACGCGTCGACACCACGGCGATCCCGTAGGTGCCCTCGATCTGCTGCAGCGCCCCGGCGACGGCGTCGGCCAGGGGGGCGCCCTTGGTGTGCAGCTCCTCCACGAGGTGCGCGAGCACCTCGGTGTCGGTCTCGGAGCTGAACACGTGGCCGCGCTGCTGCAACAGCGGCCGCAGCGAGCCCGCGTTTTCGATGATCCCGTTGTGGATCAGCGCGATCACCCCGCCGCAATCGGTGTGCGGATGGGCGTTGACCTCGGTCGGCGCGCCGTGCGTGGCCCAGCGCGTGTGCGCGATCGCCGTCCGCCCCGTCGGGATGGCCGTGCCGATCAGCTTCTCCAGCGCCGCGATTTTCCCGGGGGCTTTCACCACCTCGAGGCGGCCGTCCGAGATGCTGGCGATCCCCGCCGAGTCGTAGCCGCGGTACTCGAGACGTCGCAATCCCTCGAGCACCAGCGGGACGGCCCGGCGCTTTCCCGTGTACCCTACGATTCCGCACATGCTGTCCGTCCTTCCGCCACCAGGTGTTCCGCCTCGGCCCGCGTCGGGGCTTCGGCGATGAAGCGAATGATCGGTTCCGTATTGGACGGCCGAACGTGCAACCAGCGGTCGGGCCAGCCGAGCCGCAGCCCGTCGCGGGTATCCACTTCCGCTTCCGCGAACCGCGTCCGCAGCGCCGCGTAGGCCGCCGCGAGATCGGCCCCCCGGTCGGCCCGGGCTTTTACGATCGCGTAGCGCGGCGCTCCGGCGACGAGCGCGCTCACCGGCTGACCTTCACGCGCGAGCAGCGTCAACAGCAAGGCCGCTGCGACGGGGGCGTCGCGTCCGACGTGGAGCGCCGGATACATGACGCCGCCGTTTCCTTCCCCGCCGATCGGACTGCGGGTCGCGAGCATCAGGCGCGCGACGTGGGCTTCGCCAACGGGGGCGCGCTGCAGCACGGCGCCGCAGTCACGCGCCGCATCGGCCACGACGAGCGAGGTGGAAAGGTTGCACACGACCACCGGCGCGACGGCACTACGCCGCCTCCGCCCCGGTCCCTTGGCGCCCAGCACCGCGCGGATCGCGAACGCCAGGGTGTAATCCTCCCCGATCGGCCGGCCCCGCTCGTCCACGATGGCCAGGCGGTCCACGTCGGGATCCACCGCAATCCCGAGATCGGCGTTCGTCCGGCGGACCAACCGGCCGAGTGGGCCAAGATGTTCCGGGACGGGCTCCGGGGGGCGCGGGAACCGGCCGTCGGTCTGGAGGTCGATCGCCGCGACCCGGCATCCCAGCCGCTCGAACAGCAGCGGGAAGATGGCGCCCCCCGCCCCGCGGCAGGGATCGAACGCGACGCGGAACCGGCGCCGCCGGATGCGGGCCACCGCGACCGCCGGCAGACGCAACACGGCGTCGACGTGCCGGCGTAGCGCCGCGGCGTCGAGAGTGAGCCGGCCAAGCGTGCCCCAATCGGCCCGCGGCAGCGCGCCGCCGTCGGCCAGCGCCCGAACCCTGGCGCCCGACGGCTCGTCGAGAAAAATGCCGTCCGGTCCCACGAACTTGAGGGCGTTCCACTCGATCGGGTTGTGGCTGGCGGTGAGCATGATCCCGCCCGCGGCGCGGTGATGCTCGACCGCGAGCTGGGCGGTGGGGGTGGTCGTGAGCCCGATGTCGATCACATCGCAGCCGACCGACGCGAGGCCCGCCATGGCGGCCTGCGCGAACATCGGCCCGGAGGTCCGGGCATCCCGACCCAGCACGATGCGCGGGCGGCCCTTCCGGTTCTTCGCCCAGACCCCGAACGCCGCGGCGTAGCGCGCGACGAGTTCAGGGGTGAGATCGACGCCGACGAGCCCCCGGATACCCGACACCCCGACCATCAATGTGCCTGCCATGGTCCGCAACGTAAGGGAGCGGGGAAGCGATGGTCAATCGGAGACGGCGCTCGCCGCGGGCGCGCGGTACGATCCGGACACCGGCGTGGGGAGCGGCGCCGGCGCCGGGGTCCGCATCGGCAGATCCTCGGGCCGGAATGCGGCCAGGAAGGCGTCGGCGACGTCGGGGGCGAACTGGCTGCCGCGACTCGAGCGCAGCTCTTCCAGTGCCCGCTCGACGGTGAGGGAGGGGCGATAGGGCCGCACGCTCGTCATCGCGTCAAAGGCGTCGGCCACGGTGACGATCCGGACGAGCAGCGGGATCTGCTCTCCGGCGAGCCCGTCGGGGAGCCCGCGTCCATCCAGCCGCTCGTGGTGCGATCGCACGATGGCGAGCACGTCCGGGTCGCTCTTCAGGAGCGGGCCCAGAATCCTGGCCCCGATCACAGGGTGTTCCATGATGTGCCGGTATTCGGCGTCGGTCAGCGGCCCCGGCTTGTTGAGCACGTCTTCCCGCACCCCGATCTTGCCGATGTCGTGCAGATGGGCCCCGAGCGCCAGCGTGTCGATCTGGGCGGCGGCGAAGCCGAGCTGCCGCGCGATCGCGACGGAATACCCCGCCACCCGGCGGGAGTGGCCCCGCAGGTAGGCGTCCTTGGCCTCGAGCGCCTCGGCCAGAGCCTCGACCCCGCCCAGGTACAGCTCCTCGATCGTCCGGGCCTGCTCCTGGACGCGGACCTCGAGATGCTGCTGGTATTCCTTCACCTCCAGCCGCAGCCGCCGCTTCTCCAGCGCCTGGCGGACCCGCGCGCGGACCTCATCCAGATTGAAGGGCTTGCCGACGTAGTCGAGCGCGCCCAGCTGGAGGCAGGTGACGGCGCTCGTCACGTCCGCCACCGCCGTCACGACGACCACCGCCGTATCGGGCCAGCGCACGATGATTTCCCGGAGCAGGGCGATGCCGTCCATCTTCGGCATCCGCAGGTCGGAGAGGACCAGCGTCGCCGGTTGGCGCTCCAGCTCGAGCAGCGCTTCGACGCCGGACCCCGCCTCGCGGCAGACAAAGCCGTCGCTTTCCAGCAGATGGACGAGCACCCGGCGCAGCCGGGGTTCGTCGTCCACGACGAGGCACGGAATCGCGGTTTCCGACATGCTCCCATTGTATCGGTCGCTTGCTCGCGGCGAAAGGCGCCCTTACGTTCCCGCCATGACCAAAGCCCTGGACGGCGATCGCTCGCTGCGGATGGCCACCCGCACGGTCCACGCCGGCGTCGTTCCCGACCCCCTGGCGGGGGCCGTGATGCCCCCCATTTACCAGACGTCCACCTACATCCAGGAAGGGCTGGGGAAACACAAGGGCTACGAGTACGGCCGGACCAGGAACCCCACACGTGAAGCGTTCGAGCGCAACGTGGCCGCGCTGGAAGGCGGCGCCCACGGCTTCGCCTTCGGCTCGGGGCTTGCCGCGGTGGACGCGATTCTGAAGCTGCTCTCGGCCGGGGACCATGTGGTCTGCGGGGAGAACGTCTACGGCGGCACGCACCGCCAGATGACGCACATCTATGCGCGCCTCGGCATTCAGTTCACGTTCGTGGACGGCGGCGAGACGGCGGCGGTCGCGGGGGCGGTCACTGCCAAGACCAAGCTCGTCTACGCCGAGACGCCGACCAACCCGATGATGCGGATCTGCGACCTCGCGGCCACGGCCGAGATCGCCCGCCGGGCCAATGCCCTCTTCGCCGTCGACAACACCTTCGCCACCCCGATGTTTCAGCGGCCCCTGGAGCTTGGCGCCGACATCGTCCTGCATTCCACCACCAAGTACCTGAACGGGCACAGCGACATGGTGGGGGGGATGCTGATCACGAATCGCGACGATCTGGCCGAGCGCCTCGCTTTCATTCAGAACGGCTCGGGCGCCGTCCCGGGGCCGTTCGACTGCTGGCTCGGGCTGCGGGGAACGAAAACCATGGCGTTGCGGATGCGCGCCCATGACGCGAACGGGCGGCGTCTCGCGGAGTGGCTGTCCCACCACCCCAAGGTGCAGCGGGTCTATTACCCGGGACTCCCCAGCCATCCCCAGCATGATCTCGCCTGCCGCCAGATGAGCGGCTTCGGCGGGATGATGAGCGTGGAGCTGGGCGATGCGGCGCGGTCCCGCCGGTTCGTCGAGCTGACCCGGGTGTTCGCGCTCGCCGAATCGCTCGGCGGGGTGGAGAGCCTGATCGGTCACCCCGCCTCCATGACGCACGCCAGCGTGCCGGTCGAGCTGCGGCGCAAGATGGGACTCACCGACAGCCTGGTGCGGCTGTCCGTCGGGATCGAGGATGCCGACGATCTCGTCGCAGACCTGGACCAGGCCCTCGCCCGGTGCTGACGCACCCGCGAAACCGCCGCCCGCGCCCCGCGTAGGGAGGGGTTCAACCCTCGGGAGTTCGAAGCCATGACCGACGCCACCGGCGGCCTTCCGGCCGCACGCCCCCGCGTCATCCTGACGCAGATCGCCCCCGTCTCCTGGGAGCACCCCGCCGATCGCGCGGCGTTGCAGGCCCTGCGCTCCGTCCCCGGGTTCGACGAGGTCGTGAAAAAGGTGGTGGGATTCCTTGGGGAGCGCGGCGTCCGCCTGCTGTTTCAGGCCAACGCCGTGCGAGTCGGCCCGACCCAGTTCCCCCGCCTCAACGCGCTCTACACCGAGGTGCTCACGACGCTCGACTGGTCCACCCGCCCCGAGCTGTTCGTATCGCAGACCCCGTTCGTCAACGCCGGGGCCTACGGCATGGAGCGTCCTTTTATCGTGATCAACTCCGGCGCCCTGACGCTGCTCGACGACGACGAGCAGCGCGCGCTGCTGGGCCACGAAGTGGGACACGTCATGAGCGGGCACGCGCTCTACCACACCCTGCTCGTGATCGTGCTGAACGTGAGCCTCGGGATGCTGCCGTTCCTGGCCGGGATCGCCCTGCTGCCGATTCAGCTCGCGCTGCTCGAGTGGTACCGCAAGAGCGAGCTGTCGTCGGACCGGGCCGGGCTGCTCGCCACCCAGGATCCAACGGCGACGCTCCGCATGTATCTCAAGTTCGCGGGCGGCGGCAACATCAAGGAAATGGACCTGAACGCGTTCCTGGTGCAGGCCAAGGAGTATGAAGAAACGGGCGGGCCGCTCGACAAGGTTTTCAAGCTCCTGAACACCCTCGGCCAGTCCCACCCCTTCAACACGCTGCGCGCGGCTGAGCTGCAACGCTGGATCGAGCAGGGGGCCTACGACCGGATTCTGCGGGGCGAATACACCCGCCGCGGTCCTGACGCGGAGCAGCGGCCGTTGGAGCAGGACGTCGACGAGGCCCGTGACCACTACATGAAGGAAGCGAAGGCCGCGGTGGAGGACGTGGTGGATACGGCCAAGCGGGCCGCCCGGGCCTTCTCCGACGCCTGGAAGCAGCAGAAGAAGTGAGCGTACTCGTCGTCGGCGGAGGGGGCCGCGAGCATGCCCTCGTGTGGGCCCTCCGCCGGGACGACGCCCAGGCAAAACTCTTCGCCGCGCCGGGGAACCCCGGCACCGCCGAGCTCGCCACCAATCTCCCCGTTCCGGCCACCGACGTGGCCGGACTCGCCGCCGCCGCCCGGACCCACCGGATCGATCTCGTCGTGGTCGGACCCGAAGCCCCGCTCGCCGCGGGCCTCGCCGATCGCCTGCGGGCGGACGGCGTCCCCGTGTTCGGGCCTTCCGCCGAGGCGGCGCGGCTCGAGTCCTCCAAGGCGTTCGCCAAGGAGATCATGGCGGCCGCCCGGGTGCCTACGGCCGCGAGCCGGACCTTCGCCGACCTCGCCCAGGCCGAGGCCTACATCCGGCGCCACGCCGAGCCCCTCGTCGTGAAGGCGTCGGGACTCGCCGCCGGCAAGGGCGTCGTCGTGTGCGAGACCCGGGCCGAAGCGCTGGCCGCGGTGCGCGGGATGCTTGGCGCGGGCAGGCTGGGCGAAGCGGGGGCGGAAGTGCTGATCGAGGAGTTCCTGGCCGGGGAGGAGCTTTCGGTGCTGGCGCTCACCGACGGGGAACAGCTGGTGCTCCTCCCGGGGGCGCAGGACCACAAGCGGCTGGGTGAAGGCGACACCGGGCCGAATACCGGCGGGATGGGCGCCTACTGCCCGGTCAGCATCGCGGCGCCGGCGCTGCTCGCGCGCGTGCGGCAGGAGGTGCTCGAGCCCACGCTCGCCGAGATGCGGCGCCGCGGCACTCCGTACACCGGCACCCTCTACGCCGGCCTGATGATCACCCGCGAGGGCGACCCCTGCGTGCTCGAGTTCAACTGCCGTTTCGGCGACCCGGAAACCCAGGTGCTGCTCCCCGTGCTGCCGCCCGGCAGCACCGAGCACCTCCGCGCGATCGCTACCGGCCGTTGGCGTCCGGGCACCGATGCCCTGCCGTCCACGCGAGCGGCGGTCACCACGGTGCTCGCGGCGCGCGGCTATCCCGACGCCCCGGAGCGCGGGGCGGCGATCACCATCCCTCCAACCCTGGGAGACGACATTCTCCTGTTCCACGCCGGGACCAGTCGCGACCCCGATGGGACGTTGCGGGTCGCCGGTGGACGGGTGCTGAACGTCACCGCCTGTGCCCCGACCGTGGCGGCCGCCGCCGCCCGCAGCCGCGCCATCGCGGAGCGGATCGAGTTCGCCGGGAAGACCTACCGCCGCGACATCGCGTGGCGCGAGACCCGCCGTGCCGGAGCTGCCTGAAGTCGAAACGATCGTCCGGGAGCTGGCCCCGCGCCTCACCGGACGTCGTATCCACCGGGCCACACTCAGGAAAAGCGACGTCCTGCGTCGGGTGTCCAAGCCCCGCCTCCTCAAGGTGCTGCGGGGCAACCGCGTGGCCGCGGTCGAACGGCGGGCCAAGCATGCCGTGTTCCGGCTCGAGTCGGGTCACCGGATGGTCGTGCAGCCGCGGATGACCGGCTCTCTCATCGTCTACGACCGGCCCCTGGAGACGAGCGAGCGCCGCTACGCGGTGCTGATCTGCGGGCTCGACGACGGCCGCCAGCTCGTGTATCGCGACGTGCGCCGCCTCGGCACGATCTGGCTTCTCGACGAGCGGGGGTGGGAGCGCTACACCGGGAGCTTCGGCCCCGAGCCCCTCGCGCCGGAGTTCACGCTGGAGGCTTTCACCGCGCGCCTGCATGGCACGCGCGCGGCGATCAAGAAGGCGATCATGGACCAGAAGCGTTTCGTGGGGGTGGGGAACATCTACGCCAACGAGGCGCTGTTCGACGCCCGCATCGATCCGTCCAAGCCGGCGCATCGCCTGGGCGATGCCGAGCGGGGGGCCCTGTACACCGCCGTCCTCGACGTGCTGCGCCGGGCGATCGCGGCGTCCGGCACGACCGTGCGGGACTACCGTACCGGCACCGGCGCCGTCGGGGAGTTTCAGTTCGCGCTGAAAGCCTACGGTCGCGGCGGGGAGCCGTGCGGGCGGTGCGGGCGGCGGCTCGTGACGACACACGCGATCGACGGCCGCGCCACCACCTTCTGCCCTACCTGCCAGCGATGAGACGCGCCCGCGCGGTCCACTAGAGCGGGACGATACGCGCCCGCGGCGGGATCCCGGGTTCGAGCTCCATGATCCCGACGCTCGGCTGGAGATCGAACCGGCGCGGCCCCGCCCCACCCGGATTCATCACGGTGACGGATTCCCGCACGAGCTCGAGCAGCGGTCGGTGGGTGTGTCCATAGACCAGAATATCGGCGTCGGGAAACTCGGCCACGAGCCGCTCCGGCGTGGGGGATCCGAACCGGTCGCCGTGCGTGACGACGATGTCGAAGTCCTCGAGCACGACGCGCGCGACCGCCGGAAGCCGGGCCCGTAGCTCCAGGCCGTCGGTATTGCCGAACACCGCGGTGACCGGCGCCAGGGCTTCCAGCTCGATCAGGATCTGTCGACCCCCGACATCCCCGCCGTGCAGAATGTGATCCACGGTTCGAAACACCTCGAACACCTCGGGCCGGAGCAGCCCATGGGTGTCGGAGATGATGCCGAGCCTCACGTCATCCCTGCCAGCGCTTGGCGATGTCGATCTCGAGGCCGAGGTGATCGAGGACCCGCTGCACGATGAAGTCCACGAGCTCCGCGACCTCACTGGGGCGGTGGTAGAAGCCGGGGGCGGCCGGAAGGATCGTGGCGCCGGCTTCGGTGGCGAGGGTCAGATTGCGCAGATGGACGAGCGACAGCGGCGTCTCCCGCGGGACCAGGACGAGGCGGCGGCGCTCCTTCAGCGTGACGTCGGCCGCCCGCTCGATGAGGGAGCGGCTCGTGCCGTGGGCGATCGCCGCCACGGTTCCCATCGAGCAGGGACAGATCACCATGCCCGCCGTCCTGGCGGACCCCGAGGCGGGACGGCCTCCCCGGTCGCGGTCGTCGAACGGCGTCACGCTCGTCCAGTCCCCCCCCGTTGCCTGCTGCAGGCCCTCGACGCCGGTGATCCAGCACTCCTGCTCGAGCAGCCGCCAGCCATGCGACGACACGAGCAGCCAGGTCGGGACATGGTGCTTGGCCAGCACCTCGAGCAGACGGACACCATAGCCGGCGCCCGACGCGCCAGTGATGGCGACGATGATGGGAAGCTGATCCACTACCGTCCGCGGCGGTTGGGGGTGGGGCTGCGTTTCGGGTGCCGGGGCGGACTCGGGGGGCTTACCGAATGCGGACTGCGGAGAGTGGAATGCGGAATCGCCCGGGAAGTTCGATTCCGTGCCCGAGCCGGGCCCCCACCACCGGATCGACCTCGCCTAGCCATTCCGCACCCTGCACTCCGCATTCCGCACTTTCATAGCACCCGGTCCACCAGCGCGCCCAGGAACACCACGATACTCACCATCCCGTTCGCGGTGAAGAACGCCGCGTTGAGGCGCGACAGATCGCCCGGCTTCACGAGCTTGTGCTCCCAGGCGATGAAGGCGGCGCCCAGCGCCACCCCCAGGTAGTACGGCCAGCCAAACCCGGCCCCGATCCCGAAGGCGACCAGGGCCAGGATCGACACGCCGTGCAGGGCCTTGGCGAACCGGATACTGCGGGCCTGCCCCAGCCGCACCACGGCGGAGCGCAAACCGCGCGCGCGGTCGAAGGACTCGTCCTGCATCGCGTAGAAGACATCGAACCCGCCGACCCAGGTGGTCACCGCGAGCGCAATCACCAGCAGGAGCCACCAGGGGCGGCTCCAGGCGCCGGTGACGGCGAGGTAGCCTCCCGCCGGGGCGATGGCGAGCGAGAATCCCAGCCAGAAGTGCGACCAGTGGGTGAACCGTTTGGTGTAGCTGTACGTGGTAATCCAGGCGAGGGCCAGGGGGGACAGCGCACCGCAGAGGGGGTTCAGGCCCCAGGCCGAGAGGATGAAGACCGCGGCGGCGGCGGTCACGGCGACCCAGGCCTGCCGGACGGTGAGCCGGCCCCGCGGCAGCTCGCGGTCGCGGGTGCGGGGGTTCGCGGCGTCCAGGTCCCGGTCCACGATGCGGTTGAACCCCATGCCGACGAACCGTGCGGCGGTGAACGCGAGGACGACGAAGCCGATGTCCCGCGCGGTGACCGGGTGGACCCGCGACGCAGCCACGACGCCGAGCAGGGCGAACGGCAGCGCGAACACCGTGTGCGGCAACTTGACGAGGTTGATGTAGCGGACGAGCAGCGACTCGCCCGAGAAGGTCTGCCCTTCGCGCGGCCGGTGTCCGGTTTCAGCCACCGGGCCGCCCCTGCGTCGGGAGATCGATCCCCAGCTCGGCCCACATGGCGTCCACGCGGCGCCGCGTGTCCTCGTCCATCACGATCTTGTCGGGCCACTCGCGGGTGAACCCCTCTTCCTTCCACTTCCGGGTGGCGTCGATCCCCATTTTCGATCCGTAGGTGAACGCGCGGCTCGAGTGGTCGAGCACGTCGATCGGGCCCATGGTGAAGCGAACGTCCCGCTCGGGGTCGATGTTGTTCAAGGCCACCCACCAGGCTTCCTGCGGGTTCTCCACGTCGACGTCGCGGTCCACGACGACGATCAGCTTGGCGAGCGACATCAGCCCCTGCCCCCACAGCGCGTTCATGACCTTCCAGGCCTGTCCCGGATACTGCTTGTCGATCGCGACGAAGACGAGGTTATGGAAAATCCCCTCGGCGGGCATGTGATAATTGACGATCTCGGGCACCGTGAGCTGGAGCAGCGGCAGGAAGATGCGCTCGGTGGCGTGGCCGAGGTAGTAATCCTCCATCGGCGGGCGGCCGACGATGGTGTGGGGCCAGATCGGCTCGTCCCGCATGGTGACGGCGGTGACGTGCACCTGGGGATAGTAGTCCGCCAGCGAGTAGAACCCGGTGTGATCGCCGAAGGGCCCTTCGAGCACGAGGGGCTCGCGCGGGTCGATGTAGCCCTCGATCACGATCTCGGCTTCGGCGGGGACCTCGAGGTCGCAGGTCACCGCCCGGGCGAGCCGCACCGGCGCCTTGCGCAGAAAGCCGGCGAACAGATACTCGTCGATCGCCGGGGGCAGCGGCGCCGACGCGGCGTAGATGCTCGCCGGGTCGCCCCCCAGCGCCATCGCCACGGGCATCGTTTCCCCGCGCGCCGCCATCTCGCGCCAGTGCGCGGCCCCGACCTTGTGGCGCTGCCAGTGCATCGCCAGCGTGTCGCGCCCGAGCAGCTGCACGCGGTACATCCCCACATTGCGCGTCCCGGTCCGGGGGTCGCGCGTGATCACGCCCGGCAGGGTGAGGTAGGGCCCGCCGTCCTGCGGCCAGCAGATGGGAGCCGGAAACTGCGTCAGGTCCACCTCGCTCCCCCGCAGCACGATGGATTGGCACGGCGCCGGCCCCGCACCGGGCGACCGCGGGGGGAACTTCGTCATCTCGGCGAGCCGGGGGAGCATCGCCAGCTTGCCGAGCAGCCCCTCGGGCACTTCGAGGTGAATCAGCTCCCGCAGCCGGTGGCCGATGTCGTCGAGGCGTTCCACGCCCAGCGCCATCGCCATGCGGCGCGCGGAGCCGAACAGGTTGACCCCGACGGGGCAGCGCGCCGCTCGTCCCCCGGTGAGCGTGGGCCGCTCGAACAGGAGGGCAGGCCCGCCCCCGGGCGACTTCATGCAGCGGTCGGCGATCTCAGTGATTTCCCGGTCCACCGACACGGGACGGCTCACGCGGTGCAGCTCCCCCGCGGCCGCGATCGCGTCCAGGAACTCGCGCAGGTTATCGAGTGGCATAGTGCAGGGCGCAGATCCCGCCGGTCAGGCGGTCGTAGCCGACGTCCGTGAACCCGGCGTCGGCGAGCCGGCCGGAGAGCGCGTCCGGTGAGGGGAAAGCGAGCACGGACTCTGGCAGGTACCGATAGGCGTCCGTATGTTTTGAGACCGCGCGCCCGACGGCGGGGAGCACGCGACGGAAATAGAAGAAGTACAGCGCCCGGAGGGGAGCGAAGGTCGGGGTCGCGAATTCGAGGACGACGAGCCGGGCGCCGGGCCTGAGCACCCGCGCGGCCTCCCGTAACCCGGCGTCCAGGTCCGCGAGGTTGCGGACGCCGAACGCGCACATCGCGCCGTCGAAGGTCGCGGCCGGGAACGGCAGCTGCAGCGCATCCGCCCCAACGGGGCGCATCCGGTCGGCTTTTCCTTTCCCGAGCACGAGCATCGGGACGACGAAATCGGCGCCGATCACGCGGCCGCCGAACCCCGGTCGCCGTGCCAGCTCGGCGGCGAGATCGAGCGTCCCGGCGCAGAGGTCGAGATAGGCGCCGCCGGGCCGCCGTTCCCAGCCGAGCCGCCGCACGGCCTCGCGGCGCCAGCGCTTGTCGATGTTGAGGCTCAGGAGATGGTTCAGGAGATCGTAGCGCGGGGCGATGGCGGTGAACATGCCGCGCACATAGGAGCGCTTCGAATCGCCACCCGCCGGCGACAGCACGTCGGACGCAAGGAGCGGCGTCATAGGCGCGAAAGATAGGCCGGACGACACAGCGGGCGCCAGCGATCAGCAGCTCGTGGCCTGGGCCAACGCGGGGCGCGAAGAGGCGTTCCGCGAGATCGTGCGCCGCTACGAGCGGCCGATCTTCTCCCTGCTCTATCGCATGGTGCGCGACCGCGCGCTGGCCGAGGATCTGGCCCAGGAAACGTTCATCAAGGTGCTGAACGGGCTCCGCTCCTACCGGCCGGAGTACAAGTTCTCCTCGTGGATCTTCAAGGTGGCGAACAACGCGGCCATCGATCACCTGCGTCGCCGCTCGATCGACACCCTCTCACTCGACGGCGCCCCCGACGCCCGCACCCCCGAGGAGATGCAGGCCTCTGCCCTCCAGCTCGGCGACCAGCGCCAGGAGTCCCCCCTGCAGGAGCTCGAGTCCCGGGAGCTCGGGGGGCAGATCGACCGGGCGATCGCCCGCCTGCGTCCGGAGTACCGGGCCTGCATCCTGCTGCGCCACGTGGAAGGCTACGCCTACGAGGAGATCGCGCAGATCCTGGATTTGCCGCTGGGCACTGTGAAGACCTACATCCACCGGGCGCGCAACGAGTTACGGGAACAACTGGGGCCGGCCCGGGAGTGAAACCGCCACGTGAAGGGACCCGTAGGCATGACCATGGTGAATGACACCGGTACCCCGCACCTCACCCCCGACGAGATCGAGCTCTGGGCGGAAGGGCTGCTCGACGCGACGCACACGATGCATCTCGCGACGTGCGCGGCGTGTTTCGCGACCGCCGAGCGCGAACGTCGGCTGCTGCGCGAACTGGCGCAGCTGCCGCGGTTCACGCCGGAGTTCGGCTTTGTGGAACGGGTGATGGCGCAGGTGCGGGTCCCGACCCCGTCGGGCGACTTTCGCGCCAAGTAGATCGTGACGGCGGTGGGGTCTTCCCACCGCCGCCGCCGTCGTTTCAAGGGGTGATCGTAAAGCTCGCGCTCGTGGCGTTCGAGAAGCCGCTGGACGACGCGACGAGCGTGTAGGTCCCCGCGGCACTCACCGTCAGATCGTTGAACGTGGCGACCCCGACCGAGGCCGTGACCGTCGGCGTCCCGCCCAGACTCGCCGACGCGGAGCCGCCGCTCAGCGCGACGGTCACGCTGCCGTTGAACGAGGTATCCGTCACGCCGAACGAGTTCACCGCCGAGACCTGAATGGCCCCGAGCAGGTTACCGGCCGCCGTCGTACCGGGTTGGGTGGTGAATTGCAGCGTCGTGCCGCCGCCGCCACCCCCGCCGCTGATGCCGCGAGTGAAGCTGGTCGTCGCGCCCGACTCGCAACCCGACGCCGCGAACAGCACGCCGATCAGTAACCAGCGCATCCCACGCATGGCCGCCCCTTTCGCCGTGAGGTCACGCCCGTACGCCCGCCCCCACTCCGACCCCGAGCTGGCGGGAGGCGCTGCCATCGCGCACCGCCACTTCCACCAGCCCGTCACTCCCAATGTAAGCGACCAGCCGGCCCCGTTCGACGTCACCGAACGTACGGCGCAGCGGGCCACAATCCACGTCCTCGATGAGGATACGCACACCGGGCTCCACCCGTTCACCGGGGATATTGGTGATCAGGCTCCCGAACCGGTCTACGTGAAGGACGACCCCGACCAGGGCCACCCCGTCGGTCCGGGGGCTCGGGAGCGGGGAGCGGGTCGGATCGCCGATCTGCGGGCCCAGCTCGAGGAGAGAGGCTCCCCGGGCCAGCCGCGCCGCGGCCGGAGCGAACACGTCCCGCGCGTGGAAGGTCGGGGAGGCGTCGGGGGGGACCCGGAGCAGGACGAAGGTCGCGACCGTCGGGAGAAACGAGAGCACCCCGTTATCGGGGGCGACGAAAAACTGGCCTTCCGCCTCGGCGGCGACCGCTCGGCGCTCCGTACCGACCCCCGGATCGACGACCGCCAAATGCACGGTGCCCACGGGAAAGCGCCGCCACGACCGGCTCAGCAGATACTGCCCTTCGGCCACGTTGCCGGGACCGACCTGGTGCGTGATGTCCACCAGCTCGACGTTCGTCGCCCGGGCGAGGAGCACGGCTTTCACCTCGGCGACATAGCTGTCCGAGACACCGAAATCGGTGAGCAACGTGACGATCGGCATGGGGCGTCAGACCTTCTGGTGCTTCCACACCCCGGACAGCCAGAACGCCGTGTTGGCGACGCCGCGGGAAATCGCCGTGAGGGAAAGCGCCAGCCAGATACCGAACACGCCGAGCGGCCCCGACCACCAGGCGGCGAGCGGGATGCGCAAGGCCGTCAACACCGTGCCGGTGAGCATCGGCCACATCGTGTACCCCGCTCCGGCCAGCGCCCCTTCGAGCACGATCTCGAAGGTCTGCCCGATCTGGGCGAAGGCGATGATCTGCAGGTACAAGCTGCCGTCGGCGATGACCGCCGGGTCCCCGGTGAACAGCCCGATCAGACGCTCAGGGAAGAGGACAAACGCGAGGGCCGTCACGACGGTGAAGGTGAGACAGTACAGCACCGTCAGCCGGACCGCTCGCCGCGCGCGTTCCTCCTGGCCGGCTCCCAGATTCTGCCCCACGAGCGCCGACGCCGAGAGGGCGAACCCGGCGATGGCGAGGAAGCCGATCCCTTCGACCTTGTGGCCGACCCCCAGCGCCGCGAGCGCCGGCGTCCCGAAACGGGAGGTGAATCGCGTCAGCCACATATAGATGATCGACAGCGTGACACCGGCGAGCGACAGCGGCGCGCCCACGCGGATGATCGTGGGAATCGCGCGCCAGTCGGGGGGGTCGAGGCGGAGCAGCCCGCGCCGGAGCGCGATCACGACGCCCAGGAGGAATCCGCCCCCGCGCACCATCACGCTGGCCAGGGCCGCCCCTTCCACGCCGAGGCGCGGCAGCGGCCCCACCCCGGCGATGAGCAGGGGATCGAGCGTCACCGACAGCAGCACCGAGGCGCCGAGGATCGTGAACGGCGTGCGGGTGTCGCCCGACGCGCGGAACGTCGCCTCGATCGCGAAGAAGCCGAAGACCAGCGGACCGCCCAGGAGCCAGGTGGTCAGGTATTCGTGACCGAGGCGCGCCACCTCGGGGGGGACGGTCATCAGCCGGAACATGACGTCCACGATGGCCAGGCCCAGCGCGCTGACTGCAAGCCCGGCGACGACCGCGTAGACCACCGCGGCCCCCGCGACGCGGGCCGCCCGCTCCGGGTAGCCCTCTCCGTGGCGCCGCGCCGCGACGGCGATCAGCCCGACCTCCACCATCTCGCCGAGCGACAGCAGCACCCAGACGTAGAACCCGGCGGTCGATACCGCCGCCAGCGCCGCGGGCCCGATCAGGCGGCCGACCCAGATCGAATCGATCAGATTGAATGTGAAATGGCACGCCATCATCGCCACGGCGGGGAGCGCCAGCCGCAGGATGACCGGAGGCAGCGGCCCGACGGTGAGCGCGCCCGTCGCGCGTCCCCGAGCGACAGCGGTAGCGGTCACCGCGGGTGATCGGCGGTCCGCTCGAGGAACCGCTGAAACAGGGGGTTCTGCGGATACCGCTCGGCGAGCGCGCCGACGTGGCCCCGCGCCTCACGCACCAGACGGTCGCGATCCGCGTCGTGACGGGCCGCCTCGCGGGTCAGGGCGTTGGCGAGCACCCAGGTCGCCTCCACCCGCGCCAGGTCCCCCGACGTGGCTGCGTGTTCCATTTGCCGGATCCCGAGCGCGGCGTCGCCGGAGCCCAGGCCGATCAGCTTGGCCAGGAACCGTGACACCGCCGAGGCCCGCGCCAGCCCATAGTTGTAGAGGCCCAGCCCCAGATCGCAGTCGGCGCACAGCGAATCGGCGGCGAGCACCTGCCGGTAGGCGTCGCGCATCGCCCGGGCGTCCTTGGCGGCCGAGAAGGAGTGGCCGTGCAGATCTTCCTGCCTCGCACGGTACCCGAGGGCCGTGCCCAGCCAGAACAGCGCTGCCGTTCCCTGCCCCGCCGCCCGGGCCCGCCGCACGGCGACGTTCAACAGCGAATCGATCCGTCGCGCTTCGAAGTCGTCGGAGTCTTTGGCGGCCGCCCACCAGATATAGGCGCCCGCCGAGAAGATCACCGGCGCCGGATCGGTGCTGTCGGCCTGGGCGAGCATCGTGAAGGTCGCGGCGGCCTCCGCGAAAGCGCCGGCGTACAGGGTATCGAGCCCGAGTCGCAAGGCGACCCGCGGCGCGCTCCCGGCCACGAGCGCGCCTTGCCAGAGGATCGCCGCCGCGGCCAGGCCCAGCATATCAGCGCGTGATGGGCAGCGGGCCGGGCCGCCGCGTGCCGAGCAGGTCGGCGGTGCGGCGGGCAATGACGTCGAGCGCCTGCGCGGCCGTGCTGTCCGGGGCGGCCACCACGATCGGCTGGCCGGTGTCGGCCAGGTCGGCCAGTCCCGCCTGGAGGGGGACCTGCCCGAGGAGGGGAACGCCGAGCTCGTCGGCGAGCCGTTGACCGCCCCCGGACCGGAACAGTTCGGTGCGCTCGCCGCAGTGGGGGCACACGTAGTAACTCATGTTCTCCACGACACCGAGGACGCGGACCCCCACGCGCTCGAACATCTTGGCGCCGCGGAGGGAATCGCCGGTCGCCATCTCCTGCGGCGTCGTGACGATCAGCGCCCCATGGATCAGGATGGTCTGCGCGAGCGAGAGCTGGGCGTCGCCGGTTCCCGGGGGCAGGTCGACCAGGAAGTAATCCAGCTCACCCCAGGCGACGTCGCGGATGAACTGCTGGATGATTTTCATGATGATCGGCCCCCGCCAGATCGCCGGCGCCTCCCGCTCCACGATGAACCCGAGCGACATCAGCTTCACCCCGTGGGCATCGAGCGGCTGGATCTTGCCGCCCACGACCTCGGGCTTGCGGCCGACGCCCATCATCCGGGGGACGTTGGGACCATAGATGTCGGCATCCATCAAGCCGACGCGGTGACCCGCCCGAGCCAGCGCCGCAGCGACATTGGCGGAGATCGTGGACTTGCCCACCCCGCCTTTCCCCGACGAGATGGCGAGGACGCGGCCAAGCGACGGTAGCTCCTCAGGCACGGAGGGGGGCGGCACCGCGGGGCCCGCCGCTCCGCCTCTCGGGCCGCCGACAGGGACAGTGGAGGGTTCCACGACATTGATCTTCACGCCCGTCACCCCGGGAACCGCCTGTAGCGCCCTGCGGGCGTCGCGCACGAGGGTGGCCGGATCCTGCTTGGTGAGCTGGAAGGTGAGCGTGACCAGCCCCTGATCGTCCACGGTGAGATCCTGCACCATGCCGGCGGCCGCGACATCGGTACCGAGACGGGGGTTCTGGACGGCGGCGAGGGCCGCGCTCAGACGGTCGCGCAGCGCCGTCGTTGGAGGGGGGGACACGGGCGGAAGTATAGATGGACCAGGAGGGGGCGGGCAACGCGCGGCCGCCGCTTGTGGTGTTCCACCGCCCGGGACATACTCAGGGCGCGGATCGACCAATGCTCAACCCTCTTCCCTTCCTTCGTACCCTGCGCGCCGAGCGCCGGGAACTCGGCTGGTCGGGATTGCTGCGCAAACGCGGGTGGACGCTGGTGGTGGTGTTCCTGCTCCTCTACATCATCCGCGACACGCTGCTCTACATCGTGATTCCGTTCGCCATCGCGGCGGGGCTGTTTCGCCACTGAGGACGCGTCGACGGTTCCGTCGCGGGACGTTCCCGCTCGTCGCGGCGCTCATCGGGCGCGGCGTGCCCGCGCAACAGGCGGCCTCCCCGCCGCCGCTCGATTCCGTGGACCGCTTCGTCAGGCACGAGCTGTCGCGGCAGCGGATCCCGGCCATATCGGTGGCCATCCTGCGCGGCGACAGCATGATCCTCGCGCGGGGCTATGGACTCGCGAACGTGGAGCTGCAGGCCCCCGCAAGCGAGCGCACGGTGTACCAGTCGGGCTCGGTCGCCAAGCAATTCACCGCGGCGGCGATCATGCTCCTCGTCGAGGACGGCCGCCTCCGCCTCGACGACACGATCACCCGCTACCTCCCCGAAGGGCCGGCCGCCTGGCGGGGCATCACCATCCGCCACCTGCTGACGCACACCTCGGGAATCCGTGACTATACCGACAGCTCGCTCGACCTGCGGCGCGACTATACGGAAGACCAGCTCGTGAAACTCGCGGCCGGGCTGCCCCCCGACTTCGCCCCCGGCACCCACTGGAGCTACAGCAATACGGGATACGTGCTGCTCGGCATCATCATCCACCGGATCACCGGCCGATTCTACGGCGACGTGCTGGCGGAACGGGTCTTCGGCCCCCTCGGGATGACCACGACGCGGGTGATTTCGGAGGCGGCGATCGTCCCCAACCGGGCGGCGGGCTACGAGCTCGTGCACGACACCCTGAAGAACCAATCCTGGGTGTCCCCGACGCTCAACACGACGGCCGACGGCGCGCTGTACTTCACGGTACTGGACCTCGCGCGCTGGGCCGTGGGATTGAACCACGCCCGCGTTCCCGACCGCTCGAGCCTCGAGGCGAGCTGGACACCGGTGCGCCTCGCCGATGGCGGCACCTTCCCCTACGGCTTCGGCTGGAGTCTCGTCACCCAACGGGGACACCCGCGGATCGGACACGGCGGGGCGTGGCAGGGGTTCCGCGCCAGCATCCAGCGTTACCCGGAGTTCGACCTCACCGTCATCGTGCTCACCAACCTGGCGCAGGCGCAGCCGGAAGCGATCTCGTATGGGATCGCGGGGATTCTGGAGCCCGCGCTCACCCCGCCCCACCTCCTGACCGCGGGGGCGCTCCCCCTCACCCCGGCCCAGCCGGTCCCGGACCTGCTCCGCCGAGTCGCCGCCGCGGACTCCGTCGCCCTGACCCCCGGGTATCGTCGCGCCCTGCTCCCCGCGTCTCGCGAGACCCTGGGCCGGGCCGTCGGAGCGGTCACGACGTGGACCTCCACCGGATGCGAGGACGTGGCGGCGCGCGGCATCGCCCGGTACGGATCGCCCGTGGCGCGGATGTGCTACGCCAACGCGACCGCGGGAACCGGATCCCGCTCCTTCGGGGTTCTCCTGACGTCGAGCGGGCAGGTGGCCGGCCTCGACGTCTACGCGTACTAGGCGGGCTCGTGATCGCGCGGCAACCCTGGTTCGAGCGCCAGTTCGACTTCGCTATCCCGCTCTCGCGGTTTCCGGACATCGTGGAGCGGCTGCGTGGAGCGCCGCTCCGGCTCGCGGAGCGGGTCGCGAATCTGGACGCCGGCCGGCTGACGCGGCGCGAGGCCGATACCTGGTCGATTCAGGAAACCGCCGGTCACCTGGTCGACCTCGAACCCCTGTGGCTGCAACGGGTGCACCAGCTGCTCCACGGCGAGGCGGAGCTCGCGCCCGCCGACCTCACGAACCGCAAGACGCACGAGGCCGCCCACAACACCCGGCCGATCCAGGACATCCTCAGAGAATTCGATGCGGCTCGCGCAACTCTGGTCCGGGCGCTCGAGAGCGCCGACGACACCGCCCTCGGGCGCACCGCCCTGCATCCGCGGCTCAAGACCCCGATGCGCCTGATCGACCTGGGCCTGTTTGTGGCCGAGCACGACGACCACCACCTCGCGCGCATTACGCAACTGCGGCGCGCGAGCCGCTAGCCGGCTCTCCGGGCCTTGAGGCCTCGTGCCCGAGCTCCCCGACATCCTGACCTACCTCCATGCGCTCGAGCCGAGGATCCTCGGCCAGCCGCTGCTGCACGCCAGAATTCGCGGTCCCGCTCTGCTGCGCACGGCGACGCCTCCGCCCGGCGACGTCGAAGGCCGGGTGGTCGCTGCGGTCGGCCGGATGGGGAAGCGGATCGTGATCGGCCTCGAAGGCGAGTACTCCCTCGTGCTGCACCTGATGATCGCCGGCCGCCTCCACTGGCGCCCGCCCGAGGCCGCGTTGCGCGGGCGCCAAGCGCTCGCCGCGTTCGATTTCCCGGCGGGGACCCTCCTGCTCACCGAAGCCGGTACCCGCCACCGGGCGGCGTTGCATCTCGTCCATGGCCGGGCCGGACTCGCGGAGCACGACCGAGGAGGCCTGGACGTGCTCACCGCTACGCCGGAGGGGTTTCAGGCGGCGCTGCGCCGGGAATCGCATACGCTCAAGCGGGCGCTCACCGACCCGCGGATCCTCGACGGGATCGGGAACGCCTATTCGGACGAGATCCTGCACGCCGCGCGGCTCTCGCCGCTGCGCCTCTCCACGCAGCTCACGGACGAGGAGGTCGCCCGGCTCCACGCGGCCACCCGCCAGACGCTCACGGAGTGGATCACCCGGCTCCGGATGCAGGCGGGCGATGAATTCCCGGAGCACGTGACCGCGTTCCGCGAAGAGATGGCCGTGCACGGCAAGTACCGGAGACCCTGCCCGGTGTGCGGCTCACCGATCCAGCGGATCCGCTATGCGGAGAACGAGGTGAACTACTGCGCCACCTGTCAGACGGGCGGGCGAGTGCTCGCCGATCGCGGCCTGTCGCGGCTGTTGCACGACGATTGGCCGCGGTCGCTGGACGCATGGGAGGAGCGCCTGGGCGGCGCCCGCCGCCCAGATTGACCCGTCGTCGCTACGGCGTCCCGCGCAGGTAGGTCCGGGCGGCGGCGAGCACGCGCTCCTGCACCGTCGCGACCGATCCCTCGAGCGAAGCGCCGGCCGCCTTGCGGTGGCCCCCGCCCCCGAACTGATGGGCCAGCTCCGCGGCGTCCACGGTCCCCATCGAGCGGAGCGACACCTTCACGCGTCCGTTGGCGAGCGAGCGGAACAGCAGCGAGAGCCGCACCCCCGCGATCGAGCGGGGGAACTCCACGATCCCGTCGAGATCGTCGGCGGTCGCGCGGTGGCGGTCGAGCGCGTCGGGGGGCACGGTGACCCAGGCGAGACCGACTTCCGGCTCCACGACGAGCGTCTGGAGGATCTCCGTCATCAGCCGGATGCGGCCCTCGGGCGCGCTGGCGTAGACCTGCTCATAGATGCTCTCCGGCTCCACGCCGCGTTCGAGCAAGGCCGCCGCGACCCGTAACGCCCGGGCCGTGGTGTTGGAGAACCGGAAGCCGCCGGTGTCCGTCAGGATCCCGACGTAGAGCGCCCGGGCCGCTTCGCCTGAAATCGGCCAATCCAGCGCGCTCGCCAGGTCGAAGACCAGCTCGGCGGTGGCGGTCGCCTCGGGGGCCACGAGCCGGGGGCCGGCGGGAAGCGTGCCCGGACTCACGTGGTGATCGATGCAGGCCACCGGGACCCCCCGGTCCTGCACCGCCTTGGCGAGATGGCCGAGCCGGCTCAAATCGGAGATGTCGAGCACCACAATGACGTCGGCCTTGTCGAAGACCCGCGGGCCCCGCTCGGTCAGGTCCGCCCCCGTGGGGATGAGAAATCCGAAGCGGTCGGGGGTCGGCGTCGGGTTGACGATGAACACCTCGCAGCGCCGCGCCGCGAGCAGATGCCACAGCCCCACTTCGCTCCCGATCCCATCGCCGTCAGCGTTGACGTGCGTGGTCAGCGCGATCCGGCGCCCTCCCCCCGGCGCGAGCAGGTCCGCAAAAGCCTGCGCCGCGGCGGCGCGCTCGGCGGGAACCTGGGGGTCGGCCGTCATGGCCGCAATACTAACAAGAGGAGTCCGGCGCTGCTCGCCGGCGGGTCACCGCTGCGCGCGGAGCTCCCGCTGCAGGACGCTGTGGCGGCGACTGTACCCGAAGTAGATCGTGAACCCGATCAGCAGCCAGACCACCAGGCGGATCCAGGTGTCCCTGGGAAGCGTCAGCATCAAGCCGAAGCAGGAGACGATTCCCATGATCGGCACGAGGGGGACGAGGGGGGTCCGGAATGGACGATCGAGCTCCGGCCGCCGCACGCGCAGCCGCCAGACACCGGCGCTCACCAGAACGAAGGCGAGCAGCGTCCCGATATTGACCCATTGCCCGAGCAGCTGCAGCGGGAGGAGTCCCGTCGCGATACTGACGGCGATCCCCGTATAGATCGTGGACAGCCACGGCGTCCGGAAGCGGGGATGCACCCGGCCCGCCCACGCGCCGAGCAGCCCGTCGCGGGCCATCGAGTAGAACACGCGGGACTGACCGAGCAGCATCACCAGAATCACCGACCCGATCCCCGCCACGGCGCCGAGGTCGATGGCCACGCGGATCCACCACGGCGCCCCGATCCGTTCCATGGCGTAGGCCACCGGCGCGGGGAGATTGAGCTGGTCGTAGGGCACCAGCCCGACCAGCACCGCCGAAACCACGACGTAGAGGATGGTACAGACGGCGAGCGAGCCGAGAATGCCGATGGGCATGTCGCGCTGCGGATTGCGCGCCTCCTGGGCCGTCGTGGACACCGAGTCGAAGCCGATGTAAGCGAAGAACACGAGCCCCGCGCCACGCAGCACCCCCGACCATCCGTAGGTGCCCCATTCCCCCGTGTTCTTCGGAATGAACGGCTTCCAGTTGGCGGGGTTCAGGTGCGACAACCCCACGGCCACGACGAGCAGGACGATCGCGACCTTCAGGAGCACGATCACCGTATTGACCCGGGCCGACTCCCGGATGCCCACCACGAGCACGGTGGACGCGAGCAGCACGATGGCCACGGCCGGGAGGTTGATGATCGCCCCCGTGAGATTGAGGCCGGGGTGGTGACACCCCGCCATCCCCGCCGCAACTTGCGCCGTGCTGCAGAGCTGGGTGGGGGACGCCGCGAGACTCATCGGGACGTGTATCCCGAACAGCGCGAGCAGAGAGACAAAATGGCCCGACCACCCGACCCCGACCGTGGCCGCGCCCGCCGCGTACTCGAGCACGAGGTCCCAGCCGATGATCCACGCGACGAACTCCCCCATCGTCGCGTACGCGTAGGTGTAGGCGCTCCCGGCGACCGGAACGGCGCTCGCCATTTCGGCGTAGCAGAGTCCCGCGAACGAGCAGGCGACGCCGACCAGGACCATGGATACGGGGACGGCCGGACCGGCATGGAGGGCCGCGGCCTGACCGGTGATGACGAAGATCCCGGCGCCGATGACCGCCCCGATCCCCAGGGTCACGAGGTTCACGGGGCCGAGCGCCCGGACGAGGGAGCGCTCCCCGGTGGCCGCGGCGTCGGCGCGCAAAGCGGCGATCGACTTGGTGGCAAAGAGACTCATCGGAATACGATCGCGCCCGCCGCCCCCGGGGGCGACGGACTTGGGACCAGCGGGACTGG
>Ga0335085_10000895_pt1 | contig 72818 bp, 68 predicted proteins | sample Lox_Sample_45_FD_206712 | JGI IMG/M metagenome (GOLD analysis project Ga0335085, IMG submission 206712) | Soil microbial communities from Loxahatchee National Wildlife Refuge, Florida, United States - Lox_Sample_4.5 | ecosystem: Environmental > Terrestrial > Soil > Wetlands | place: USA... | reverse complement strand
CTGGAGCCGAGACGTTCCAGTGTTTCCACCGCGGAATTGCGAAGTCCGGCATTATCGTGGGATCGAAGAAGTCCGACCAGTTCCTCCATCTCCGATTCGCCGAGAGCCATGGACAGGAGGACATCTACCGCCTCCTTGCGCACCCGCCAGCTTCCGTCCCCCATGGCGTAGAAGATCGAGCTCTTAGCCTCGGGAAGGGGGTGTTTCGCTATTTCCACGACGCACAGCCTGCGCTTCTCCTCATCGGGGGAACGCAGCAGTTCCGCCAGTTCCTCGAATTTTCCCACTCGTCGCTCCATCAGAAGTAGTGAATCTCCGGGAGACGTCAGATTCCCGTCGTTCCGCACCTACTGGTGCATCTCGCGCTTCTTTTTCGCTATCAATTCCTCGAAGGCATTGTCCAGATACGCAGTCCCCTGCCTCACCTCCTCCGGCACGCGCTTTTCATACAGCGCCCTTCCTTCCTGAATATCATCGGACAGGATCTGGTAAAATGTGCCGACGCGGATACCGTCCTCCACTTTCCCCTGATTGTAGAGCACGATATCGGAGACGATGATACGGGCAAGCCGGCGTGCCTTGAGATGGGCCTCGGGTAGCTCTTGCCGTTCCGGAGATGCCGGCGGCGTAGTCCCCCGTTCCTCGTCCTGCTTCAACTCCTGCCGCGTCTCCTCCTGTGCGGCGATCTCCTGCCGGGAAAGCTCCTGGGGAGCAACGTCCCCCTTTGCCTCTGTTTCACGTGCCCCGGCTTCGCTGTCTTCCCCCGTCGGCCGCAAGCCTGAAACAAGGCGATTGATCATGGCTGCCAGGGAATCGGGGATATGGTGCTTTTCGATATAGTCGTCTGCCCCGTAGAGAGACTGTGGTGACCTCTTGTAACGGGTTTTGTCATAGATCGAGGCAATGAGAATTATTTTGACGGCGGCTGTCTCCGGGTTTTTCCTGACAGCCTCGCACACTTCAAAACCAAACATGGAGGGCAAGGCCACATCGAGAAGCACGACATCCGGTTTGAGCTCCTCGATGGCGGCAAGTGCTTCCTTGCCGTCATTGTAGGTAACCACGTCAAAAGGTTCGTTTGCCAGGACCTTCTGGACTGCTGCACAGAAAGGAGCGCTTTCATTGGCCATGAGAACCCGTGTCTTCCGGGCCGGAGGAGCCCCCACGGGAACAACGCTGCTGTTTGGCGCGACAGGCTCAGGCATTTTCCGCACAACCCGGAAGACGTTCTGACACTTGCTGCATCTCAACTTGATGCCGGTAGGGCCGACTCTCTGTTCGTCAAGACTGAATTTCGTCTTGCAGCTCGGGCAGACGATCAGCATACCAATCCTTTCGTAGGGAGGAAATTCAGTCCGCCTTCTGCAAACCTTCCAGACGACCCAGCTCGTCGGTCTCCGAAGAGGTGAGGATGAGGTCGAGGTTCAAGAGCATGATAAGTGACTCTTCGGCAAGACAGACGCCAATAAGGTACTCGGCACCCACGCCTTTGACCATCGGCGGAGGGGGCTTGATATCTTTTACCTGGATGGTGACAACTTCCGTGACATCATCGACAACTATTCCCACCAGATGGCCGGCCATGGCAACGATCAGCAGCCTGGTGCTGCGGTCGGCCTCCCGATGGGGAAAACCGAACCTCTTGCGCAGGTCGATAATGGGAATAACCGTGCCTCGGAGGTTGATAACTCCTTCAACAAAATCATGGGCCTTCGGAAGACCGGTCAGTTTCTGGGGCCTGATGATCTCTTTGATCCGCATGATGTCAATCGCATACAAGTCATCACCAAGCCGGAAACACGCAACCTGGATTTCCTGAACATCCTTGTTCATCAACGCCCCCTGCAAGTTCTTCATTTCAGGACAAGCATCCCGATTCACTTCCGGAAGAAGAGAAAATCAGTCCGTGCCCGCATTGGTCCAACGGTCGCTCCCCCATGTGAGGAACGGTCGGTCAGTTGCCGATCAGCCCCTCGATCACCTCGATGACTTTGGCTGACTTGAACGGCTTTGTGAGGTATGCGGCTGCGCCGACTTCGGTGCCTCGTGCAACATCCTGGCTGTTTTTCTTGGCCGTCAACATGACGACGGGAATACCGGAGGTTTCGGGATTTTCCTTGATGCGCCGGCAAACTTCGAAGCCGTCGATTTCCGGGAGCATGATATCCAGGATCACCAGGTCCGGCTTGTTTGTCGCAATTTCTTCCAGAGCCGATTTCCCGTCCATCACGCCGGTCACGTTGTACCCTTTGGAAGAAAGCAGAATGCTTTCGAGCTTCAGCAGGCTTTCTTCATCTTCTACAACCAGGATCCTGTTTTTTTTCACGACATCCTCCTCGTGACGATGTCAGCAGAGCGAAACATCGAGTATCTTGCCGAGATTGAGAAGAATCAGCATCTGTCCTTCATGACGGCCGATGCCGGAAACAAAGTCCCGATCGATGCCGTCGAGAACTGTCGGCGGTGGCTCGATCCCTTCAGCCGAAATCTTGACAACCTGGATCACTTCATCCACCAGGAGGCCGCAAAACCCTTCCCCCTGTTTCACCACGATGATCCGTTCCTTGCCCGAGGCCCCGACACGGGGAAGACCCAGCCGGTGACGCATCTGAAAAACAGGGATGATGATTCCCCGCAGGGAGAGCACACCCGACACGAAATCGGGGACCCGGGGGACTTCCGTCACCGTCCGTGGCTTGATGATCTCCTTGATCTCGAGAATGCTGACGGCGTACGTTTCATTGGCGACCTTGAAGCAGAGGAACTCCTTCATCATTGTTGCCGAAGCTTCTTCCAGCGCAGATACCGACAGCACCTGATCTTCAAGGAGGACGGCATTCTTCCTTCCGGTCAGGAGGACGCCGAGAGGATCAAATATATTCGACTGCTCCGTCTTTGCCGCAGCCTCTGGCATCTGGGGAAGAGCGGTTACCGGTATTTCCGGTGCCTGTTCTTCGGGTAGCATCTCCGCCGTCGCCGCCATGCCTCCATTCGGAGACAATGATTCCTCTATGCTTGCCGGTGCGACTGCAACCTCGCCTCTGGCCCCGGCCTTGTCTTTCTTCGCCTTTTTCCGTATGTCCGCCAGGTTCATGATACACCTTCACATTCATTCATATGGATATCTCATGCATCATCGTATCGAGTATCGACGCGTCAATCACTGCGGCATCTCTTCCGAATCCTTCCAGAAGGGCGTTCGTCGCGATCACATTAATCTTTCGCGGCACGCCACCGGAAAGCTCGTGAATTCTCTGGACCGCATCGGGGGTAAAGAGCCCAGAGCTCCCTCCTGCTACCTCCATCCTGAAATCGAGATACTCGAAGGTCTCATCGAGGTCAAGGGGCTGCAGGTGAAAATTGATGGCGACCCGCTGCCGGAACGGTTCATAGACCGGGGTGGAAAGGATAGTTCGCAACTCCGGTTGTCCCATGATGATGACGCTCAGGAGGTTGCTGTCATCAAGCTGGAAATTGGTCAGGAGCCTGATCTCTTCAAAAATTTCCCGATCGGGGATCAACTGCGCTTCGTCGATCACAATGACGGGGCACGTCCCCTCCCGGTGGAAACGGTACAGGGCGTCCGTTATCTGCTGCAACAGGTCATCCTTCCTGTCGGAAGGATCCTCATGTACGAGATTTCTGGCAATGACCCGCAGAAACTCCAGGGCGGTCAGCCTCGGATTGAAGATAAAACAGAAACGGTACTCATCTCCCATGGAATCCATGAGCGCCCGGGAGATGGTGGTCTTGCCGCAGCCTATTTCACCGGTCAGCAGCGCGAGCTCATGCTCCTCGACCACGTACTGCAACCTCGCCAGTGCCTCCCGGTGGCCCCTGCTCATGAAAAGAAAGCGGGGATCAGGGGTCTTACTGAACGGTTTATCCGTAAAACCGTAGAAATCCTTGTACATGATCTTCTCGTGCGCCGGTCAGCAGTCGGGGGATGACTGCGGGCAGGCTCGGGATAGCCGTCCCGGGTGCAAGCCGGGAACGTCCTCCATACCTTGTGTCACCCGTTCCCCCGCGTTGCCTCGTTAATGATCCCCCCCACGTCGAGAACCAGGATCGTGCGCTGATCACCCAGGTCGGCTGCACCGGAAATGCCCTTGAAGCCCTTGAATGTCTCACCCATCGACTTGATGACGATATCCTGCTGTCCCAAGAGGTCGTCCACGACAATGCCGAGACGCTTTTCGGCAACCCCGACGATCACGACGTAAAAACCCGACGGCGGGACCTCGTCCTCTCCCAGCTGGAAGAAGCTGCCGAGCCGCAGGAGCGGGAGTGTCGTCTCCCGCAGCTGGATGACTTCCTTCCTCTCAACCGTGAGCACATCCCGTTCCTGCACCATGATCGTTTCGAGCACCGATGTGATCGGTATCGCATAGGTCCTGCCCGTGGTGGATATGATCAGTGCCTTGATAATTGCCAGGGTGATGGGAAGGGTGATGATCACCCGGCTGCCAAGGCCGGCGTCCGTCTCCACGTTCACCATCCCCGAGACGGCCGCTATATTGTTTTTCACCACATCCATACCGACACCGCGGCCGGAGATTTCGCTGATCGTTTCACTCGTGGAAAACCCGGGAAGGAAGATGAGGTCGAGCGCGTCCCGATCGGATATGGCATCCACGCTCTGGATCAACCCTTTGTCAAGAGCCTTGCGCTTGACCTTGTCCAGCTCTATCCCCCTTCCATCGTCCTCCACTTCGATCACGACGTGATTTCCCTTCTGGTAGGAGGAGAGCTTGATGATGCCGCTTTCACCCTTGCCGGCCCTGACCCGCTCGTCGGGTGTTTCGATGCCGTGGTCAATGGCGTTGCGGATGATGTGCATGATCGGGTCGGAAATGTCCTCGACGATCAGCTTGTCCAACTCGGTATCGGCGCCGAACGATTTCAGTTCTACTTTCTTCCCCTGCTCCCGGGAGATCTTGCGGACAATGCGGGACATCTTCTCGAAGAGCTGCCCGACGGGAATCATGCGGATGTCCATCACTCCTTTTTGCAGCTCGGCGAGCTTGCGCTCCAGCATCTTGGCGGCCTTGGCAAGTTCGATGGCAAGGGTGGAGAAGCCGTCCCGTTTCATCCGGGAAGCCAGGTCGGTAATCGTCGAATGGGACAGTACCAGCTCGCCGACGATGTTCATTAATTCGTCGAGCTTGCCGATATCGACCCGTACCGTCCTGCTGAAACTCTTGGCTGTGAGCGCGGATTCATCCACCGGTACGGGAGCCTGTTCGGGGATGGCCGGCTGGGCAACACCGGCGGCAGCCTCCCCGAGCATGGTCACGGAAATCCCTTCACGTTCTACAAGAGCGGCAATGTCGGACGAGCTCCGGTCCGAGCCGAAAAGGATCTCGAAATCGATGGCGGAATCAAGCCCCCCTCCCACACTCGGCAGAGTACTGATTACCTCACCGGAGCTCTTCAGCGTCTCGGTAAGCTCAGCCAGGTCCTGGTCGAATGTGGCAAGACTGAATGACGCCCGGATGGAGAAAATCCGCTTCTCTTTCTTGATGTTTTCAAGAAGACGGTGTTCTTCGTATTCGGTCAGGGCGTTGAGGACCCTCTCGGGGATTCCCAGCCTTTCCAGGGGAGATGCAGAGGCCGTTTTGCGCCCGTCATGGAGACAGGCATTGATCCTGGAAACCACCGGTGCCACCGGCGGAGCGCTGACCTGGTCCTCGCCGCTTTCCCCACCCGCGATGCGGATGAGAGTGGCAAGAATATCCATGGCGTCGAAAAGGACGCTGACCATGTTCTGATCAAGGGTTACCCTGCCGAGACGGAGAGAATCGAGAAGATTCTCCATGTTGTGTGCCAATTCGGCAATATCGGTGAACCCGAACATGCCGGCCAGCCCCTTCAGCGAGTGGGCGCCGCGAAATATGGAATTGATCAGGTCAGGACTGCATTCGCCACTCTCGGCGCAATCACTGAGATTGACCATATCCAGACTCAGCTGGTCGATGATCTCTTCGGCTTCCGCCAGGAAATCCTTGGCACCCCTCCCTATAGTATCGCCAATTCCGCTCATATGATCCTTTTTCCGAAGAAAGATCAACCCCTGCCAGGGTCCCACTCAAAAGGGAATCACACATCTGCCCGGTGACAATCCTACCCGATGTACTTTTTGATCAGCTCCTGGAGTTTTATCGGGTTAAACGGCTTTACCAGATACTCGTTGGCACCGAGCGCCAGTCCTTTTTCCCTGTCCTTTTCACTGCTTTCGGTGGAAATGATAAACAGGGGAATGTCCTGGTAATTGGGATTGTTCCGTACGTAGCTGATCAGTTCCAGCCCGTTGATGTCGGGCATGTTTATATCGGTAATGATGAGGTCGACTTTCTCCCGGGGCAACAGACGCAACGCCTCGAAACCGCTGGCAGCTTCGACGATCCGGTATCCCTCCAGCGATTCGATGGTCGAGACCAGCAGAGAGCGCATTGTTGAAGAATCTTCCGTGACGAGTATCTTTTTCACATTCCCTCCGGGCTTTTCTCCTTGAGTCTACGTTGCAGAAGCGCTTTTTCCATGGCCAGTCCTGCCTGGGAAAGAAAAATCTCCAGCGATTCGGTATCGCCGATCGGTTTGCTTTCGGGAAGGTTGTCACCGTACAGGACAGCCACCACCTTGTTCTCGCTTACGATCGGTCCGAGAAAAACTTCATCGGGGCGGCCACCTCCCAGCTGTTCCCACAGGTACTTGTTCATGGGAGTATCAGCCGGTCGTATTTTTGCGGTCATCTGTGATTCGATGACACTTGCAAAGACGGTATCTTCGTCTCTCGAGATCCTCAAGTTCCTGATCTTGGCATCAGCCGGCCCATCGGTGCTGTTGACGCCGAACTGCCCGAGACCGACGATTTCGTCGCGTTTGACGATGAAAATGACGGCACGGTTCATAAACTCGGAAGCAAAGCGGAGGACGAGGAGAATGATGCCGCCACCGAGGGCTGGATTGTTCAACTCCTCCAGCATCCCCCGCAAGAGGGAGAGACCGGTGCTCTGTCCAATGGGAGCTGACGGTGTTCCAAGGTCCTCGCCCATCTCCAGGCGCAGCTCATCGCCGATATTTACCTTGTCGCTCCATTCGTGGGGACCACCACCTGCTTCGACTCTCGCCAGTTCCGCAAGGAGCCGTTCGCCGAAACTGTTGGCAACATCTTCATCAACCAGTTCGGTCGTGCGGGGTTTCGTGATAATGGGGAAACCCAATCCCATCACCTTGCGCTCGGCGTCCCGGTTTCGGTAGTCTGCCATGGCAAGGACGCGAAGTTCCTTGAAATTGTTGTGAATCAGCTCCAGCAGTTCCAATCCGCCCAGTATGCCCGAACCGTCCATGCTCGGCATGATCATATCGACAAGGACCGTAGGCCGCTCGCCCTCACGATACATGGTATCGATCGTGATAAGGGTTTCCTCACTCTTGCCAAAGACGAACACCTCATATTTCTTTCCGGTCAGAAAGGAGGAAATCTTCCCCCTCGTAATGTCATCGTCATCAACCAGAACAAGCGGCCGCTTCTGTGGCTCCGAGGTCTGGTCCGTCTCGGTCGAAGATTGGATGAGATCGAAGGCAAAGTCGACACTTTCCTCGGGCTGCATGGAACTGGCCGCCAACGGTTCGTCGTCATCGGTCAGCTCGCCGCGGTGACGCTGCTCGTCGATGATCCGTGAGCCTTCCATCGCCAGGAACTGGGGATTGAGCCCCTGGTCCAGCCTGAACTGCACCTTGTCCATCGCGACGTCGTCGATGGCTTCGATACCGTCCTGCAACTCGAAATCGAAGGTTCCCTCGGCCCAGGCGAACAGCGAGTAAACGACTCTCTCGATCTGCTCCCGGGCAACCTCCTCGATAGCATCGGCTGAGATCGCGAATTTTTTGATCAGAACAGTTCCGAGCCGCTCGCTGCACCCCTCCTCTTTCTGGGCGAGTAGCGCCCGTTTCAGGGTGGTAAGGTCGATTACCCCCTTCTGGATCAGGACTTCACCCAGGTTTTGCTGATAGGTGCTCGATGTGGCCTGGATTACCTGCCCTTGCCGGAAGGCAATCCGCCCCTCCCGACCTCTGCTGTGGAGGGCCAGTATTCCCGATTTGCGGGAGAGGCTGACAATCTGCAGGATCTCGCCGAGCCCCAGATCTTCTAGATTCCCGACCAAACTCATGGTGCCAACAATCTTCCTTGGTGGAAAAGTGCGCGTAAATAGTCGCTAATCATACTCTATACCTTGTTTTAAGTAAAGAGATTTGACGGCGGCCTCTCAAGCCTCCCTCCCCCTGAACATCAGGCGGATGGGGGTGCCGGAAAAATCGAAGGCTTCCCGCAGCTTGTTGGCAAGATACCGTTCGTAGGAAAAGTGAATTCCCTCCGGACGATTGGTAAAAAAAACAAACGTCGGAGGTTTCGTCCCGACCTGCGTCGCGTAGTAGAATTTCACCCGCCTCCCCTGGGAAAGCGGCGGATGATGGAATTCCACCGCTTCAGTGAGAACCCGGTTCAACTCTGCGGTGGTTACCCTTTTGGCATACTGGGACATGACGGTTTCCACCTCGGCCATGACTTTGCCTATCCGCTGTCCGCTCTTCGCTGATACGAAGAGAATCGGCGCAAAGGGGAGATACTTGAACTCCGTCCGGATCGTCTCCACGTACCGACCGATGGTCGAAGTATCCTTTGCCACGGCATCCCACTTATTGACCACGAAAATGCAGCCGCGTCCCGCCTCGTAGGCATACCCGGCGATCCTGGCGTCCTGTTCGGTTACCCCTTCCTCGGCATTCAGCACGATGAGCGCCACGTCGGCACGGTCGATACTTCGCAGGGCATCGACCACGCTGTATTTCTCAATTTTCAGGCTGACTTTCCCCTTGCGCCGGATTCCCGCCGTGTCGATGAGCAGGTAGCGTTTCCCGCTGCAGGTGAAATAGGTGTCGATGGCATCGCGGGTTGTCCCGGGGAGCGGGTTCGCCACCACCCGTTCATAGCCCAGCAGGCGGTTCACGAGGGACGATTTCCCCACGTTCGGACGACCGACGACTGCAATCCTCGTCACATCGTCGTCGTCCCGGCGGTCGGTCCCGTGCGGAAATGCGGCAATGACCGCATCCATGAGATCTCCGACGCCCCTGTTGTGCTCGGCGGAAATGGTGAAAAGGTTGTCCACCCCAAGGGCGTAAAACTCACCCGTTTCCAGCTCCTGACGTTCGCCCTCCACCTTGTTGACGACGTAGAAAACCGGCTTGTCCGCCCGGCGCAGCATCGCAACGACATCGCTGTCGGCCGGCGTGAGGCCGCTCCTGCCGTCCATGACGAACAGAATGACATCGGCCTCTTCCATGGCAAGCTGCGATTGTTCCCGCATCTGCTGCAGCAGGCGATCGGAGGTTTCGGGCTCGAAGCCGCCGGTATCGATGAGGATAAAGGGAGCATCAAAGCGGTCGACTTCGGCATAGTTGCGGTCCCGCGTCACCCCGGGCATGTCGTCGACGATTGCCTTGCGCCGACCGACCAGGCGGTTGAACAGGGTAGATTTCCCCACATTCGGGCGCCCCACGATTGCAACGATTGGTTTCATTCACCTTCCTCTGCCAGTCGGGGAGAAGTGGATTCCGGTCAAAAGCCCCGCATCTCCCCTCATCTGCTTACGAGCACAAGTGTGCCGGATTCGTGATAATGAGATTCCCGCGGTGTGCCGCTCCCTTAGGAACGGCAGACGGTCAATTCCCGCTTGCTCTCATTCGTAGCCGAGTTCCTTCAATATCCGGGGATTCTCGCTCCAGTCCCTGCGGACCTTGACGAACAGCTCGAGAAAAACCCGCGCATCGAGAAGCCCCTCGATCTCGTGTCGTGCATCGCTGCCGATCCTCTTCAGCATCGCTCCACGATGACCGATGACGATCCCCTTCTGGGAATCACGCTCCACGACAATGGACGCCGCGATGGCGATCAGGCCGTCGGGACGCTCCTTGAAACTGTCCACCGTCACTGCCACGGAGTAGGGAATCTCGTCGCGGGTGAGGCGGAAAATCTTCTCCCTGACAATTTCCGCCACGATGAACCGTTCGGGGAGATCGGAGATGATGTCGTCGGGGAAATAGGCCGGTCCCTCCGGTAAACACCCGGATGCGAGTTCCACGAGACGCTCGACACCGTCGCCGGTGAGCGCCGAGACCGGCACGATCTCCCGGAAGGGGAAAAGGCTAGCATAGGCGGCGATCCGCGCCAGGAGCCGTTCCTTCTCCACCAGATCGATCTTGTTGATGACCAGAAACACCGGGATGCCGACGCCGGCAAGGGTTTCCGTGATGAGTCCCTCTTCACCCGCCGGATTGGTATCGGCTTCGACGAGCAGAAATACCACATCGACCTCTTTGATGGAGGCAAGGGCCGCCTCCACCATATGCCGGTTGAGTCGGGACCTCGCCCGGTGAATGCCGGGCGTATCGATAAAGACGAGCTGCCCTTCGGGGACATTGTGGATCCCCTGGATCCGGTTGCGCGTAGTCTGGGGCTTATCCGAGGTGATGACGATCTTTTCCCCGAGAATGCGGTTCAAGAGGGTCGACTTACCCACATTGGGCCGCCCGACTATGGATATGAACCCGGAACGGAACGGTTTATCGGCCACGGCAGATATCCTCCATCCGATAGGTCAAATCTTGCACGAGATTTCCTTTTCTGACAAAATTTCCCGCTGACATCCCAAGCTCGCAGGGAGAAAACCCCGATTCCTCTCTGATCGCCGCAACCCGCAGACCGCATTCGCGATGCAGTCGCTGCAGGTTCGTGCGCCGCTGCCCGGCAACGGCGGAGACCCGGGAAGCCGCACAGGTCAAGACGAGCTTTTCTGCTACGGGAACATCACCGGCAAGTCGAACCATGAGATCGTAGAACAGCGCCCCGTCCAGCAACTGGCGAAAGGCGGGGTGATGCGGCCCGGCAATACAGCTTCCCGTTTTGCCGAGGGCGGGGGTATCCTGAAGTCCGCAGCGGATCACCGGCACATCAGCCCGCAGTGCCTCGTGGAGCAGTACCTTGCAGCATCCGACCGCCTCGTCGAGAGTCAGCGGCTGATATACACCGTTCCGGTACATCTCTGCCAGCTCGGTCCCGGCCATGACCAGAGTTGGATAGAGACGCAGAAATGCCGGTTTCAGGTCGAGGACCCGCCGGAGCGTTTCGAGCGAACCACCGGGAGAGTCGCCGGGGAGCCCCACCATGAGTTGGATGCCGACGGCCACACCCTCTCTGTGAAGAACACCGCAGGCAGCGGCAACGTCAGCCGCGGTATGACCCCGCCCGGCATTCTCCAGAACCCGGTCGTCCATCGACTGCACACCCAGTTCCACGACGCCGACCCCCATATCCCTGAGGGTGGCGGCGATGTCCTGATCTATGGCGTCCGGGCGCGTGGAAACCCGGACCGAAGCGACCGTTCCCGAGGCGAGAAGGGACTGGAGGGGGTGGAGCAGCCGTTGCTGGACCAACCGGGGAAGAGCGGTGAATGTTCCGCCGTAAAATGCCACCTCGAGCGGTCGTCCTCCTGCCGTGCGCCGGTAGGCATCGATCTTCGCCACCACCTCAACGGTTGAGGGAAAGGTTCCGTCGCTCCCTGAGATTGTTGCCTGATTGCAGAAAACGCAACGGTGGGAGCATCCTCGATGGGAAATAAAAAAGGGCACGATCAGCGGATTCATGGAATGCCGCTGGCCGGGGCAAGGTGGGCCAGACCATTCTTTGCAGCCTGCTGTTCTGCCTCTTTCTTGCTTCTTCCGGAACCTTCCCCCAAACATTCCTCTCCGATCCAGCACATCACCACAAAAGTACGCTCGTGGTCGGGCCCAGAAGCCTCCTTCAGGCTGTATCGAGGGGTCTTGCCCCGTAACGCCTGGGAGAGTTCCTGCAATTCCGTCTTGTAGTCCCTGCCGGCGGGGGCAACAGCGGAGTCTGCCAGGGAAGGTTCGAAGTGGCCGGCCACCAACCGTCGGACCACTTCAATGCCGCCGTCCAGGTAAACGGCAGCCAGAAGCGCCTCGTAGGCATCTGCCAGAATCGACCGTTTCGTCCTGCCGGAATTTTTTTCCTCGCCGCGCCCCAGTCTCAGAAAGCTGCCGAGTCCAATCTGTCGCGCCTGGTGCGCCAGACTTTCCTCGGCCACAAGACTCGACCGAATCCTTGTCAGTTCTCCTTCACGACAATCCGGAAACCGTTCCAGCAACATGCTGCTGATGAGAAAATCGAGAATGGCATCGCCAAAGAACTCCAGCCGCTCGTTATCCCGGACCGGTGCCACACCTGCCTCATTGAGGAACGACCGATGGGTCAGGGCCTCCTCGAGGAGCAGACGATTCCCGAACCGATAGCCAATGACTGCCTCCAACTCGTTCAGCCGGATGAAGGCCCCGCTATCCATGGGTTGCAACCTTCGATCGTTCCACGGAGGTCCTTTCCGGAACATGAGACGACAATGTCGAGCAGTATACCCAAAGGGCTCTATTATATCAATAGGTATGCCGGAACTGCCTGTTTTTGTCTTGATTAATTACCTCCCCTCTCCTATAATTTTATATTTCGCATGACACTGGAGCCTTTCCATGGGATGTTTCATTACCTTTGAAGGAATAGAAGGGTGCGGCAAGACAACCCAGATCCGGCACCTGGCAAAGCGCATGGAGCAGCTGGAGATTCCGGTGACGGTGACACGGGAGCCGGGGGGCTGCCCCATCGCCGACCAAGTGCGGAGCATTCTCCTCAATTCCGCCAACAGGGAGATGCTCCCCATGACCGAACTCCTGCTCTATGCCGCAGCCCGCTCCCAACACGTTGAAGAAGTAGTGAAACCGGCCCTGGCAGCCGGCAAAATCGTGCTCTGCGACAGGTTCACCGATGCCACGATGGCCTATCAGGGGTATGGACGAGGGATCGATTCCGCTCTCATTGAGCGGCTCAACCAGATGGCAACCTCCGGCATTCGTCCCGACCTGACCGTCATTCTCGATTGCCCCGTCGAAGTCGGTCTCTCCCGCGCCTTCGAGCGCATAAACGGAACCACGGGCGAGCGGGAGGAGCGCTTCGAAATGGAAACCGTCGCTTTTCACCAGCGGGTGCGCGACGGTTATCTGCACCTGGCTCGGAAGGAACCGGATCGTTTCCTTGTGATCAACGGTGAAGAAAACGTCGATGCAGTGTCAAAGAACATGGAACGTGAGGTTCTCGCCAGAATAGGCGGGAGGTAAGCGATGTCTTTCGCCGACATCGTCGGGCAGGACAAGACCATTGCAGTGCTCAGGAATTCTCTCGAAGCCGGGAGGATCGCCCATGCCTACCTTTTTGACGGCATCGAGGGGTGCGGCAAGCGGAAGACCGCCCTGGCGCTGATTGCCGCCCTCTTCTGCCGGAAGTCGGATGAAGGGTGCGCCAGCTGCCCGACATGCCGCAACGTTGCCATGGCGCAGCATCCCGACCTGCACATGATCGAACCCGACGGGGCCTTCATCAAGATCGAGCAGATCAGGGATCTTCAGAGAGAACTGGTACTTCGCCCCTTTGAAGCGCCCCGAAAGGCCTGCATCATCGAAGCTGCAGAGCGGCTCAATCCCTCCTCCGGCAATGCTTTGCTGAAGACGCTGGAGGAGCCGCCTGGGAATGCACTCATCATTCTCCTGACCACCAACATCGGCGGAGTGCTTCCCACCATTCTCTCCCGCTGCCAGAGGCTCCACTTTCCGGCGCTGCCGGCGGCGTCCATCGAGAGAGTCCTCCTTCGGCGGGGATGCACGCCGGAGACAGCTCGCGTCGCCGCATCCCTGGGGGGCGGCAGCCTGAAAAAGGCCACCGAGATCGGGGAAGAAGAGACTCTCGTCAATCGCAGGGAATTCCTGGAGCGGGTTTTCTCGTTGTCCCTCGGGGATATTGCCCCCCTGTTTGCCGCTGCCGAAGAGATCGCCGCCGAAAAGGACAAGGCCCTGGAAATGCTCGAGTTATTGACTTCCTTTCTGCGGGATGTCCTTCTCCGTCAGGAAGGAATCGACTCCTCTGTCAACAGCGCACTTCACCATCTGCTCGACCGGCAGGCGGCCGCACTTCCACCCGGGAAGACCCTCGAGCAGATCGACGCGGTCCGCGAAGCGCACAACGCCATTCTGCGCAACGCCAATCCTCGACTGGCCCTCGAGGTGCTGTTCATGCGCCTTGCGCAGCGATGAAAACACCACGGTGGGACTTCCCGCCGGAATGAACACCAATTTGAGGCTCGTCCTCCGGAGGTAGTTTCGTGGTACGAATTGTCAAGATTCAGTTTCACCCGGCCGGCAAACTGTATGATTTCAATGCCGGAACACTTGAGATCAGCGCAGGCGACCGGGTGATCGTGGAAACGGAACGGGGGAGGAGCATCGGCATCGTCGTTGTGCCGCCGCGGGAATTCGCCCCGTCGGATGTCCCGGAAGGGCTCAAGACCATCCTGCGACGGGCGCTTCCCGAGGACATCGAGGCAACGGGAAGAAATGCCGCCAGGGAAAAGGAAGCATACGATTTCTGCCTCGCCAAGATCAAAGAGCGGGGGATGGAGATGAAACTGGTCCGCGTCGAATATCTATTCGACGGGAGCAAGGCCATCTTTTATTTCACCGCTGACGGCCGGGTCGATTTTCGGGAACTGGTGAAGGACCTTGCCCATGCCTTCCATACCCGCATTGAAATGCGCCAGATCGGCGTCCGGGACGAGGCCAAGATGGTGGGAGGCATCGGCATCTGCGGCCGTGAGCTCTGCTGCTCGTCCTTTTTACGGGATTTCGAGCCGGTATCGGTGAAGATGGCCAAGGAGCAGAACCTAGCCCTCAATCCGAACAAGATTTCCGGACAGTGCGGCCGCCTCCTCTGCTGCCTTTCCTACGAATTCGAGACCTACTGCACGCTGAAGAAATGCCTTCCCAAATGCGGGAAGCGCGTCAGATGCGGCAACGTCGAGGGAGAGGTAGTAAAACTCAACATCCTCAACGGCAGCGTCACGGTGAAAACCGATGATGACCGACAGGTCGTAATCAACGGCAACGACATCAAACCGGAAAACATCACCGAGCGCCCCAAAAAATCCCCGGAAGAAGGGCGTCGCCAGGAAACACGGGAAAACCCTCCCAACCAGCCGAGGAGGGATCGCCGGGAACGCCGCCCGGAGTCGAGGGACGGCGAGAAAAAGGAGAAACGATGAGCCGGACGTTCTATGTCACCACTCCCATCTATTATGTCAACGACGTCCCCCATATCGGCCACGCCTATACCACCCTGGCCGCCGATGTGCTGGCACGGTACCGGCGCCTCCTGGGGGACGATGTCTTCTTTCTCACCGGAACCGACGAGCATGGCCAGAAGGTTGAAAAAGCCGCGGCAGCCTTCGGCGAAACGCCGCTGGAGCTGGCAGATCGGGTGATGAAGCGTTTTCAGGCCCTTTGGGAAAAACTCGACATCTCTTTCACCGATTTCATCCGCACGTCCCAAGAGCGCCACAAGACGGGTGTATCCCACATCTTCCGGAAGATCCTGGATAAGGGAGACATCTACCTCGGGGAGTACGAAGACTGGTACTGCACTCCGTGCGAAACCTTCTGGACCGAAACCCAGCTCTTCGACAACAAGTGCCCCGACTGCAACCGGCCCGTGGAAAAACTCAAGGAGGAGTCGTACTTCTTCCGCATGAGCAAATACCAGGACCAACTCCTCGCCCACATCGAGGCACACCCCGATTTCATCCAGCCGAAAAGCAAACGCAACGAGATCATCTCTTTCGTCAAAGAGGGGCTGCGAGACCTTTCCGTCTCCCGCACCTCCTTTACCTGGGGAATTCCCGTTCCGGGGAATGAGCGCCACATCATCTATGTCTGGTTCGATGCCCTGACCAACTACATTACGGCATTGGGCTACCCGGGAGAGGGCGGCGACTTCGCCAAATTCTGGCCGGTGAACGTGCACCTCATCGGCAAGGATATTCTCCGTTTCCATGCGGTCTACTGGCCCACCTTTCTGATGGCCGCCGGACTGCCGCTGCCGGAAAAGGTCTTTGCCCACGGCTGGTGGACAGTGGAAGGACAGAAAATGAGCAAGAGCCTGCAAAACGTGGTAGAACCCAACATGCTCATCGACCGCTACGGAACCGATGCCGTCCGGTACTTTCTGCTCCGGGAAGTCCCCTTCGGCCTCGACGGCGACTTCTCCCACGCCGCCCTCGTGCACCGGATCAACTCCGATCTCGCCAACGACCTCGGCAACCTTCTCAATCGCTCCACGGCAATGATCAACAAATATTTCGTCGGCATCGTCCGCGAACCGGCAGCTTACTCCGATACCGACATGGCCTACCGGTCGAAGACCGAGGAAATGATCCGTCAGGCAGCGGCATTCATGGATGAACTGGCCTTCAGCAAGGCGCTCCAGGCAATATGGGAAGTGATTTCCGCGGGAAACAAGTACATCGACGAGACTGCACCCTGGACCCTTGCCAAGAACCCGGAACAGCACGGACGCCTCGCCACCGTCATGTACTGCGTGCTGGAGTCCCAGCGTCTCGTCTACTGTCTCCTCTCCCCGTTCATGCCGCGCACGGCTGCGAAGGCGCTTGCCTATCTCGGCGCGGGCACTGCCACCACCTCGGCGGACCTCGCCTGGGGAAAGCTCGCCGCCGGGACGACGATCACCAAGGCGGAGCCACTCTTTCCGCGGATCGAGGAAAAAAAGGAGTAACGACGGGAGGGCACACCTCATCCCACCATCGGATACTCGATCATCTATCAGGGAACCGTCAATGATGTCGCCGAACGGGGCGGCTTGAAGTTAGCGCCCAGTTGCCATGAGTGGCCGCAGTTCGCCGGGCGCAACGAGGAAGAAGAACCGGAAGATGCAGTATTTGTAGAACTCGCTGAACAGGAGACGGAAACTGCCGCCATGGCTCCACCAGGACTCCTGTAGATTCCTGGAATCGACCGGGTGGGGATAGATGGCGATGTCGCGGGGAAGGACGTTGCGAAAGAGGAGCGTCGCCCTTTTCATATGATAGCGTGAGGTTATGAGAGTAAGGGACCGGATGTCGTTGCGGATAATCAGGTCCCGCGCATACAGGGCATTTTCCAGGGTATTGCGGGAGGACTGCTCGAGGATGACCCTTTCTTCCCCCTTCTCGCCGGGGCGTTCTCGGTAAAGGTCCCCCTTGCGCACGGCAGGATCGACACCGATCAGAAACAGCCACTGACCCCGGTTTGCCCTGAAGAGCCTGATCCCCTCCTCCACCCTTCCCCTCCCGCCGGTGAGAACGACGATGGCGTCGGACTTCACTTCACGCTGACGCAGAGAGAAGGTCTTGTAGGCAAAATCGACAAAGAGGACAGTCGTCATCAGGAGGAACAGGATAAACAGGGTCATAACCGCCTTGATTACCGACATTTCTTGCTGTCCTTCTTGATCATGGGGATCCTATCTCCAGAGGGCTATCCGGCAGAGCCCCGACAGAAAGTATTGAAAAAATCTCTTGCTTTTCAACTTTCAATTTGTTAATAGTAAATGCTTCAGTTCATACGGGAGGAAAGAACGATGTCGAGAGTATGCGAAATATGCGGCAAAGGCCCCAGTTTCGGAAATAACGTCAGCCACGCCAACAACAAGACCCGGCGGGTCTGGAACCCGAACCTCCAGAAGGTGAAAGCGGTAAGAAACGGCAACGTGCGCAGCATCAAGGTCTGCACTCGCTGCATCCGTTCCGGCTTCGTCACCAAGGCCCTCTGAGTACCGGTTCGGACTTCGCATTTCGAGTTTCGCTCGAATTCCAGGAAAAGCCGTAATTGCAATGCAATTACGGCTTTTCCTTTGTCGTCTCAAAGCCAGCCTGTCATAGGTGCAGTGCGGCGAGCTCTGGCCTTCCGCCGCGACATTACCGGGCTGCAGCGGTAACCTCGATCTCCACGAGCGCTCCCCGGGGCAACCCCTTTACCTCCACGGTAGAGCGAGCCGGCGGATCGGACGGGAAGCGCCGACCGTAGACCTCATTGACCTTAGCGAAATGAGCCAGGTCCGTCAGGTAAATGGTGCTCTTCACCACTGCCGAGAAATCGAGTCCCGCGCGGGCCAGAACAGAGCCGATGTTGTCCATCACCTGCTCGGCCTGCTCGACGATGTCGTTTCCCCTCAACTCGCCGGTTGCCGGATCGAGGGGAATCTGGCCGGAGCAGAACAGAAATCCTCCCGCCTTCACCCCCTGGGAATAGGGACCGATCGCTGCCGGAGCCTTGTCGGTGGCTATTATGTCTTTGGTCATGCATCTCCTCCTCTGCAGGAAAAGGGGACTGCCCCCACGAGCATCCCCCCGCAACGCCGGAGCGAACCGTGCGCGATTCGTCACCCCTTGATTATCCCTTGAGTCTCTCCACCTGAATGACCCCTCCCACCTTCATGATATTGTTGATCACCCGGTTGAGATGGTCGAGGTCGGTCACTTCCACCTCGAAGAAATTGATGCCCCGCTTGTCCACGGTACTCTGAATGGAGGCACTGGCGATATTTGCTTCGCAGTTGGTGATTGCCTGGGTGATGCCGGCAAGGATCCCCTTCTTGTCGTGACAGGAGACCTTGATCTTCACCGGCAGCGCAGCCCGTTTATCCTTGTTCCAGGCAATCTCGATCCTCCGCTCCGGATCGCTCTCCAGGGCAAGCTGACAGTCGGCGGTGTGGACCGTTACGCCGCGCCCCCGGGTGATGAAGCCGACAATGTCGTCGCCGGGCACCGGGTTGCAGCATTTGCCGAAGCGCACCAGCACATCGTCGACCCCGCTTATCGTGATGGCACTCGATGAGCGGCGGGTGAGCTTTTCGATGACCTTGCCAACCCGGCTCTCTTTTCGCTCCTGGTGTTCCTCGATTTTCTCTGCGGGCAAAAGCTTGCCGATGACCTGATTGGCCGAGAGCTTGCCGTAGCCCACTGCAGCCAGCAGATCGTCATCGCCGACAAATCCGAACTCGACGGCGATCTTCTTAAACTCTCCCGACTTCTGGAGCTTGTTGAAATTGAGAGAAAAGCGGCGGAATTCCTTGTCGATGATCTCGTGGCCCAGGGAGATACTGCGCTTCCGCTCCTCTGTCTTGATCCAGGCACGGATCTTGTTCCGGGCCCGCGAACTCTTGACGATCTTCAGCCAGTCCTTGCTGGGGGTATGGTGCGGGGAAGTAAGGACCTCGACGATATCGCCAGTCTTCAACTCGTACTTGAGGGGAACGAGCTTGCCGTTCACCTTGGCGCCAATACAGCGGTGCCCGACATCGGTATGGACACTGTAGGCGAAATCAATGGGAGTAGAGCCCCGGGGATAGCTCTTGACGTCTCCTTTCGGCGTGAAGACATAGACTTCCTCGGGAAAGAGCTCCACCTTTACCGAATCCATGAACTCCCGGGAATCCTGGAGCTCCTGCTGCCACTCCAGAAGTTGCCGGAGCCAGGCGAAACGCTTGACCTCCTTCTCGTCGTACCCCTTCCCTTCCTTATATTTCCAGTGAGCGGCGATGCCGGCATCGGCGACCCGGTGCATCTCCAGGGTCCTGATCTGCACCTCCATCCTGTCGCCGAAAGGTCCGATCACCGTGGTGTGGAGGGACTGGTACATGTTCCCCTTGGGCATGGCGATGTAGTCCTTGAACCGTCCGGGAATCGGTTTCCAGGTGGAATGGATGATGCCGAGCACTTCGTAGCATTCCCGGATATCCTCCACAAGGACACGAATGGCGATGAGGTCGTAGATCTGGTCGATGTCCACGTTGCGGTTCTGCATCTTCCGGTAGATGGAGTAGAGATGCTTGCTCCGTCCCGACACCTCCCCCTGGACACCATGTTCGGCCAATTTCTCGACGATGATCTTCTTGACCTCATCAACATGGCTTTCCCGCTCCTTCTTCTTGAGGGCCACCTTGGAGGCGAGATCGTAGTAAATCTGCGGTTCGAGATACCGGAAGGAGAGATCCTCCAGTTCGGATTTGATCCAGGAAATTCCAAGCCTGTGGGCCATCGGAGAGTAGATATCCAGCGTCTCCTTGGCGATGGAGCGCTGTTTCGGTTCCGGTTGGTACTGGAGGGTGCGCATGTTGTGGAGGCGGTCCCCGAGCTTTACCAGAATCACCCTGATGTCGTTGGCCATGGCGATGAGCATCTTGCGGAAATTCTCCGCCTGGCTTTCTTCCTTTGTCTTGAAGTGGATTTTGCTGATTTTGGTGACGCCGTCGACCAGGCTGGCAACCTCGGTTCCGAAGATCGTCTCCAACTCACCGTAGGTTGTCAGGGTATCCTCGATGGTGTCATGGAGCAGTCCCGTCACGACGGTGGGGACGTCGAGCTTGAGATCGGCGAGTATGGCCGCCACTTCCATCGGATGGACAAGGTACGGCTCGCCGGACAAGCGGATCTGCCCCTGGTGCACTTTCGCGCAGTACACATAGGCCTTTCTGATCAAGTCCAGGTCGGCCGTTGTATTGTACGATGCAACCTTGTCCAGTATGTCGTTCAGCCTGATCATAGAAGCAAGAGCACCCGGTATCCGCTATGCGTCACAAGAATGGTGACGTGAAGGGTAAAGACAAAAAAAAGGGCCAAAGCGTGTCCGCTTCGGCCCCCTGATGAAGCGTTCGGTTAACGTCCCTTGCGGGAAGTCATTTCGTATCCGACCTTGCCGGCGGCGATTTCGCGCAAGGCCATCACAACATTCTTGTTGTCGGCCTTGTTGTCTATCAGGGTCCTGGCCCCTTTGTACAGCTGCTTCACCCGCTTCGCCGCCAGCATGACGAGCAGAAACCTGTTATCAACCTTCTCCAGACAATCTTCAACGGTAACCCGTGCCATAGTTGCTCCTTTCTGTTGCAGAGCCGGGAAAGTCTCCTGAGAAGACCCCGGCCGACTGTCACTTTATGTCAAAAATCTCGTTCACTGCCTCAAGCACCCGGCCGGTCCGGCACCGCTCGGCGATGAGCACCGATTTCAGCTCCTCGACTGCCGTGGCAAACACATCGTTAACAATGATATAATCGTACCAGCGGGCCTCCCGGATTTCAGCCGCAGCATTGTCAAGTCGCCGCTGGATCACGTCGATGCTGTCCGAGTTGCGAGAGTCGAGACGCCTGCGAAGCTCGGAATAGCTAGGGGGAAGAATGAAGATGAACACCCCTCCCCGGTAATGTTTCTTCAATTGCAGGGCACCCTGGCAATCGATGTCGAGGAGTATGTCGATACCGTTTTGCCGGTACCCTTCGAGAGTAGCAAGGGAAGTTCCGTAGAGATTGCCGTGAACCTCCGCCCATTCGGCAAATTCACCATTTGCCACCATTTGACGGAATTTCGTGGCGGAAATGAAGAAATAGTCCTGTCCGTGAATCTCGCCGGGGCGGGACTGGCGTGTCGTGTAGCTGACAGAATGCCGCAAGTTCGGCAAAATGTCAATGGCTTCCTTGCACAGCGTCGTTTTGCCGGCTCCCGAAGGTGCGGAAATGACAAAAAGAATTCCTTCACGTTTCATACACACCCCGGAAACGGTTGCCGGCCCGAACGGATGAACCCTGAACCTCTCCTTCCGCTCCACGATTCCTGCCGCAACCTCGGTTTCACTCTATATTCTGGACCTGTTCGCGTATTTTCTCAAGCTCTGCCTTAAGCGCCACCACATGACCGGCGATTTCGGCATCGTTCGCCTTTGACCCCATGGTATTTGCTTCCCGGTTCAGTTCCTGCAGCAGAAAATCGAGCTTCCTCCCGACAGGCTCATCGGCAATGAGCGTTTCGTCAAATTGCTGGAGATGACTCTCAAACCGCACCAACTCCTCGGTAATGTCGCATCGATCTGCGAGAACCGCAATCTCCATGGCAAGACGCGCATCGTCCACGCCGCTGTCTCCGACAAGCTGGGACACCCGCTCCCTGAGGCGGACGGCATTTTCGGTGACAACAAGCGGGGCGCGCATTCGGATTGCGGAGTGCAGGGCGGTCAAGGACTCCCTCCTGCCTCGAAGCTCCCCAAGAAGCATCATCCCTTCCCGCAGTCGCATCGCATCGAGACAATCAACTGCCTGACGGACTGCCGCCAGCAGGTCGTCCTGCAGCGATTCACTCAGCGACTCTCCTTCACCGGTGACCAGCACGTCCTTTTGAACGGCAATCAATGCCAGCGGAATCGGGTCGTTGAGCCCAAGGTCTTCCCTCAGGAGAATGAGTGCCTCGTGATACGCCCGGGCCTGGGGAAGGTTCACAGCTGGGACGGGTACAGCGTCTCCCCGCTCGCCGTACTGAATGAACACTTCGGCTTTCCCTCTTTTCACCTGTTCGGAGACGCACTTGCGCACCGCATGTTCCAGGGGAAGAAGTTGCCGGGGAAGCTTGACCGAAATCTCCCCGTACCGGTGATTCACGGAGCGTATCTCCACTCCGATTGTCCCCTTCCCCGACGCGATTTCCGCCTTGCCGTAGCCGGTCATGCTTTTTATCATAGGAATTCCTTTGCGAGTCTGCCTCAAGAGGCCCGTGCCACCTTCACCGTTCCTTTCGGCTTGCCTGTAACTTATCCAGCACCCCCGCTGTCAGCAACGGCAGCATGATCTCGTGGTGGCCGGTGATGGTGTAACCGCGGCTGTGGCCGGACGTGGGGCGCTTGACCACGTTCTGGAGGGGACGATAGTGCTGCTGCATGTCGAAGTTGGCGGTGGTGAAATTGTCGACACCACAGCCGAGGTTCTGGGCTATGGAGAGCGCCTTCAGGAATACTTCCGGCAGGAGCACCGCACTCCCTACATTCAGATAGACTCCCCCGTCCCCGAGATCGGCCACCACGTCGGTGAAAAGCCGGAAGTCGGTAAAGGTGGCGGTTCCGATCACCCCGCCGTCAGCTGTGGGATGCTGATGGATGATGTCGGTGCCAAGGGCCACGTGGACCGTCACCGGGATGTTGTGCCCCACGCAGGTCGCCAGAAGGCTCTGCTCGCGGAACAGGTTGCCGTTTTCGATGATGAAGCGTCCTACCGCCTCCCCATACCCGAGGCCCCGGGCGACCCCTTCCTGGAGGGCCCGGTTGATGTCGCGGCCGGTTTCCTCGGCCATGCCGAAGTGCCCCTCGTGGAGGACTGCTCCCACATCCTCGCTGGTTTCACCGATGAGCGACAATTCGTAGTCGTGAATGGAACCGGCCCCGTTCATGGCGACGGCTGTTAACACACCGGCCTCGATGAGATTCTTGAGGACCGGCTGCAGTCCGCACTTGATGACGTGGGCACCCATGGCCAGGACCACCGGCTTCCCTTTCTCCCGGGCGGCAACAATGGCATCGATGACGCCCAGCAGTGCCTGGCTGCCGAGTTGGGCTGGAAGAGCCGCCAGAAGCCCGGAAACGCTCATTCCGGCGGTGATCGGCCGGGCAAAATCCCGGGAGATGCTCACCTTGTTTTTCCGCAATGCCAGAGGGTAGGTCTGCACCCCCGCCAGGTCAATCGGTCTGTATTTCATATCTCTTCGTTTCCCTTTTCGAGCGATTCCACGCTGGTCAAAGATATGCCAGGACTCAGCACGATGCCCCCAGGACGGATTCTATCCCCTTCATGAGCGCATCGGCGGTGATGCTCTCACGGCACTGGAGATCCCGGTCGCATTCCTTCCTGAGACAGGCCCGGCAGTGGAGCGGTGATTGCAGCAGGCTGTGCTGCGCTCCCCGGGGACCGTTGCGCTTGGCATCGGTTGCCCGGTAAAAGGAGACGGTCGGAGTACCGACCGCCGCGGCAAGATGAACCGGACCGGTATCTCCCCCGACCACGAGATCGACCTTCTTCAGCAGCGCACAGAACCCCTTGAGGGACAACCGGGGCAAGACTCGCACATTATTCCCGATTCCCGCACCGATCCGTTCGGCAGCGGCGCGTTCCTCTGAGTTTCCCCACGACAGGAGAATGGTTGCCTCGTGAAATCGCTCCTGAATCAATTTCCCCAGCCGTATCCAGCCATTTTCGTGCCACAGCTTGGTGACCCAGGTGGTGCCATTGTGAAAGACAAAAACCAGGCCGTCGCTCAGGGTCGCAAGAAGTGCCTCGGCCGCGGCATCATCCTCCGGCGACGTGAAGATGTCGGTGCCTATCTGCATTTCCGTATAGTCCCTGCCAAAGGGAACGCTGACGACCCGCAGTGCCCGGCCGGCAATGTGGTGGTCCTGCTTTCGCAGAGGCACCTGGTTGTTGGTGAAAAGCAGATTCAGCGACTCCCGCACCCCTTCGGCGTCAAAACCGTAACGCCGCTCGGCCCCCGAGAGCCACGTGATCAGCCCGCTCTTCAGGTTTCCCTGGAGGTCGAAGGCAATGTCGTAAGCAGCCTCCTTGAATTCCCGGGACAACGCCAGCACCTCCCTCCGGGTCAACGCGGCAAGCGGACGACGGCGCCAATCCTTGGTCCGCACCACGTGCACCCTGCGTATCAGCGAATGGCCGTCGAGAACGTCCCGGTTCGCCTCCTCCACCACCCAGTCGATCTCGATGCCAGGGACCACCTTTTGCAGGTAATCGAGCACCGGCAGGGCATGAATGACGTCGCCAAGGGCTGAAACCTTTACAATCAGAGCTCTCATCGTCAAAGCGCCCATTCGTTGTCGCAGACCGTCCGCTGTCGTTCCTCGCTGCAATCCATCGGCACCCCTTTCCCGCTCGGCCCGGGAACGTGCTACACGCCGACCGACCGCATCCTCAGAAAGGGTGCGCATCGATAACCGGCAGTACCCCGAATCGAGCGGTGGAGTTCCAGTAGCTTCGGCCTGACCGGTTTCATGAATCATCCCGGCCGGAGCCAATATCCCGGATCTCTTACGTAATCAAACATGATACTCAATCGTAGGGCGGATTGTCAACCATGAGTCAACGCGCATAACTGCGGCGTGAACCTCTCTTGTGCGAACCAGAATCGGTTCATCGGCTCTCGTCCCCGTTGGGTGACCACTTCGCCTCAAAAATTGATTGACAACTTTCTGGACCGGGGGTATCACTTTGTCAGGATACACAATGCCGGTTACTCACGAGAACCAACAATTGCCGAAGAAAATCGCCATTGTCATACCGAAGTACGGTCTTGTCGGCGGCGGTGAACGATTTGCCGGTGAATTGACCGCGCATCTCGCCCGAAGCGGCAATTTCGAGCTGCACGTCTTCGCGAACAAATGGGTTCCCAATTCGGACCGGATTACCTTCCACAAGGTGCCCATCATCCGCTTTCCCCGTTTCCTTCGCCCCCTATCTTTCGCCTGGTTCGCCCAGCGGTTGATTGACCGTGCCGAATGTGACATCGTGCATTCCCATGACCGGATTTTTCGCGCGGATGTCTTTTCCGTGCACTTCGTTCCCCACGGCGGGTGGGTCCGGGATGTGCGAAAGAAGAGACAGAGTCTCTTCGACCGGGCGATGACTGCCATCGAGAGCAGAATGATGGCGTCAGGCGCTTCTTCCTGGTTTCTCCCTGTATCCTCCATCGCCATGGAGAAATTCCGGCAGGAGTATGCAGCGCTTCCGGGCAACTGGCGAATTGTCCCGCCGGGGGTGGATATACAGCAGTTCTCGTCCCCCGACCGTGACAGGTGTAGAGCGGAGATCCGCAAGCGCCACGGCATCGGCGATTCGGATCTTCTCGTGCTCTTCATCGGGATGAATTTCGAGGTGAAGGGTCTGGACACGATCATCGCTGCGCTGGCGAAGGCACGTGCGGCACAACCGGCTGCAGGCATTCACCTCCTCGTTGTCGGGCGGGGGAATGAAGCAAAGTACCGCGATATCTCCCGTGCCCATGGCATTGCCGACGCAGTGCACTTTGCCGGTACCCAGTCGGAGGGAATCGAGCGCTACTATCGGGCGGCCGACTTCTTTGCCATGCTGTCGACGTTCGACACCTTCGGCATGGTGGTGCTGGAAGCGATGGCAGCCGGATTGCCGGTCATCATCAGCCAGAATGTGGGAGCAAGGGACCTGGTCGAGGAGGGGGTGAACGGCTTCGTCATCGCCGACGGCAACGACGTTGGTGAGGCGGCGGAGAAGATGATCAGCCTGCTGGACCTGGACCGGCGAAAATCCATGGGAATAGCCGCGGCGCAGACGGCGGTACAGCATGACTGGTCACGGCTCTCGGAAAACATGACCGAAATCTACGAAAGCAAAATCAGTTCACAGGCGGTCACGGAATGACGGCAAAAATCTCGGTGATTCTCACGGCATGGCAACGGCCGCAATACCTCGAAGAACAGGTGGATCGGGTACTGCGTCAGACGGTCCCTCCCCACGAAGTACTCCTGTGGTACAATCAGCCGCCCAGCGCCCTCGGGTTCTTCAAGCGGAAGCAGCTTCTGGAGTTCCGCAACGCAGACCGGGTGAAAAAGATCGTATGCGACTACAATTTCGGCATCATTCCCCGTTTTGCCATGGCCTCTGCCGTGGAAGGAGACTACGTCTGCATCTTTGACGACGACACACTCCCCGGCGAGCGCTGGTTCGAGAACTGCCTGCGGTTCGTTGACCAGGAGAAGACCCTCTGCGGTACCATCGGCCTGCGCTTCCTGTCGGACTCGGAACCGAAAACCGAGGTTCCCCGCATGGGGTGGGCCGGCCGTAACGAAAAAATCGAGTTCGTCGATCTGGTAGGACACAGCTGGTTCTTTCGGAGGGAATGGGCCCGCTATTTCTGGGATACGGAACCTCTTCTGAGAAGTTTCGGCGAGGACATCCACTTCTGCGCCATGCTGCAGCGGCACGGGATACGGGTCGCCTGCCCTCCCCATCCGCAGGATGACACCTCCCTCTGGGGTTCGGTCAAGGGAGACCTCGGGGTGGACAAAGTCGCCATCAGCTGCAGCAAGGACCGCTCGCAGGAATTCAGGGAGGTCCTGCAGTACGAAGTGGCAAACGGCTGGCGGCTGATGCTCCTCTGATCCTCAGCGGGCGCGGCAGGCCGAGGGATATGGATTTTCTGCTCACGGAAAGAACGCCATCATGATCAAAATTGTTACCGCAACCACACTCCCCGTCGGATCGACTGTCGCCCTGGTGGAACTCTGCAACCAATTCAATGCCAGAGGTCTCGCCACCACCCTCTACGGACCGGACGTCTGGCATCTGGACAAGTGCGCCGCTGCCGCGATCGACGAATTCCGTCCCGAAAAGGGGGATGTCATCATCCTCAACCGGATCAATCTCGTATCTCTTTCCGAACTCGACAATCTCCCCGCAAAAATTGCGGCGGCGCAAAAGCCGAACCGGTTTGCGTCCCTGAAAGATGCCCTCCTGGCATCCGCGCCGCTTGCCCGAAAGTCCGAAGCGTTCAAACTGGTCCTCACCTGCGTCGGTGATGATTCTTGCCTGTCACAGGCGACGAGATTTCCTTTGTTCGATAAAATTCACCTGGTCCATGCCGTGCAAAGGGGAAGGAGGAGCGCCCCCCCCTCTTTCACCTGTCCCAGCTTTCTGCGGGACCTGGAGCGGTCTGCCCGGAAGCCCGAGAAGGTCGCCGGGGTGCTTGGGAGCATCTGCGCCAGTAACAGGGTAGATGCAGCCATAGAAAGCGCTTTCCGGGATGGAATGGCAACTGTCATCGTCTACGGCCTCATGAGCGATCCCGTGTACTACTACCGTACCATTGAGCCCCTCACGAAGGGGTACCCCGGCAGGATCAAATACGCCGGATTCGTCACCAACAGGCAGAAGGTCTACGATTCCGTGTCGGACGTCTACTGCGCGGTCAGTAAGCCGGGAAGCCCGGTGCAGCGGGAATGCGCGGCAACGAATACCCGTTTCCACGGTCCCGATCCAGCCGATGGAGGGCACCCGCTGAGCAATGACCAGATTTTCGAAATCTGGAAAAAAGAACTCGAATTATAGAACGATAACGGACCTCTCTATGAAAAGCTTTGAAGCTGATTTCTACAGACTCTGCAACCTGCTCGCCGCACGAGAGCCGTTCGCCTTCAACAGATTCTCCGATGGCGAGCTCTACATTCTCCAGGACAAGGAACTCATCCTCGATGTGCAACAGGTGAAGGTGGGCGACAAGGTCACGGAAGGGATCTACAAGGAAGAGGATCACAAGAGATTCAATCCCCAGGAACATTCATTCTTCCGGGACAGGCTGGTCGATGCCTTTCGGTATACCAAGAAGAACTATTTCAAGGGGTTGAGTTGCCGATGCTGTGTCGGCGAGGAGAATTTCCAGTGGCAACTGGACTTCCATGGTGGGTACGACGAAAACTTCACCTGGGCCAACCTGCTGGTGAATGGCAACTACGGCAAATTCATCCGCGAGATGTACCCGTTGTTTAGCGAGTACAAAACGGTCTTCGTCTGTAATGAAAAAGCGGAACTGTCGGTCATGCCGTTCATTACGAAGGATTTCAGGGTTGGCTACAACGCCATGGTCAACGATTACGGCTTGATCCAGACAATGAAGGAGTGGATCGATGAAAACAACGTGAGGGGTCACCTGTTCCTGTTTTCAGCCTCGTCCTTCAGCAAGCTGGCCATCCACCAGCTCTATGACCACTGCGACCTCAACACCTACATAGATGTCGGCACGACGCTGAATGCCTTCATGGGGATGCGGGTCGACCGGACGTACCTCAAATCCTACTGGCTCGGGGCAAAAGGAAAAGACCTCCACAAGATTTGCATCTGGTAGGAAAACCCTCCTTCGCCAGATCCTGCCACGGGTCCCCGTCTCCCGCCGTATCGACGGAGGCATGGAAAAACCGGTTTTTTATGAGGTCTTTGCCGGATGTCTCCCGTGCATCTCCCGTACCACCTCGACAACCGACTCCACCTCCAGGAGTTTCAGACAACTGCTCTGTTCGCTGTCGCCGCATCCCTTCCGATTGCAGGGAACACACGCCATCTTCGGGAAGACAACCGCATGGCGGTCGGTGACGGTGCGCCAGGCACGCCAGTCAGAAGGCCCGTGAATGGTGATGCTGGGAGTCCCCACCGCTGCGGCGATGTGGGGAGCAGCGCTGTCGACGCCTACGTGAAGCGAGCTGGTGGCGATAATCGCTGCCAGTTCACCCAGGGTGGTTTTCCCGGCAAGGTTGAATGCGTGCCCTGAGCAGGCAGCGACGATGTCCCCGGCGGCGGCAGACTCCTCCGGGGAGCCCACCAGCACCCACGGAATGCGGTACTCCTCCCACAAACGGTTTATGACCTCCGCCCACTTCCCGTTGTCCCACTCCTTGTACTTCCAGCGCGAAAAAGGATTGAACGTGAACCAGCTGCCACCGGTCCGCAAGCCGCATTCCGCCAGCATCAGATCGGCCCGTTCACGATCACTGCCGGCAATGTAGAGCCTGGGAACGGAATCCTTCGTGTCGATGCCGATGGCGCGCAGAATGCGCAACGACTGATCGGCCCCCGGGTGAACGGGGGGTGGCGCGGCTGCCGGGTACCGGACCGTTCTCGTGAACAGCAGCCTGTGCCAGAAAGGCCTCCCCTCGTCTTCCCGGCCGATTCGCGACTTCCCGCCCGAAAGGAATGAGAGGAAGGCCCCCCTGTCCCCCGTTCGCAGGTCGATCACCAGATCGTACCGGCCACGGCGCAGACGGCCCGCAAACCGTGCAAACTCGCGGGCGACGCGAAGCGCCGGTCCGCGCACCCTGGCAAATTCCACGACCTCGTGGATATGGGGATCGGCGGACAGGAGGCTGCCGTAGGGCTTGCGGACCAGGATGGAAACACGGGCTCCCGGGCAGGTTTCCTTCAAGGCGCGAATCGTCGGTGTCGACAGCACCACATCACCCACATCGCCGAGCTGGATGATCAGGACGTTGTGATACCGGTCCATCCCTCTTCCTTCGCAGCCGGCCTGCCGGTGCCGGTCCTTGCCACGCCGACTTCTCCCTGGGGACCCACCGGATTCACGAGCGGCCATAGAAGTCGAGGATGCTGTCAACGATCATCTCCACATCGATCTCCCGCAGTTCGTAGAACAGGGGGAGCCGCAGGAGGCAATCGGCATACCTGTCGGCGTTGGGGAGTTCTCTGCCGTCGTGCCGTGCTTCGTAGTAGGGGCTCTTGTGCAGGGAAAGATAGTGGAAAACAGAAAGAATGCCGCGGCTCCTCAGGTGGTCGATGAGCCGGCTCCGTTCCGCCAGGTCCGCGCATACCATGTAGAACATATGGCCGTTGTTCGTCCCGTATTCGGGAATGTGCGGCAACCGGGCAATCCCTCCCTCTTCGAGGAGCGCCAGTCCCGCGTAGTAGATCTGCCAGATTTTTCTCCTTCTGGCTTGGATATCGTCGATGTTCTCAAGCTGGGCATACAGGAAGGCGGCAATGATATCCGACGGCAGAAACGATGATCCGATATCCACCCATCCGTACTTGTCGACTTCCCCGCGGAAAAATGCCGAGCGGTTCGTACCCTTCTCCCGGATTATCTCGGCCCGGTCCGCAAACCTGGCGTCATTGACGACCAGCATCCCCCCCTCGCCGGAAATGACATTTTTCGTCTCGTGAAAGGAAAACGCCGCGAGGTGACCGAGGGAACCGAGGGGCTTCCCTTTGTAGTACGAATCGACGGCCTGGGCAGCATCCTCCACCACCATCAGCCCATATTTGCGCGCCAGACCGAGAAGGCCGTCCATATCGCACGCTATCCCCGCGTAATGGACCGGGACGATCACCTTCGTCCTCGGCGTTATCAACGCCTCCAGCGTTGCCACGTCCATGTTGGGGGTTGACGTCTCACTGTCGGCAAAGACGATCTTGGCACCCCGCAGGGCAAACGCGTTCACGGTGGATACGAAGGTGAAACTGGGAGCAATGACTTCGTCGCCGGAATCGAGATTGCAAAGGATTGCCGCCATTTCCAGGGCATCGGTGCAGGACGTGGTAAGGAGTGCCTTGGGAAAGCCGTAGCGGGTCTCAAAGAAATCGTGACATTTTTTCGTGAACAGGCCGTCCCCTGAGATCTTGCCGGTCGCGACGGATTCCTTGATGTAGCTGGTCTCCTTGCCGGTGAAGTACGGTTTGTTGAATGGTATCTTCATGATCAGATCCAAAAGTGGTAGAAGTGCTCGACTTTCTCGACCGTGTAGCCGCATTTTTCGTACAACCGGCACGCAGCCGCATTCTCCCCTTGGGTAACTACCTGAGCGATCCAGAATCCCCGTCTGCGGGACCACTCCTGGGCCGCCCGCACCAGCGCCACCCCGAGATTTTTCCCCCGCATGCTGCCATCGACGGCGATCAGGCCGATGTCGCCTCGGCGGTTCTTCTCCGCCACGGTCACCATCCCCACAATGCTCCCCGACCGGCGCACCACCAAAACCCCGTCGGCAATCTTCCTATTCACCGAATTCCGGATCCAGAGCCGGTACAGCTCAGCGAACTTTTCATCGGGTATGCGCGGATCGAGCTTGAACCGGGAATAGATGCCCGCCTGGACGGCCAGTCGTTCCAGTTCGTCGCAGATGTCGCACCCTTCATACTCTTCGACCCCCTGCTCGACGGTATCAGGCGCGTCCGCACCTTGACCGAGATCGGTGACATACGTCACCTTCCTGTCCGCAAAAAAACCGCCGCAGACCCGCGCGGCCCGTTGCGACTCCTCATCATCCGGGTCGGATGGCCAGTATGCCAGCCTGATCCCGTTGTCCCTGAGACGGGCGATGGTCTCCCGGAGTTCGCCGGTCGTCAGCCTGTCCGGAATGATTCGGGCGATAGGCATCCCGAAGAATTCCGAGTCCCACGGGAGGATGTGAAAACGGTCCATATCGATCCTGCTCCTTCGCCACCTGTCTTCCGGCCGGACGGTGCCACATCCGGCAGCTGCGGCTGCGACGGCAACCGCCTTCCCAGGACGCCTTACTTGTCCTTCATCTCCAGTTCCCGCAATTTGAGATACTTGACAAAGACCGACAGGCTGTTGGTCACGGAGACGGTGAGTCCTGCCACCCCGTCCAGGAAACCGCCCTGAAGCAGCAGCGTCTTGAAAAACGTGAAGAGAGGCCGGACGGTGATGTCCGACAGCCGGCAGCGCCTCCCCTTGGCGAACAGTTGACGGGCGGCGAGGTCGGTGTACGGCTTCATCTTCGCCAGCATGTCATCGATACCGGCAAACGAGTAGTGGAGGAGGTCATTGCGACACTGGCCGGTCTCTCCCTCCACGATCACCCGTTCGTGCACCAGGTCGTCGGAAAACCTTCCCCGGGTCCGGTCGAAAAGCCGGACGGTCCGGTCAGGATACCAGCCGCAGTGCCTGACCTCCTTCCTGCCGATGAAGGTCCGCCGCGGCACGGAATAGCCGGCGCAGATCTCTTTCTGCAGGAGAATGGCGCCGATTTCGGCTGCCAGTGGCGGAGTGACCTGCTCGTCGCAGTCGATGGCGAATACCATGTCATGGCTCGCCAGATCGACGGCAGCCTGTTTCTGGGGACCGAATCCCCTCCAGGGGAGATCGAACACCTTCTCCGTGTACCGGCGGGCAATTTCCTTGGTGGTGTCGCTGCTCCCCGAGTCGACCACCACGATCTCGTCTGCCCAGCCGAGAGTGGCCAGACACCGGTCGATCCGATGCGCCTCGTTGCGGGCAATCAGCACGGCTGAGATGTGACGGCGCACTGCACGTTCCATCTGGTCTCCCCCATCCGGCGGACTGCCGGAATGGTTGTCACGTCGGTACTGAAGGTGCTAGACCCCATCGGGCAGGACATCCGGCAAGATGCCACAGCAGCAGCATGGCATTGATTTTCAACCTGGCACGGGCGCTCCCGCTGACGGGAGCCGCCACGAGCTGCAGGACAAGGGACACGCAAAGCCTCACGATCAATCCGATCCCGATGAGCACGGCCAGCGCCGGAGAATACTGTTTTCTGAAAAAGAAATACCGTGACTTCCAGTATTCGACCCGGGCGGCAACGATGTGCTTCTTGGCCGTCTGCCCCTGAAGGTGGAAGATCCGCGCTTCGGGATGGAAAAAAATCCGCCAGCCTTTCTTTTTCATCGAGAGACACCAGTCCGTTTCCTCGAAAAAAAAGAAGTACGACTCATCGAGAAGGCCGACGCCGTCGATTGCCCGCTTCGCCACCACCATGCATGCCCCGATGATGGACTCGACCTCGACGGGACTGGCAAACCGGCGCTCCTTTCCCGGAAAACGCTTCGGGAACAGCAGGCGCAAGAGCGACTTGTTGAGGAGCTCCGTAGCCAGCGTCGGCACATTGGCAATGGAATTCTGCAACGACCCGTCGCCGTTCAGCAGCTGACCGCCGCACACCGCCACATCCCGGTGGCTGTCCATGAAATCGACGATCGTGGCAAGGGCAGCGGGGGTGAGGACCGCATCGGTGTTGAGGAGCACCACGTACCGTCCGCTCGCCTGCCGGATCGCCTGGTTGTTGGCCCCGGCAAAACCGCGGTTGCGGTCATTGACGATGCAGCGCACACCGGGAAAGGCAGACCGCACGGCTTCCACGCTCCCGTCGGTGCTCGCATTGTCCACAACCCAGATTTCCGCCGAAAGAGGAGGCACCGTCGCATAGATCGAAGCAATGCAGTCGAGAAGCAACTCCCTCGTGTTGAGGTTGACAATCACGATGGACAGGTCCACCTCACCCGATCTCTCTTCGGAACAAGCGGTGCCCGGTACAACAACGCCGTCACTCATGGCACACCCCCTCCCTCAGACGGAGAGCGGCGTTCACCACATCCTCCACCGTAACCGCGGTCATGCAGTGGTGGTCGGTGGGGCACTCCCGCAACAGACACGGCGCACACTCTGTTTCCTGCCGCACGAGAGCGGCCTGCTCCATCCAGGGTGACGTGGTGGAGTGGTCGGTGGGACCGAACACCGCCACGAGCGGCACATCGAAGGCCGCGGCCACGTGCATGGGCCCCGAATCGTTGGTGACGAGGAAATCACAGCGTTTGACGAGGGCCAGAAGCTCGCGCACCGACGTCTTGCCGGCTGTGACCAGCGAAGGAGACTCCATCGCCGCAGCGATATCGGCGGCAATGGCAGCTTCTCCCGGCCCTCCAAGGATCACCACCCGTGCATTCCAGCGGCGGGCAAGCCGGTCGGCGACCGCGGCAAAGCGATCCGGGTACCAGCGCTTGGCAGAGCCGTAGGTCGCGCCGGGGTTGATGGCAAGAAGAAAGTCCCGTGGGCCGATCCCCTCCCGTGCAAGCATGGTTGCCACGCTTTCGTCCTCGGTGGTGGTCGTCGTCAGGACAAGGCGTTTTTCCCTCCCTTTGATCCCGAAATGGGCCAGCATCCCCAGGTAGTATTCCACATGGTGGAGCTGTCGGGTACGTGATGCTACAGCGACGCCGTGGGTGAGAAGTAACCCCCGTCCGTCGGTGCGGTACCCCATCCTCCTCGGAATGCGGGCAAGCCAGGCGATGAGAGCGGCATCAAAGGCGTTCTGCAGGAGTATCGCCAGATCGAAGCCACGTTCTCGCAGCTCACGGGCAAGGCGGAGCTTCCCTCGGAGCCCCCGGTGTCGTCCTCCCCGCTCGTAGACCACCACCTCGTCGACTGCCTCGTGAACGGAAAAGAGGGGGGCGACGGTCGGGTTGGCGAGGACGGTTATCCGGGCACCGGCAAAACTCTCGCGAATAGCCATGAGTGCCGGGGTGGTCATGACCGCGTCGCCGATCCAGTTGACCGCCCGGATCAGGATATGCCCGATCTTTACCCTCTCCAGCACCTCATTCCTCACCCATCGCTCCTTACGCAGTACTCTCCGCCTCGTCCTCCAGCATGACGGGAATCCCCTCCCGCACCGGGTATTTCAGGGCACAGGCCGCACAATGGAGTGCGGAGCCGTCTTCCAAAAGGGTCACGCTCCCCTTGCACCGGGGACAGACGAGGATATCAAGGAGTTCAGTTGATAATGCCATACCTTTCCCTCATTTTTGAAGCAGTTTTTCCAGCGCGGCGTCGAGCGGCTCCGGATCGAGGAGCACCAGCTCCAGAAGGGCCACGTAGACCGTCCCGAGCCTTTCCAGGCGGGGGACCAGTTTGGTCCCGTCCTTGGCGGTGGTAATCAGGAAGTCCGCTCCCGCATCCTCCCGCAAACGGCAGATGGCCTCGACCTCTCCCTCCCCGTACCTGCAGTGATCGGACAGGGGAAGGGTCGCCGCGATGCTGAGACCCTCCTCCCGCAGGCCGGAAAAGAAGGCCTCGGGGTCGGCAATCCCCGCAAAGGCCACTCCCCGCTTCCCCCGCAGGGAGGAAAAGGGAACAACAGCGCAGCCGTCGAGGGGGGCTGCCCCTATCAGGCGGTGAGATGCCCGGCATGAAGGCTTTCCTGCTATGGGGTGGATCGCCTCGTTTTGGCTGCAGCGTGTATGAATGACCAGGTCGCACCGTGAGGCTGCCGATCGAGGCTCCCGCAACAGGCCGGCCGGGAGAGAGAGGCCGTTGCCGAAGGGGTGCCGGCAGTCGAGGAGAAGGATATCCAGGTCGCGCTTGAGCCGCAGGTGCTGGAAACCGTCGTCAAGAAGCACCACATCGGGAGCGAACCGCTCTATCGCAAAAAGCCCTGCCTGATGCCGGTCTGCGCCGATCACCACGATCAGGCCGGGAATGGAACTCGCCAGAAGGTATGGTTCGTCACCCGCTTCTTCGGCAGAGAGAAGAAGTCGTGTCCCGTCGGAAACCACGCAGGCCGTGGCTACGGACGAGCCCCCATATCCCCGGGAGAGCACAACCACCCGCATTCCCCGGTCGATGAGCCGTCGGGCCAGCATGGCAACCGTCGGTGTCTTGCCTGTACCCCCGACGGTGAGATTTCCCACCGAGATGACCGGCACCGGCAACCTGAAGGACCGCATCATGCCGGTTGCATATCCATATGCCCGCAGGCGGAGGATCAAGCCATAGAGCAGCGAAAAAGGATAGAGCAGAACCAGCAGGAGGAGTTCCGGCACACCGCGCCTCTTCCCTTCCGCCACCTCCCGGTAATACCTCTCAATCGCTGCCATCAGCCGTCCCCCAGAAATCGGGCGATGACGTCCATATGCCTCTCCGTCGAACCGCCATTCTCCTCGATGAAACGCGCCCCCTTCGCTCCCATCTCCCGGCAGCGGTCGGCATTACCGAGAAGTTCCCCCAGCATGGCTGCCAGTTCCCCGCCGTCGCGGACCTGGACGCCGCCGCCGCATTCGATGAGGAGCGCGGCGATCTCCCGGAAATTTTCCATATGGCGACCGAACAGCACCGGTTTCCCCAGGCTGGCGGGTTCGAGGACATTGTGCCCGCCGGTCGGGACAAGGCTTCCGCCGACGAACACGACATCGGCGATTGCATACAGCTGCATCAGCTCGCCGATGGTATCCACGAGGAGCACCTCTCCCGGCGCAAAATCGCCGGGACGGTGATCGAGTTCGGAGCGACGGGTGAAGGGGAGGCCATGCCGGCTCAGAAGCTCCGCCACGGCCGGGGAACGTTCGGGATGACGCGGCACGAGAACCAGGAAGGCAGGCCGGCGTTCGGGCGAGATGGCCAGGTACGCTGAGATTACCGCTACTTCCTCTCCCTGGTGGGTGCTTCCGGCAATCACGACCGGTACGCCGGTTGGCAGGCGGTAGCGTTCCCGAAGACCCTCCCGGTCCTTCGCCGTTACCTCGCGAATCGGGATGTCGTACTTGAGATTGCGGGTGATGAATACCGATGCGGCCGGGGCCCCCATGGCGATGATCCGCTCACCGTCAACGCCGCTCTGCATGCACAGGGCAGCGAAATTACCCAGGACCCTCCGGAAGAACCAGGCAATTTTCAGATACCTGGGGAAGGAGCGGTCGGAAATGCGGCCGTTCGCCAGCAGTACCGGAATTCCCAGCCTGCGGGCAGTGCTGAGGAAATTCGGCCAGATCTCCGTCTCGACGATCACTACCAGCGAGGGTTGCACCGCGGAAAGGATGCGTGCAGCGGCGAATCGGTAGTCAAAGGGAAAATAGAGGGTGCAGTCCGCTTCGGGCAGTTTTCCGGCAACCCCTCTGCCGGTCTCGGTGCCGTTGGTGAGGAGGATTTTCCGCTCGGGATAGTTCCTCTTCAGGGCCTTGAGCAGAGGGATAGCGGCGATGGTTTCACCCACCGAGACCGCATGGACCCAGATGGCACCCTGGCCGGCAACGGCCGCCACCTGCGCCGGAGAGACGCGGCCAAACCGTTCGGCCAGAGCGGCCCTCCTCCCCCTGCTGACGGAACGGTACAGATGGTAACCGACAACGAAGGGAAGCGCACACCAGAGGATGGCGTTGTAGAGAATCATGATCGCCGCGGTGGAAATCCGCCGCTGGTACCCCATGGCGCCTCCGTCACCTCGTCCCATGGACCGGGGAGGGAAAACAGCCGTCCGCCTCTGCGGTCACCCGCTTCAGGGCATCTTCGACCCGCAGGCGGAACGCCTCGACCTCTTCATCAGGCTGACAGTACAGAGGCTCTCCGACAATTAACACGCCCCGCGAGAACGGTTTCGGTATGAGAAAGCGGTCCCATGAAGTGAGCCGCATCACCCGCGATGCGGAAAACGCTATCGGCACCACTGCCTTCCCGGAAAGCCGCGCCACCTGGGCCACCCCCGGCTTAGCTTCTTCTGCAGGCCCGCGGGGACCGTCGGGAGTTATGGCGATGCTGTCGTTTTCCTTCAGCAGGCGGAGCATGTCCCGAAGCGCCTCCCTCCCCCCCTTTGACGATGATCCCCGCACGAGGCCGAATCCGAAGCACTCCATGACATCGGCAATGAGCTGCCCGTCACGATGGGTCCCTATCAGGACGTGCACCATCCCCCCCGGATACACGAAGGGAATCATCAGCAATCTGCCGTGCCAGAAAATGCCGACATACCCTTCCCCTCTCCTGTAAAAATCCTGCAGGACCTCCCCGCCCCGCACTTCGATGCGGATGGTCAGCCGCAGCAGCCGGATGATGCCGTACACCAGCCTGGCCAGTGTCGGTCCGGACATTTTCCTGAGGAGATTGCGACGGACGTCCTTGTTCAGAAGGGACATGGCACCCCGGCTTCCTTCCCGGACCGGTACGGAAGAAGACGAGCCAGCCGGACGATACCCTCTGAGGCATCGGACATCGCATTCCTAGTCGGCAAATTGCATATCATAGAGCTTCCTGTATACCCCTCCCTGATCAAGCAGCTGTTCATGGGTGCCGGCCTGGACTATCTCTCCGTTCTCGATGACCGCGATCCTGTTGGCATGAAGGATGGTGGAGAGCCGGTGCGCGATGACAAAGGTGGTCCTGTTCGCCATCAGGTTGTTGAGGGCATTCTGCACCATCTTTTCGCTTTCCGTGTCAAGGGCGCTCGTCGCCTCATCGAGAATGAGGATCGGGGCGTTCTTGAGGATAGCGCGGGCAATGCAGATTCTCTGCCGCTGCCCCCCCGAGAGCCGCACTCCGCGGTCACCGATGTTGGTGCCGTACCCGTCGGGCATTTGCATGATGAAGTCGTGGGCAAAGGCAGCCCGGGCCGCTTCTTCCACCTCGGAGTCGCCGGCGTCCGGCTTGCCATAGCGGATGTTGTTGGTGATGGTGTCGTTGAAGAGGATCGTCTCCTGGTCCACCAGCGCGATCTGATTGAGGAGCGAGGAAATCCTGAGGGATCGGATGTCGATGCCGTCGATCAGGACCGCACCACGGGTGACGTCGAAGAATCGTGCGATGAGGGAGACCAGCGTGGTCTTTCCGCCCCCGGACTGCCCGACGAGGGCGATGATCTCCCCGCGCCTTGCTTCCATGCTGATATTGCGCAGCACCCACTCTTCCTCGTCGTTGTAGCGGAACCAGACGCCCCGGACGGCGACTTCTCCCCTGGCCCGGTCAAGCTCCCGGGGCTCGGAGGGATCGACAATCTCCGGCTCCTCGTCCATCGCCTCGAACACCCGTTCGGAAGCCGCCAGGGCGCGCTGGAGGGTATTGTAGGTGGAACTGAGCTTCTTCACCGGGTTGTAGAGGAGGATCATCGCAGCTACGAAGGAAAGGAGCGCCTCGGGAGTGAGACTCCCACCGCGGATCATGGAAATGCTTGCCCAGACGACGGCGGCAATGCCGAAAGAGGTGAGAAGCTCCATGATGGGGGCGGCGATCCCCTCGTATTTGATCGATTTACGCAGGAAGTGGTAAAAACCACGATTGGCGGAGGAGAATTTCTCGATTTCCCTCGCCTCCATGGCAAAGCCCTTGATCACCTTGATTCCGGCGTAACTCTCCTGAAGAATCGCCGCCAGATCGCCGATTTTTTCCTGGCTCTGCCGGACGGCGTTCTTGATGCGCCGGCCAATTTTCTGCGCCGGATAGACTGTGGCGGGAAGAACGAGGAAGGCGATGAGGGCGAGCTTCCAGTTGAGGTAGAAAATGACGACGAGGAGAAAGACCGCGCCCAGTCCGTCCCGGAAAAGCCCGGTGACGATGTTCGCCACACCTTCCTGCATGAGACCCACATCGTTGAGTACTCTGGACATGAGCGCGCCGGTCTGGTTGCGGTGGAAATACCCCAGTCCGAGCCCCATGTTTCTCCGGTAGAGTTCATTGCGGATATCCTGGATGGCCAACTGGCCGGATGTGCGGATGAAGTAATCGTTCACGTAGCGCGCCAGTCCGCGGATGGTGAAGATTCCGATAATGGCGAGGGGAACGAATTGCAGGAGCCGCCAGTCCTTCGTCGCAAAGAGCTGCTTGACGAGCGGCCCCGAAAGATAGGCGAACAGGGCGTCCATGCCGCCGACAACGGAAGAGCCCGCTGCAGCAAGCAGAATACGCCACCAGTAGGGTTTACTGAAGGTTATCAGTCGCTTGAAAGTATCCATGTGCCGTTACAAGTCCCTGAGCATGTCGAGCGCCAGTGCGGCGACTCTGGCGGAACCGCCGCCGCTGCCGAGTTTCTCCCGGATGTGCCCGAGCCTGGCGACGATCGAGGCGGCATATTGCCGATCTGTAAGGATCCTGCCGATTTCGGCCGCAATTCTTTCCGGACCTGCTTCATCCTGGATCAGTTCGCTCACCACCCGTTCGCCGGCCACGATGTTGCAGAGGCCGATATGCTCCACCTTTACGAGGCGTTTGCCGATGAAGTACGTAAGGGGAGAAACCCGGTAGATAATCACCATCGGGACGCCGACGAGGGCGATCTCCAGGGTGACCGTTCCGGACACGGTGACAATGGCGTCGCAGACCTGCATGACGTCGTACGCCTCGTTCTCCACCACCCTGATGCCCAGACCTGATCCATCCAGCAACGGTTCCAGGTCTCCCCGCTTCAGGCTTGTGGCAAGGGGAAGGATGAACTGCAGGTCCGGGAAACCCCTCCGTAACAACTCTGCAGTCGCAATGATCGTCGGCCACAGGTTCTTTATCTCGTTTCTGCGGCTGCCGGGAAAGAGCCCGACGGTTCTCCGCGAAGGATCAAGGCCAAAACGGGTCTGGGCTTCCTGGCGAGACAGGGAGGGCCGGGCGGAATCGACCAGGGGATGACCGACAAAGGTAACCGGGACCTTCTCCCGCTCATAAAAGGGGACCTCGAAGGGAAACACTACGGCCATCCTGTCCACCACCCGACCGATCTTTTTCACTCTCCCCACCCGCCATGCCCAGACCTGCGGACTGATGTAGTAGAGGACCCTGACCCCGGCCCCTTTCGCCACCTTCGCCAGCCTGAGGTTGAAATCGGGATAGTCGATGAGGATCAGGAGGTCGGGAGGATCGGAGATCAGGAGGCGCTTCAGGGTGAGGAAGGCTCGACTGATGACGTCGAAATGGGTAGCCACCTCTACCAGGCCTACCACCGCCATTTCACCGGCATCAACAAGGATATCGACACCCGCTTCCCGCATCCGCTGACCGCCGATGCCGAAAAAGTGAAGGTGGGGGTCGAGTTTTCGGGCCTCCCGTACCAGACCGGCCCCGTGGAGGTCACCGGATGCCTCGCCGGCAACGATCATGATTCGCTTCGCCAATGCCGGTCCCTCAAAAAAGGTAGAGACGCCCCGGTGAGGCGTCTCCACCAATGTAGCGCCAGGCCCCGGCATCCGCGACGAAGTCGAGACATGAAGGCCTGACATGTTTTAGACTGTGCTCTTGATGACCCTCACCACCTTCTCCACCTGCTCATCCGTCATTTCCGGGAAGATGGGAAGCGAGAGACACCGTGCGGCGATATCTTCGGTCACCGGGAGATTCATGCCTGCATATTCGGCAGCAAACACCTCCTGCCGGTGGAGAGGGATCGGATAGTAGATGGCCGAGGCGATTTCGGCCTCCGTCAGTTTCTGCATGATGGCGTCACGGTGTGAGGTGAGAACGGTGTACTGATGGTAGACGTGGATTCCCTTGCCATCTTCGACGGGCGGTGCGACGATACTCCCCGCCAGGAGCGAGGAATACCGGTGCGCGACCCTCCTCCGCCCTTCGTTGTAGGCGTCGATATGCTTGAGCTTGGCGCGGAGAATCACCGCCTGTATCTCGTCCAGGCGGCTGTTGTACCCGATCACGGAATGGTGGTAGCGAACCTTGCTGCCATGATTGCGCAGCACCCGCACCTTCTCGGCCAACTCATCCGAACCGGTGGTTATCATCCCGCCGTCGCCGTAGCAGCCGAGGTTCTTGCTGGGGAAAAAACTGAAACAGCCGAGTTCGCCGATGGTGCCGGTCATCCTGCTCCCGACCGCGGCTCCGAACGACTGGGCACAGTCTTCGATGAGGAGCAGGCCGTGCTTCTTGCAGATTCCCTCAACGGCCGCCATGTCCGCGGGCTGACCGAACAGGTGAACCGGCAGGATAGCCCTGGTCCGCGGGGAAATCGCCTCCTCGATGCGGGACGGATCGATATTGAATGTCTGTGGATCGATATCGACAAAGACCGGCCGCGCCCCCACGTAACGGATCGCCTCGGCAGTGGCGATGAAGGTAAAGGGAGAGGTGATCACCTCGTCCCCCTCCCCGATGCCGGCCGCCGCTAGGGCGAGATGGAGGGCATCGGTACCGGAGGCAACGGCAACGGCTTGGCGGGCGCCGAGGTAGGCGGCCGCTTCCTTTTCAAAGGCCGCCACATTGGGGCCGAGGATGAATTGGGTCTTTTCCAGGGCCTCCAGGATACCGCTGGTGATCTCCTCCTTGATGCTCTGGTACTGCACTTTCAGGTCAACCATGGGAATCATGTCGTAAACCTCGTTTCACGTCTCGGATTTCGGGTTTCACGTTCTGATCGGTCGTACCCCCGAACGCAAAACGCTGAATCCGAAACTGTTGTTATAGTTTCCTGTTAATCATGAGCGCCGTCTCCAGCGCCCGTCTGCCATCCTCGCCGGTCACCAATGGCCGCTTCCCGGTTGCCACCGCGTCGAGAAAGGCCTCGATCTCCGCCTTCAGCGCATCCCCCTGCTCGAAACTCTTCTCTTCCATGGAGATTGCCGGGACACCGGGAGACATCTCCCCCTCACCCTTGCGGAAGACCGCCATTTTCTTGTTCTGAAAGTCGACGCTGATGTAGGAATCAGGCTGGAATATCCTCATTTTTCGCTCGCTCTTGAGGCTGATCCTGCTTGCGGTAACATTGGCGACACAGCCGTTTTCGAAGAGGATGCGGGCATTGGCGATATCTTCCTCGCTGGTGAAAACCGGCGCGCCGATGGAGTTGATCTGCTTTACCGGCGATTTGACCAGGTACTGGATGATGTCGATGTCGTGAATCATCAGGTCGAGCACTACATTGACGTCGGTCCCCCGCGGCTTGAAGGGGGCGATCCGGATCGACTCGATGAAGCCAGGCCTGGTCAGCACCCCGTCGAGGCCCATGATAACCGGATTGAAGCGCTCCAGATGCCCCACCTGGAAGACCGCCTGCCGGTCGCGGGCAACTCCGATGAGCTCGTCGGCCTCTTCGAGGGTCGTGGTGATCGGCTTCTCCAGCAGGACGTGCACCCCCCTGTCGAGGAAATCCCTGGCCACCGTATAATGCAGCTGGGTAGGCACGACGATGCTGACCGCCTCCACCGTGCCGAGGATCTCCCGATAGTCGGTGACAGCGGTTGTTCCCACTTTGGCCGCCACTTCCGCGGCACGACTGCCGTTGGCATCAACCACCGCAACCAGTTCGGCGTTCGGCAGCTGGGCATATTTTTCGGCGTGAAACTGGCCGAGGTAGCCAACCCCGATCACGGCTGTTCGTATCCTCTTCATCAGCGACAAATTCCCCTTTCCGATTGTGCGACGAATTCCACCAATTGTTGAATTTCCGGCACCTGCGGGAGTTCCGCCCTGATCCGGGCCAGGGCATCGGCGAGTTTCAGTTTGGAGAGGACCAATATCCGGTAGGCCCGCTTGATGAGGGCAATGGTCTCCTCGGCAAAACCCCGGCGGCGCAGTCCCACGCTGTTTACCCCCCGAAGCCGGGCTCGGTCGCCTGCGGCGATGGTGAAGGGGGGAACGTCCTGCCCCACCATGGCACCGCCGGAAAGCATGGCGCTTTCACCGATCCGAGTGTACTGGTGAACTGCGGAGAGACCGCCGAGGATCGCATGGTCCTCAGCCACTACGTGGCCGGCAAGGGTCGAACCATTTGCCATGATGACCCTGTTGCCGACGATGCAGTCATGGGCCACATGACAGTATGCCATGAATAGGTTGCCGTCGCCGATGATTGTCTCGCCGATGCCGGTTACCGTTCCCGGTTGCAGGGTGGCGAATTCCCGGATGACGTTCCGGCTGCCGATCTTGAGCCAGGTCTTTTCCCCATGGTACTTGAGGTCCTGGGGGATGCCGCCGACCGCAGCAAAGTGAAATATCTGGTTTTCCTCGCCGATCTCGGTCCACCCGTCGATAACGGTGTGGGGGCCGACCGTGGTGCCTCGGCCAATCCTGACATGCTCGCCAATCACGGCGTAGGGACCGATCACCACGTCACCCTCCAGTTCGGCATGCGGATGGATGATAGCGGTGGGATGGATCATGTGAACTCCGGTCTGACGGCTGATGGCTCGAAACGGTAAACCCGGAACCCGCGCGGACCTCAGTCTTCAATCAGCCTTTCTGTCAGCAAACGTCGCCTTCAGTTCCGCCTCGGTTACCAGCTTGCCATCAACGTACGCCTTTCCCTGGAAGCACCAGATACCCCGCTTGCAGTTGAGAGCCTCCAACTCAAGCCTGAGCTGATCCCCCGGCAGGACGGGACGGCGAAACTTGGCGTTGTCGATGCCGGTGAAATAGGTGATCTTGTCCCGGTCATTTTCATCGTACGTGAGAATGCCGAGAATCCCCGCAACCTGGGCCATGGCTTCGATGATCAGGACGCCCGGCATGACGGGATGGCCGGGGAAATGGCCGGGGAAGAACGGCTCGTTGATGGTGACGTTCTTCACTCCGACAATTCTCTTGCCCGGTTCCATTTCCACAATCCTGTCAACCATGAGGAAGGGAAAGCGGTGCGGCAAAATCTTCATGATTCCATTAACGTCAAGCATGTAATACTCCTTAAAAATCGTGGTATGGAGTAACTGCGGTTGGTGCAGCGCTCACTGCCTCCACCCCCTACTCTGACTCCGGCGAAGGGGGTGCCAGTTTCTCTTCCAGTTCAGCCACGCGCTTCTCGAGGGCAGTCAGTGTTTTCCGCATTTCCGGCAAGCGGGGGATGATGTTGGACACCCTGAGCCATTCTTTGTGGGGCACTACGGGGATGCCGCTGAAAATCTGGCCGGCGGGGAGATTGCCGGGAACCCCCGATTTAGCCCCGACCATGGTGTTTGCGCCGATTTCCAGGTGGCCGGCGACACCCACCTGACCGGCCAGGGTCACATGTTCGCCAAGCTTGGTGCTTCCGGAAATACCAACCTGGGAAACGATCATGCAGTTTTCCCCGATTTCGCAGTTGTGGGCGATCTGTACCAGATTGTCGATCTTGGTGCCGCGCCGGATCAGGGTCACACTGAGGGCCGCCCGGTCGATTGCGGCATTCGCGCCGATCTCCACATCGTCTTCGATCACTACGATGCCGATCTGGGGAATTTTGTACCACCCCTTTCCGTCCGGGGCGTACCCGAAGCCATCGGAGCCGATCACCGTACCGCTGTGGATCGTCACCCGGTTGCCGATCCGGCACCTCTCCCTCACTGTCACCTGGGCATGGAGCGTCACGTCGTCGCCAATCTCCACCCCCTCATAGAGAACGACACCCGGATGCAGAACGACCCGATCCCCCATTTTGACCGAATCGGCGACATATGCACCGGGGAACACGGTAACGCCGTTCCCCATCACGACACCGCTGCCGATGAAAGCGCCCTCCATCACCCCCCGGGGCGTAACCGGTCGTACGTGGAAGAGGGTAAGCAGCTTGGCAAACGCGAGATAGGGGTTGGCCACCTCGATGACGTTCCTGCCATGTCCGTCGCAGGTGGGTGGGAGAATTACCGCCGTCGCCCTGGTAACAGCCACCTTGGCGGCATATTTCGGATTGGCGAGAAAGGTGATCTCCCCGGGCTTCGCCTCGTCGAGACCCGCCAGACCACGTACCGTGGCGTTTTCATCACCGATCACCCTGCCACCAAGGTAATCGGCCAGCTCTTTCAGGCTCTTTTCCACGGTCCACTCCTCAGCACCCACGAACGATTGCGAGCGTTCTACTTCTTCTTGACGGAGTTGTACTTTTTCAGAATCTCGTCCGTCAGGTCGGACTTTTCATCGGCAAAGATCATGCTGTCGTTGCGCACGAAGATGAACGTATATCCCTTTGTTTTACCGTGTTCCTGGATGACCTTGACGATTTCGTCCACCAGTTTGTTGGTGAGTTCTTCGTTTTTTGCCTGGAGATCATCCTGGGCATCCTTTACAAACCGCTGGTATTCTTTATATTTCTGCTGATAGTCCTTCTCTTTGGCATTGCGTGCTGTTTCGGACAGGAGGACACTCTGTTTTTCCAGTTCTGCCTTGAGCTTCTTGAGCTCCTCCTCTTTGCTGTTCTTTTCCCCCTCGTACTTGTTCGCCCTCTGCGCAAGCTGTTCCTTGGCTGCTTTCCCGGCGTCGGAAAGGAGCAGAACCTTCTGGACATCGACAAATCCCAGCTTTGCCACATCGGCAGCCATCACGACGGATGCGCTCCCGAGACATGCCCCGAGTGCAAGAACGGTAAGAAATCTTTTCATGCGATTCTCCTTTGTATGCTAGGTTAGAAAAAGCTTCCCATGGAAAATTCGATTTTGCCGCTGGAACCGTCGATCCCCGACCGGGGATTAACCGGGATGCCGTATTCGAGGCGCAGCGGCCCCATCGGCGAGAACCACCGCAGGCCGAAGCCGTAGCTGGCCTGGAACCGGCTGAATGCCTGATCGATCGACTCGTAGGAGTTTCCGATGTCGAAGAAAACCACCCCTTTCAACTGCGCTTCCTTGATGACGGGGAACTGGTATTCGAAGTTCATGAATGCTTCCGTGTCTCCGCCGATAAAGGCCCGGCTCGTGCTCGTCGTTGTCTGCTGCGCAGTGGGGAAGAACTGATTGAACGGGGGAGTCTGTCCGAGCGGGTTGTTCGAGGGGACAAACGTCTTTGTGGTGACCGTGGTAATGCGGTACGGACTCACCGTTCTCCCGTTGTACCCGCGGATGGTATTGATCCCGCCCAGGTAGAACTTCTCGTCGATGGGAACATCTTTGCCGACCCCCTCGATATAGCCGAACTCCCCGCGAATGGAAAATACGGTCCCCCATTTGAAGGGGAAGAACACCTGAGTGTTCCCGATGTAGCGGACAAACCGGTTCGTGCCGCCGAGACCGGCATACTCGATGGAAAGGTTGTTGATCATCCCGCTGGTGGGATCGAGCCGATAATCGGTGTTATTGATGGCCACGCTTCCCAAAATGGAGCTCGTCGTGGAATTCGTCGCCGGAGGGGGGATCAGTCCGCTGTTGATGTTGGCCTGCAGTGCGGCCGACTCGTCATAGATCTTCTTTTCTTCGTACTTGTACACCCAGAAGGTGCTGAGAGTGTCGGACAGGGGATAGCCAGCCTTGATGTCGCCGCCGGTGGCCCGCCGCTTGTAATCGACATAATCCCGTTCGGTCCGGTAGATATCGCTGCCGAGCGTCCAGCGGGTATCGAGAAAGTACGGGTCGGTGAGCCCGATATTGTAGGTCTGCGACTTGCCGCCGATGGCAGCAGAGAGGTTGGCCTTGAGGCCGAGACCGAGAAAATTCGCCTGTTGCACCGATCCCTGGCCGATCACGCCGTCGAGTGAACTATAACCGGCGCCGACACTGAAAGTTCCGGTCGGCTTTTCCTTCACATCCACGTTGACATCGAGTTTGTTCTCCCCGCTGCCCTTGGCGGTTGCAATGTTGACCTCTTCGAAGAAACCGAGGTTTTTCAGCTGCTGCTTGCTCTTTTTTATGGCGGTGCTGCTGTACAGATCACCCTCTGCAAGCTTCATTTCCCTGCGGATCACCTTGTCCCGGCTTTTCGTGTTGCCGTTGATATTGATCCGGTCGATGTAGACCTTTTCCCCCTTCTCGCAGTCAAACGTGATGTCGATGGTCTTTGCCCGGGGATCGATCTTGGTCTGGGGGGTAATGTTGGCATATGCATACCCCCTGTCGGTATAGAGGTCGGTAAGGGTCGCGATATCGGAACGGAGGACCTCCCGACTGAAGACCTCTCCTGCTTTGAGTTTCGTCTTCTTGGCAAGTTCCTCTTCGCTCTCCAGGAGCTCCCCCTTGAAGGCCAGGGCACCGACCCGGTACTGGTCCCCTTCGGTTATGGTAAAGGTGAGGACCAGCCCGCTTTTGTCCTGGAGCATATCCACCTTCGGCTCACTCACCTTTGCGGTGATATACCCGTTATTGTAGTACAGGTCGGCAATGAGGTTGGCATCGTTCTTGGCGACTTCTTCCTTGTATGTGCCTGCATCGGTGATCCAGGAGAGGAACCAGGCCTCTCCGGTCTCCATGACCTTCTTCAGCCGCTTGTCGGTGAATACCTTGTTCCCTTCGAACCGAATGATCTTGATGAGAATCTTTTCCCCTTCGGTAATCTTGAAGACCACCGTCACTCCACCGTCGGGGCGTTTTTCTGTGGAGGGGACCACGCTGGCCAGAAAGTACCCTTCGTCATGATACGCTTTCGTCAGCTTCTGGACGCTCAGCGCCAGCACTTTCGGGGAAAAGACATTGTTCAACTTGAGTTCGCACGTTTGCCGCAGTTTGTCGGCCCCGATCTTGTCATTGCCGACAAACCTGATCTCCCGGACAAAGGCCTTCTCTGCGACGCGGTAGACAAGGATAACCCCTTTGTCGTTTTTCTCCACCTCGGCCGCAACATCGTCGAAATGCCCGAGCTTGTAAATGGCACGCACATCGGCATCCACTTTCTCGTTCGTAATGGCGTCGCCTGCCTTGAGACGGACAGCGTTCAGGATGACGCCGGTCTCGATGCGTCTGTTACCCTTGACGAGGAGCTCGATGATCCTCTCCCCATCCGCGAAGGCGCTCCCCGCCACCAGAACGAGCAGCACGAGAGTGTATATGGCGCTACGTACCAATCGTTGCAAACTCCCCCCTACTCAATCCGGCCGTCCACCAGCCGGATAATCCGCCCCATACCAGCGGCAAGTCTTTCATTGTGAGTCACGATGATGAGGGTTATCCCTTTCGTGGCGTGGATCTCGGACAGGAGATCATGGATGCCCTCGCTCGTTTTCATATCAAGGTTCCCGGTCGGTTCATCGGCAAGGAGCAGTTTCGGGTCGTGGACCAGAGCCCGAGCGATGGCAACCCGTTGCTGCTCTCCGCCGGACATCTCTCCCGGCTTGTGAGTCAGACGATGGGAGAGCCCAACGTCACCGAGAAGCTTTGCGGCAATTCCGTCTGCCTCATTTCTTTTCATGCCGGAAATGAGAAGAGGCATCATGACATTCTCAAGGGCGGAAAATTCCGGTAGCAGGTGGTGAAACTGGAAGACGAAGCCGATGGAACGGTTCCGGAATCTGGCGATGGCGCTGTCTCCCTGGCGGAAGACTTCCTCCCCTTCATAGAGAACTTTCCCGGAAGTCGGCCGATCGAGGGTCCCCAGAATATGGAGGAGCGTGCTCTTGCCGGCGCCCGAAGCGCCGACCAGCGCAATGGTTTCGCTCGCCTCGACACGGAGATGTATCCCCCGGAGAACCTCGACCTTCGTGGTTCCCGAGCCGAACGACTTGGAGAGGTCAGACACCTCCACCAGGTTACTCATACCTGAGCGCCTCCGCCGGTGCCATCCGTGAGGCCTGCCAGGAAGGATAGAGAGTTGCCAGGAAGGAGATGAGAACCGCGGTCACGGAGATGAGAAGGACATCGGTCGGCACTACTTGCGAAGGGAAACGTTCCAGATAGTAGACATCCTTGCTGAATAGCTCGAATCCGGTCAGTCGCTGGATGAAGCCGACAATCGGCTCCAGGTTCAGGGCTACGAGGAGACCCCCGAGCACGCCGATGACCGTTCCGACCAGACCGATGACAAGCCCCTCCAGCACGAAAATGCGCATGACGCTCCGGCCGGTTGCCCCCATGGATTTGAGAATGGCGATGTCCTTGGTCTTTTCCATAACCACCATAAAGAGGGTTGAAGCAATACCGAAGGCGGCCACCAGAACGATGAGGGTGAGGATGATGAACATCACCATCTTTTCGGTCTTGAGGGCAAAGAGGATGTTCTTGTTCATCTGCATCCAGTCCCGGGCATAGTAGGGGAAACCGAGGTCGCGGTTGATGAGGCGGACGATTCCGCCGGTCCTGTACACATCGTCCACTTTCAGTTGGATGCCGGTCACCGTATTGTCGAGTCCGAGGAAAGCCTGTGCCTCGCCGAGGGCAACATAGGCCAAGGTGGAATCATACTCGAACATCCCGGTATGGAATACTCCCACCACCCGGAACCGCTTCATCTTGGGAACCATGCCGAGCGGGGTTATATTGCCGAGAGGGGAAACCACGTTGACGGTGTCTCCGACATAGAGATTCAGATTCTTGGCCAACTCCTTGCCGACGATCAACCCGGGTACGGGCGGCTCGCTTCCGGCCAGCGGTACCGACTCCACCCTTGCCAGGTCCGAGAGTCGGCCTTCTATCATTGCCTTGTGCAGATTGGTGACCGTGACGTCGGTCTTTGCCTCTACCCCCCGCAGCACGACTCCCGAAACATTCTTGCCGTTCGTGATCATCACCTGGCTGTAGATAAACGGCGTCGCAGCAACGACTCCCTTGAACCCTTTCAATTTATCCACAAGCTGCTGATAATCGGCAATGCCGCCATTCGTTTTCAGTACCACGATGTGGGCATTGGTGCCGAGAATTTTATCCTTCAGGTCCTCCTCGAAGCCGGTCATCACCGCCAGGACAATAATGAGGGCCATCACCCCGAGGGCGACACCGGCCGTGGAGATAACGGTGATAATGGAGATGAAGGCTGCCTTGCGCTTGGCCTTGAGGTAGCGCAGCCCGATAAAGATTTCGTAGGGCATAGAAAACCAACGTCAGGGGTCGGGAAGCGGGGCCGGAAAACCGGGCTTCGCTTGCCGGTTTCCGCTTATTTTTCCTTCCGGAGTTGCGGGAAGAGAATGACATCCCTGATGGACGGCGAATCGGTGAGGAGCATAACAAGCCTGTCGATTCCGATTCCCTCTCCGGCAGTGGGTGGCATGCCATATTCCAGCGCACGAATGTAGTCCTCGTCCATATAATGAGCTTCTTCGTCACCCTTGGCCTTTGCCGCGGCCTGGGCAAGGAAACGTTCCTTCTGATCGAGGGGATCGTTCAGCTCGGAAAAGGCATTGGCCATTTCCCGGCCGACACAGAAAAACTCAAAGCGATCGACAATCTCCGGGTCATGGTCGTTCTTGCGGGAAAGAGGGGAAACCTCGGTCGGATATGCCGTGATGAACGTGGGCTGAATGAGCTTCGACTCTGCCACTTCCTCGAAGATTTCGGTGATGAGTTTGCCGTAGCCCACATCGGGCGGGAGATCGATGCCGAGACGCTGGGCATACGCATAGGCCAAGTCCCTGTCATCGAGTTCTTTGGCGCCGATGGAGCCAAACTTCAGAATCGCCTCCTTGACGGTCAGCCGTTGCCAGGGACGGGCAAAGCTAATCCTTTCTCCCTGGTAGGTAAACTCAAGGGTGCCGAGGAGTTCCTGCGTAACATGACAGAGAAGTTCCTCAGTAAAATCCATCAATTCCTCATAGGTGACGTAGGCCTGGTAGAATTCCATCATGGTAAATTCGGGGTTGTGGCGAACGGAAATTCCTTCGTTGCGGAAATTCCGATTGATCTCGAACACCTTGTCGAAGCCACCCACCACCAGCCGCTTCAGGTAGAGTTCCGGAGCGATTCGCAGAAAGAGCTGCATATCGAGGGCGTTATGATAAGTCACGAACGGTTTGGCCGTGGCCCCTCCCGGGATCGGCTGCATCATCGGCGTTTCCACTTCGAGGAAATCGCGCCCCGTCATGAATTCCCGGATCAGGGTGACAATCCGTGAACGCTTGACGAACACATCCCGCACTTCCGGGTTGACAATCAGATCCACGTACCGCTGCCGGTACCGTGTCTCTACGTCGGTAAGTCCGTGAAATTTCTCCGGGAGAGGAAGGAGCGACTTGGTCAGGAGTCTGATGTCCGTCGCATGGAGTGAAAGGGCGCCGGTTTTGGTCCGGAACGCATAGCCGCTGGCACCGATGATGTCTCCGATATCGAAGGTCTCGAATTTCTCGAATACCTCGTCACCGACGGCGTCTTTTTTCACATAGAGCTGCATCCGCCCCTTTCGGTCCTGCACCTGGATGAATGCGGCCTTGCCGAAGGAGCGGCGGGCGAGAATCCGGCCGGCAACCGTGAAAACCCGCGTGGGATCTTCGGTGATGTTCTCCACATGACCGTATTGTGACTCGAGGTCGGCAGAAGTGTGGATAGGACGGAAATCGTTCGGATAGGGGTTGATGCCCGCTTCCCACATTGCATCAACCTTGCGCCTTCGTTGCAGCAGCAGATCGTTCAACTCTTCCATCAGGTATGGGTACCCTTTCTTAAGACCGCTATGGCAGCCGGTTTAACAAACTGTAAACATAGCCTTTTCGCCCTGGTTAGTCAAGCAAAAAGGGGGGAAAACCATCGCGTGCCGTCGGCCGAAACATGCCGCTCTCTGCCGCTTGAAACCTGTCTGCACCGCGAGAGAACGACACTACGGATTTCGGGGAAATTTGTGCCACACGGGTGGCAAACGGAGATAATCACAAGGACCTGAAAAACGAACCACCGAACATAGTTGCAGCATTGATGGCTTGCCGATGGCCGTTTACAGCCCATGAAACGCGGTGTGCCATCTATTTCCCGCACACCATGTCCGTTATATCACCAGGGAGGGATCCTTCGAAACGGGTTTTCCCGAGGTATTCTCCCCGCCAGAAACAGACAGCTTCGCCTGCGGGTAGCTTCCTCTCCGAGGCATTCCTGAGGGAAAATGTGACCAGCGACGGAGGAGCCGGTGTGTACTGCGCTTTTTCAACCGGCAGACGCAGGGAGATGAAACGGGAGGGACCATCGCCGTCAGCCGGGAGCGGTACTTTCCCGTCCCTCTCTGCCATGGCTGCCGGCACGACCTTGATCATAGCATCCTGCATGGACTGGGGCAGATCGACATGAAGTGCGACCGTCGCTTCCCCTTCCCCGTTCAACCGGAATGTATACCGGGGCTTCCAGACAACGTCCGTTCGGACATAGGATGCGAGGACACCACCTCCCCTGCGGTCCAGCCAGATTCTCGCAACGGACCCATCCAGGTTTCCCTTTCGTTTTACCGCAGCCAGGGCCGAATCGACCGACTTCATTTCCTTTTCCGCTTTGCGCTTCGCCCGATACACCCCCTCCAGCTGGGCAATGGCGTAATCGGTCCCCTGGCGGATCGATGCGAGAGGGTCGGGATTCCCCTTGCTCTTGCGCGGGGCTTTGCCGCTCTGGGACTTGGCCGCAGCAAGAAAAATCTCCTCCCGCGATTCAAGCGCCCTGAGACGGTCAGCCAGTGCTTCCTTTCTCTCTATCAGGCGGGACATTTCCTTCTCCAGCTTTGGATCGGCAACAACGGGTACTATTTCCACCCGGGCGATGTCACATCCTCCCCGAGGCACGATCCTGAGGGAATTGGCCTGCACTCCGGCGGGCAGGGAGATCTCAAGATAGCCCCGGGACGATGCTGCTTCGCACTCCACCCGGGCACCATCCAGGTACATGGTGACCGCGCGCAGGGACGCAGCGGCCGGTACCGCCAGCAGCAAAATCGGGGAGACAAGGAGAAGAGTTACAAACCTCATGGGGCCCTCCTATCCGAACAGGAAAAAAGAAACATCACACGGGGGGAGAGAAAATCTCCCTATTTCGCGATATCGAGAAGTTCCACCTCGAAGATGAGCGTCGCATTCGGCGGTATTACCCCGCCGGCACCTGCAGCGCCGTAGCCGAGTTGGGGGGGGACGACCAGCTTGCGCTTGCCGCCTACTTTCATGGACATGACACCCTCGTCCCAGCCGGGAACCACCTGGCCGACGCCGATGGTGAACACGAACGGCTCCCCCCGGTCAACGGAACTGTCGAACTTGGTACCGTTCTCCAGCCAGCCGGTGTAGTGCACCTTCACGGGCTGGCCTGCAGTCGGCGAAGGTCCGCTCCCCGGAACCAGGTCGACATAGGCGAGCCCCGAGGGCGTTTTCACCATGGCGACGGCACCCGGTCCCGTTTTCTTTTCCTCCACCGGTTTTGCCTCTTTCTGCGAACAGGCAGGTATAACTACCGCTGCCGCCAGCAGCATGATGACGATCAATTTTTCCAGTCCTCTCACACTACCTCCCTGAAACAGTGTCTCTGTTCAAAACAACAACAATCCGAAATATCCATCTACCACAGCCCGACCGGGCCCTGTCCCACCGGAATGATTTGCGTTCGGTCAATCAGAAACACCCTATGCAAGCCCCCTGCCGACGGAAACCATTACTCAGCCCCAGAGCCGAGCCGAAAGATTATGGACCACTGTTCCGGCGTAACCGGCTGCACGGACAATCTGCTTCGCTGCAGGAGCACCATCCCTGCCAGACCGGGATGCCCTTTCAGTTCAGCGAGCGAAACCGGCCGGTAAAAAGGACGTTCTGCCCGGATATCCACCATATACCAGATTGGCCGGTCAACGGTGCTCTTCAGATCGAAATGCACGTTCCGTGGATTGCGGGCGGTAAAGTCGGGATAGCCGGCTTTCACGACGACAGCCACGCCGACGACTGCCGGCTCGGGGATGTTGCTGTGGTAGACGAGCACTCCATCCCCCACCCCGATCTCATCGCGCAGGTAATTCCGGGCCTGGAAATTCCGGACTCCGTCCCAGTGCTCGGTTCCGTCCGGCCGGGCCTGCAGGTCGGCAAAGGAAAAGCAGGACGGCTCCGTTTTGAAGAGCCAGAAGTGACGTTCCCCTGTCATTTCGGAAACTGCCCCCACGATGTCATCTTCACACCCGCAGGTGGGTTCGTTGGCTCCACCTGCGAAAGGTTGAACGAAAGCAGGTACTCTATGTCAGCAGGTGGACAAAGAGGCCCGATCGCAATTTCGGCTCGAACCACGTCGACTTCGGCGGCATGATCTTGTCCGCATCGGCCAGCTCCATCAGTTCTTCGATCGACGTGGGAAAGAGCGCAAACGCAACATCGTGTTCGCCGACGTCAACCAGTCGCTCCAGCTCGGCCACGCCCCGGATGCCGCCGACAAAGTTGAGGCGCTGGTCGGTGCGGGGGTTGCGGATTCCGAGAACCGGCGAGAGGAGGTTGTCCTGGAGAAGGGAAACATCCAGCAGCGACACGGCATCAGCGGCCTTCAGGCACTCGTCTTTCGGGGTGAGTTCGTACCACTTCCCCGCCAGGTACATGCCGAACTGGTGTCGGCGGAAGGGGACGAGTGGTGAAGTCTCGGCCGGGACGATTTCGAAACGAAACGACACCTTCGCGATGAATTCGGCGATGGTAAGGCCGTTCAGCCCCTTCACCACCCGGTTGTACGGCATGATGTGCAGTTCGTTGTCCGGGAAAATGACCGTGAGAAAATAGTTGTATTCCTCCCGACCGGAATGGGCCGGGTTCCGCAAGCGACGCTCATCCCTCACCCGGCCGGCAGCGGCACTCCGGTGATGTCCGTCAGCCACGTAGAGGGTGGGGATTGCCGCGAACATAGAGGTGAGGCGGTTGATCGTCTCTTTTTCCCTCACGACCCACAACGTATGGGTCACCCCATCGTCCGAGGTGAAATCGTATTCAGCCGCCCCCCTGGTGATCTCTTCCAGTATGGCGTTGATCTGCGGCACGCTTCGGCAGGTATAGAAGACCGGTTCGTCATTGGCATCGAGAACGTCGATGTGCCGCACCCGGTCTTCTTCCTTGTCGGCCCTGGTCAGCTCATGTTTCTTGATGACCCCCTCCTGGTAGTCGTTGACACCGGCACAGACGACGAGACCCGTCTGGGTGAGGGAGCCCATCTTCTGCCGGTACACGTAGTAACAGTCGCTTTCATCCTGTACCAGTATCCCCTCGGCGCGAAACCGTTCGAGGTTGTCGTGGCCTTTCCGGTAGACCGGTTCGGCATGGGGATCGATCTCGGGTGGAAGGTCGATCTCGGGGCGGGAGATGTGGAGGAAGCTGAACGGATTTCCTGCAGCCATATCCCGCGCTTCCGCAACGCTCATGACATCGTAGGGAAGGGCCGCCACCTTGTGGGCTACATCGCGGGGAGGGCGCAGTGCCCTGAATGGTTTGATGATCGCCATGTAAATACCTCGTTACACGTTTGGGGTTCGGGGTTCGGGGCTTTCAACTGCCGACCCAGCCCCTGAACTCGAGTCCGTATTTAAAAGTATCGCCGCGCACCGACGAATTTCCTGGAGTAATAGGGATCGTCGATGGAGGTGACCTTGATGTCATCTCCCCGGCGGGGTGCATGGACAAAGCGGTTGTTCCCCACGTAGATTCCCACGTGATTGATCTTGCTTTCCGAGGGACCGAAAAAAACGAGATCGCCGTCCTTCAGCTCGTTTCTGCCAATGCTTTCCCCGGTGCGGAACTGCTCGGCGGAGGTGCGCGGAATATTCACCCCGCACAGGTTATAGACGGCCCGGACGAATCCGCTGCAATCCATTCCCTCCACCACGTTGTTCCCTCCCCACTGGTACGGTATGCCGACAAACCGCTCGGCAGTGCGTGCCGCGATATTTCCCATGTCTGTGCTGTTTTTCGGCTTCGGCTCCGGCTTTTTCTCCGGGTGAATCTCGGGCTCTTTCGGCTTCACCAGAAACGTTTCCTGGGGAGAGGCGATAAAATACGTGCCGATAATCTTCTCCTGCACAAGCTTCTGGGCTGCCTTCCGAGCCTCTTCCCGGCTGCGGTAGTCACCGAAGCGTACCGCATACACCCCGCTCTCCTTGCGAAAATAGAAGGCCTCGATCCCCTTTCCCAGGAGCTTGACGGTGAGTCGTTCGGCGTTTTTCACGTCGGCGAACGCTCCCACCTGGATGGTATAGCCAAGCCGCGAAATACCCCGAACCTCCCGGAGGGAAGCCGCGCAGCCCGTGGCGGCCGTACCGACGAAAACAATAAGGAGCCAGACATTGAGGAATAATCGAACCATCGAATGCATCTTCCGAATTCGCATGCGCTGCACTACGGATACGCCTGACATAAGAACCCCTCAGCATCTGCATGCATCCGCATGCCGGTCACTCATCGGCGACGTTCCGCCGGACCCCCATGAGGTAGGCGACGACAAACTGTTCCAGGTCACCGTCAAGGACCGCATCGGGGTTTCCCGTTTCCACCCCGGTGCGGAGGTCTTTCACCATCTTGTACGGGTGCAGAACGTACGACCGGATCTGACTCCCCCAGCCGATCTCTTTCTTTTCACCGCTGATCTCCGCTGCCTTGGCTTCCCGTTCCTGCAATTCCCGCTCGTAGAGCTTTGCCCGCAGTACGCGCATGGCAGTAGCCTTGTTCAGGTGCTGGCTGCGCTCGGTCTGGCAGGCAACGACGATCCCGGTGGGGAGGTGGGTGATCCTGATGGCGGAATCGGTGGTATTGACGTGCTGACCACCGGCGCCGCTGGAGCGGTAGGTATCGACCCTGAGCTCCGACTCGCTGACCTTCACCTCGATGTCGTCTTCTATCTCCGGGAAGACGAAGACCGCAGCGAACGAGGTATGCCGCCGGGCGTTGGAGTCGAAGGGTGAAATCCGGACCAGACGGTGGATTCCCGCTTCGGCCTTGAGATACCCGTACGCGAATTCCCCGGAAACGGAGAAGGTGACCCCCTTCACCCCCGCCTCATCACCCGCCTGGTAATCGGTGATCTCGGTGCGCCACCCCTTGCGCTCGCAGTACCGCAGATACATGCGCAACAGCATCTCGGCCCAGTCCTGGGATTCGGTGCCGCCGGCGCCGGCATTGATGGAGACGAAACAGGAACTGGCATCGTGGGGCCCGGACAGCATCCGCTGGAACTCCGCCTGTACGACCCCCTTCTCCAATCCGTCATTGAGCGCAGAGACCTCGGCAAGCGTTTCCTCATCTTCCGCCTCTGACCCCAGCTCAATGAGCACCCGGATGTCTTCCATCTGCCGGGTGAGCCGGTCCCACTCGGAAACCGTCTTCTCCATGGCGGTTCGCTCCTTGAGGACCTTCTGGGCGGTTTCCTGGTCGTCCCAGAACCCGGGGACGGCGATCCGCGCCTCCAACTCCTGGATGTCTTCCCTCTTCCGGTCTATGTCAAAGCGACCCCCGAAGCTTGGCGATCCGTTCCGCAAGGCCCTCTATCCGGGCTACTTCTTCTCTGAACATGTGCAACTCCCCTTGAATGAATTTTCAGTTTTCGGTTCACCTGATCAGTTTCGGCTCATTACGTGAAAACCGTACATCCGGGACCGTACTCTACATCTCTTTCCTTCTCCGCAACGACAGCAGGCCGATGACGGCACTTCCCGCCAGACAGCATCCGGCAAAAAGATCGCCGAATCGACAGTAGACGGTGGCATCCGTCCCCTGCCTCACCTCGCCCGTCACGAACGCTTCCTGAAACAGCCGGGTCATCTGGCGGATATGGCCTCGGTCGTCGATGACGGCCGTGATGCCCGTATTTGTTGCCCGCACCAGCGGCACCCGGTTCTCCACGGCACGGAACACCGTCATGGAGAGATGCTGGTAGGGTGCCGACGATCGCTTGTACCAGGCATCATTGGATATGTTGACCAGGACCCGAGCCCCCGCCCTGACATACTCCCGGGACAGCTCCGGGAAGATTCCCTCGAAACAGACAAGGACGCCGATCACCGTTTTGCCGGTATTGAGCGGCACGGCCTTCAGTCCCGGGGAAAAATCGCCGATCCCCTCCACCAGCCGGTGGATAAAGGGGAGAAAACGGCCAAGGGGCACGTACTCACCGAAGGGCACCAGGTGTATCTTGTCGCTTCGCCCCACCATCTCGCCGTCCACCCCCAGGAGAAAGGCACTGTTGAGATAGCGGTCCTGGCCATCGATCCGTTCGTAGGCGGGACTGCCGAATACCAGTGCGCTTTTCAGCTCCCTGGCGAGATTTCTGATGCGGGCCGCATAGCGAAAGTCGCTCTGGAAGAAGAACGGTGCGGCGCTCTCGGGCCACACCACCAGGTCGGTCCCGCCGGCGGCCGCCTGACGGGAGAGACGTTCGTAAATGCTTACAGTCGCCTCCTGAAACGCCGGGTTCCACTTCACGTCCTGGGAGATGTTTCCCTGGATGAGCGCCACCCGGAACGGGTTTCCCTCTACCGACTGGTTGAGACGGTAAAAACCGTATCCGGTGACGGCGATCATCAGGAGAATAAACGCAGCAGCACTGTAGACAGGGTACTGTTGCTGCCTGCGACCGAATAAGCCTCGCAGAAGCCGGTACACGACCACGTTTCCGAGGATGATGACGAAACTCAGTCCGTACACCCCGGTTATATCGGCAAACTGGATCAGGGGAAGGAGGCGGTACTGGGAATACCCGAGGCTCGCCCAGGGAAATCCCGTCAAAAGGAAGCTTCTCAGGTATTCCAGTCCAGCCCAGAGCACGGGAAAGGAGAATGCCGCCGAAATCCCCGCCAGTTCGCCTTTGCGCATCAACCAGACCGCCACGGCCACAAAGAGTGCCAGATAGGCCACGAACAGGAGGTAAATGCAGACGCTCAGCCCCCAGTTGAGCTTGCCATACGTGACCATGACGATATTGAGCCAGTACAGGAGACCGGCGAACATGGTGAATCCGCAGGTGAATCCCAGCTTGAATGCCTTTGCCGGGCTCTTTTTCCCCAAGGCCAGAAGAAGCGGCACGAAGGCGACCCAGGCAAGGACGGAAAACGCCGGCTTGGGAAAAGCAAGCGACACCATCCCCCCCGACAGGAGCGCCAGCCAGTAATCTCGACGGGGAGTTGCATTGAAGTCGGGCATGTTGAAGCGGCGATAGTCCACTATGTCCCCGTCTCTTCCGTTTTCACCGGTTTCCTGCTGATGCGGACCGTACTGATCTTCCGTTCATCGGCCTTGAGCACGGCAAGGCGGATGGCGGCGGTTTCCACCTCCTCGCCGGCACCGGGAATGCGTCCCGTAAGGTGAAAGATCAGCCCCCCGACGGTGTCGAACTTGTCCCGTTCCACCTCGATGCCGAAGTGTTCCTCCAGCTCTTCGATGGGAAGGCGGGCATCGACCACAACTGTACCATCGGGCTCCTCCACGAGCCACTCCTCCTCCAGATCGTACTCGTCCTGAATATCCCCGACGATCTCCTCCAGAAGGTCCTCGATGGTCACGAGGCCGGAGGTGCCGCCGTATTCGTCGATGACGATGGCGAGATGGACCCGTTTCTTCTTGAATTCGTGGAGGAGTTCATCGAGGGTCTTGGATTCGGGAATGAAGAAGGGAGAACGCATGATTGTCCTCATCCCGAATTTCCCCTCATCCATGCCCCAGCATTTCAGCAGGTCCTTCGCGTAGAGGAGACCGACGATGTTGTCGATGGTGCCGTCGAAGACCGGAATGCGGGAATGTCCGCAGGCGATGATGGCTGATAGTATCTCTCGCAGCGTCGAGTCTGTGGTTACACAGGCCATGTCCGTCCGGGGCACCATGATCTCCCGCACCACCCGGTCCCGAAGAGAAAAAATGGACCGGATCATCTCGTTTTCCTCTTCGTTGATGAGCCCCTCTTCCTCGCTGGCATCCATCAGCTGCTGAATCTCTTCCTCGGTGATTTTCCGCCGTCCGGAGAGAAACCTGCCAAGCATCTCCAGGAGCCCTGGCCCTTTCTTGTCACTGCCGCCTTCCAAGTATTCTCACCCTCCCATACCGATGATGTGACTTTCGCCCTTCAACCCGCTGCAATGCGCCCCGCCATCGATCCGGCCACCCTACCCGAAACGCCTGAACACCGCCATAACCGCGAGCGTAATGGCTGTCCCCGTTACCGCCCCCAGGATCACCTCTCGCATGGAGTGGATGTGGAGGAGGAGGCGGGAATGGCTTACCATCACCGCGAGGGTGAAGGTCAGAACGGAAATGAGCGGTTCCTGGGTAGAGAACGATACGATCGTGGCTATGGAAAAGGCGACGGCCGCGTGGCCGCTCGGCAATCCCCCCTCCAGGGGAGTTCCTTTCCCGGAGAACGCCTTGAGTATGACCACCAGAATCACTACTATGAGCAGGGAGACCACGATCCCCATCTCCGTCGGTGTACCTATCATACCGAGAGCCTCCTTGTAAAGGGGGAAGATATAACGGGACAGAATGAGATACCCCATGACAGCAGCACCGACGGCCGCCACGAGGACGCCGCCGGCAGCGACGTCCTTTGCTATTTTCGCCAGGGGGTGAAACTCAGGGGAAGCGAGGTCCACGACCGCTTCGATGGCGGTATTGATCATCTCGGCAAAAAGGACGAAACAGACCGATACCGCCAGAAGAGTGAATTCCAGGGCGGAAACCTTCAGGAACAGGACCGCGAGGAGGATACATAGCGCCGTGAGGAAGTGATTGCGCATGTGCTTCTGGGTCCTGACGGCGTAGATGATCCCTTCAACGGCAAAGTTGACCGAATCGATGAAGCGGATTGGTTTCACAGGCATCAGTCTCGCAAAGTCTCTGTGAAGGCGCGACCCGTCTGATCGCCCCTACGTCAGTCCTTCGTCTTCCAGCAGGGCGAATATTTCCCGCTCCTTTTCCTCCATGCGGCATGCTTCTGCCTCGCCGCTCCGTTCGTGGTCATATCCGGCGAGATGAAGGATGCCGTGGAGGAGAAGGAACTGAAGCCTCGTTGCGAACGGGATTCCGCCTCCCTCGGCTTCCAGGGCGGCAGTGTCTGCCGAGATGACGACGTCGCCCAGCATGTTGGGGTTCAGCCCGGCGAACTCCCCTTCCTGCATGGAGAAAGAGATGACGTTGGTCGCCTTGTCCCGGCCGAGGTACTCACGATTCAGGCGGCGGATGGCACGATCGCCGACGATCACCACCGACAGTTCGCTAGTGGCCAATCCCAAGACGCTTAAGATCCTCTCCGCCGCCTTTCTTACTCTTTTCGTCTCGATCGTCCGACGACGCTGGCGATTCACTATTGCTATCATCACTGCTCTTTTTCCCTCCGCTTCCCCGTTCCTTGAAGGCAGGTTCCGGGTAATCGATCCGGTGGTGATAGATCGCCCCCAAAATCCTGTTGAAACTCTTGGCTATTTCATGGAGGTTTTTCAGGGTCAATTCGCACTCGTCCAACTGGCCGTCAATGAAAATATTGTTGATGATCTTCTGCACCAATCCCTGGATGCGGGCAGGAGTGGGATCGGCGAGGGTCCGGGAGGCGGCCTCGACATGGTCGGCCAGCAGGACCAGCCCCGCCTCGCGGGTCTGAGGTTTGGGTCCGGGATAGCGGAAGTCCCGCTCGTCGACGACCTTGCCCTCTGCTGCGGCGGTTTTTTTCGCTTTTTCGTAGAAAAAGGTAATGAGACCGGTGCCGTGGGACTGCCGGATGATTTCCACGATGGAACGGCCAAGACGGTGCTCCTTGGCAAGTTCCACCCCTTCCTTGACATGGGAGATGAGCACGAGGCCGCTCATGCTCGGAGATAGTTTGTCGTGCTTGTTTTCCCCTTGACCGACGTTCTCGATGAAATAGAGGGGTTTCGAAATCTTGCCGATGTCGTGATGGTAGGCAGCAACCCTTGCCAGCAGCGGATTGGCGTTGATCGTCTCGGCCGCCGCCTCCACGAGATTGCCCACCAGAACGCTGTGGTTGTAGGTGCCGGGGGCACGGATCATCAACTCCCGGAGTACGGGGGAGTTGAGATTGGAGAGCTCGAGGAGTTTGATGTCGGTGGCATACTGGAAAAGGTTTTCGAAGAGGGGGATGGTCCCCGAAACGATGACCGCATCGACGAAGCCTCCGGCCAGGGCAAAGGCAACGCAGTAGGCGGTCTGGACGGAGAGGAGATTGTCGTTGAAAATCTGGAAGGATACTACCAGGGCCATATTGACCACGCTTACCTTGAGGCCCGAGATATAGATGGTTCCCCTGTCCGCGCAGTGGCGAACACCGTGTGCGCCGACCACCCCGCCGAGTAGGGCGTATATGACCACCGGCAGGCTGTTGTTGAACATGATGCCGAGGAGCGGGGCGCAGATGGCGCAGTAGACGAGTGCCACCTCGGAGTTGAGAATGATACGCACCAGAATGGGACCGACGGCGAAAGGGAAGAGATAGAAATAATCCGCCGTGTCGACATAGGGAAAAAGCCCACCCATGGTGGAGGATACCATCTGGGGGATTTTGATGAGGAGGAAGCTCAGCAGGGTGAGAAAGGCGAGAAAAACGAGGTCCTTGTTGGATGGATTGAATTTGCGGATGTTCTTGCGGGCGAAGCGGTAGGGGAAATAGAACAGGACGAGAACGATACAGAAGATCCCGACCCCCATGAAAAACCAGTTGATCCCTTTGCGGGCCTCAAATATCTTCGCCAGCTTCAGGGCCTGTTCGTCGGTGATGCGTTCCCCGACCCTGACGATCATTTCCCCCCGCTTCACCTGGAAGAGTACCGGCCGAACTCCCTCCCGCGCCTCGCGACGTTTTTCCTCCGTGGCGGCCTTGTCGAAGACCAGGTTGGGTACAAGCATCCGACCCACGACTTCCTTGATCAGGACCTTGTCGCGGGAGTCACTGCCGTTGCCCTTCATTTTCATCAGCCCGTTGCCCGCCTCGGCCACGTCCACATACGACGAGTAGTCCCCGGCGGCGATCTCCCGCTTCGTTTCAGGATCGACGACGAGGATGCCATGGGCCCGGTCGGCGGCGAAAGCCTTCTTTTCGGCGACAATTTTCTGATCGTAGACATGACCGGCCAGGCGTCCGATTTCGGCAAGGAGTGATCGGTCCCCCTTTACCCTGATCAGCGCTTCCAGCTCGGGAGGAAAGATTTCGCACCCCAGGGTCTTGGCCACGGCGTCCCGCAGCGCCCCACGGTCGAACTTGCCGCCGGACTTTGCCTCCCGGCACATTCGCAGGGCTTTTTCGAATCGCTGGGTGACATCGAGCGCGGCAATGGAAAAGTAGGAATAGACCACCGGAGCCGCAGCTTCGGCCTCATTCCGCTTCTTCTGGGTAAGGGGACGGTCTTCGAGGAGATAGTCCTGACTGGCACGAACGTCCGAAGTAGCAATCTCGCCCGCCTTGTAACTGACGGAAAAGAGCTGTTGCCGCGGAATGATCAGGACGGTAAGGAATAAAGCGGTCGCCGCGAGAAGTAAAAAGCGATTGCGCCGCTCATGCCTGCTGTTGGAGAACCGTTCCTCCAGGGCATCGAGAAAGCGATCTCCGATGACGGCCAGCGGTCCCCGGCCGACTTTTTCTTTATCGCCATTGGCGGTGGGCATGCGATGTCTGTATCCCGTATGGTGCAGAATCCGCGTTCAGGTAATGTTTGACTATAGTCCTAAGACTGGAGAGTGTCAATCTAAACCATTTCCTACACTGAGCTCCGACATAAAAAGCCTTCCATTTTCATCAATCTATGGTATATATTGGTTTGTTTGTGGGGACGGCTCCAGAGCCGCCGGCCGTGATTGATGTCACAGTGCAGCGTCGCGGTCGAGTACACAGCCGGATGACGGGAAGCTGCGGGAAGCGCCGGTTCGCTTGACGAAAGACCGCCTCTCATGTCATGCGCGGTGCTCGTCCCTGATGTTGAATATCGAGCAAGGGGGGGATTATGAGCCAGATTACCGACGTGTATGCCAGAGAGATTCTCGATTCCCGAGGAAATCCGACCCTCGAGGTCGAGGTTTTCCTTGAGTCAGGCGCCATGGGAAGGGCCGCGGTTCCATCCGGAGCCTCAACCGGCGAGCGAGAGGCCCTTGAACTGCGGGATGGAGACAAATCCCGCTATCTCGGGAAAGGGGTACTGAAGGCGGTCGACAACGTCAACAGCCAGATCGCCGACCAGATCATCGGCATGGAAGCCAGCGACCAGGTGGGAGTTGACAGGAAGATGCTGGAACTGGACGGGACCGAGTTTAAATCAAACCTCGGAGCCAACGCCATCCTCGGTGTCTCCCTCGCCGTTGCCAAGGCGGCGGCCGACGAGGCCGGACTCCCCCTCTACCAGTATATCGGCGGGGCAAACGCCAAGGAACTTCCTCTTCCCATGATGAACATCATCAACGGCGGCGCCCATGCCGACAACAACGTAGACATCCAGGAATTCATGATCATGCCTGCCGGGGCCGCCAACTTCGCCGAAGCCCTCCGCATGGGAGCCGAGATTTTCCACGCCCTGAAGGGCGTCCTGAAGGGCAAGGGTTACAACACCTCCGTTGGTGACGAAGGAGGGTTCGCCCCGAACCTCAAATCCAATGAAGAAGCGCTGGAAGTGATCATGGAGGCGATCGTCAAGGCGGGTTACAAGCCGGGAGACGACGTTCTCCTTGCCCTGGATGTCGCCTCGTCGGAACTCTTCAGCGACGGCGTGTATACACTGGAAAACGAGGCCCAGCCGAAGAAGACAGCGGACCAGCTGATCGATTTCTACGAAAATCTCGTCAACAAATATCCGATCATCTCCATCGAGGACGGCATGGCCGAGAATGACTGGGAGGGTTGGAAGAAGCTTACCGACCGGCTGGGGAAAAGAATCCAGATCGTCGGCGACGACCTCTTCGTCACCAACCCAGCAATCCTCAGGGAAGGGATTCGGAAAGGGATTGCCAACTCCATCCTCATCAAGCTGAACCAGATCGGCACCCTCACCGAGACCCTCGACGCCATCGAAATGGCGAAACGGGCGGGCTACACCACCGTCATCTCCCATCGCTCCGGCGAGACCGAGGACACAACCCTGGCGGACCTTGCCGTAGCGGTAAATGCCGGCCAGATCAAGACCGGCTCCCTCTGTCGTACTGACCGGGTCTGCAAGTACAACCAGCTGCTGCGCATCGAGGATGAACTGGATGAAGTGGCCATCTTCCGCGGTACAGAAGTCTTCTACAACGTCAGGAAATAGCTTCGACAAAAGAACTGTCGGCGCAGAAGAGGCGGGGTGCGACCCCGCCTCTTTTTTTGCCTTCCCGTGCCGATACGTCTTCGGTCACGGAAGCAGTCAAAACCGGTTCCCTTTCCTTCGCGCTCCCTTCCGGAAATTCTTCTCAACCGCACTCCAGCGTCCGGCGAAACCGGTCTCCCGCAAGCACCGGGGATGCCCACAGATCACCGTCGCCCTCAATTAACCATGTCTTATTTTCTTACACACCATCCCTGTCATCTTACAATCTCACGTGATTTTAACCAGTTATAAACTGGTCTGATTTTTGCTGTTAAAGATCCCAGCTGTCCAAAATTACCGATGGGAGGAAATCATGAGGCCAAACAGTAGAAAACAAATCTGCTGCACGTTTTTCGGCATTTCTCTGGTTGTATCTCTCTTGTGGTGCGGCACCGGCGAAGCCCTAATCATACCAAGCGGTTATACACTCGTTGCGGAGAATAACTTCGTAGGTTCCGTCACCGGTTTCACGTACAGCGGTCTCATCCAAAACGCCAGCGAAGTGTCCATCGGCAGTCAGGTTAACGGCACGTATGCGCTCGCTTACAATCAGAATGGATATATATTCGAATCCGATGTTTCTATCCGAGGGAAATCAGGGACATATAATTCCACTGCTCCCGGGTCAACTACCTGGCTTCAGCTGACATTTTCGCCGGATAACAAGAACTTACAATATGTCTGGAGTAACGGTTATCCTACTGACCTTTTCAATTTGTTTTTTGTATTGGCCGCCAGTGCCGATGGAGGAACGATTTCCTTTGATATTAACAATTACGCTTCCGGAAATTTTTCCGGCACGGGTAGACTATACTATGAAACGTATAGCGTCCCCCCATCGGACTATACCGGACTGTCGAAATTTGACGTAACCTTTACGGTTGAACCGGATACGGCACTGGTACCTGAACCTTCGACATTCCTGCTTCTCGGGGGTGGGCTCATCGGGTTGCTTGCATGGAGGAGGAAAGCACATCTCGACACCGTGTCGGATAGCCTTACATAAGTGTAGCCTAACATTACACCTAAGAAAGGGGCGTCGATAACCCGCCCCATTTTCATCCTATCATCGAAGGATCGCTCCTCTTACTTCTCCTGTGCGGTGTGGTAGTATTATACAATATGCAGCCACACAGGGAGCCGTCATGCGTTATTCACCCCTCCTCACCGATCTCTACGAACTGACCATGCTCGCCGGTTACCTGGAAGAAGGCATGACCGAAACACCGGCGGTCTTCGACCTTTTCTTCCGTCACAATCCTTTCAGGGGAGGATACGCCGTATTTGCCGGCCTGGGAAGTGCCCTCGACTATCTGGAAAGCCTCCGTTTTTCCGGAGATGACGTAGCGTACCTCCGGGATCTCGGCATCTTCCGGCCCAGCTTCCTCGACTACCTGCGGGATTTCAGGTTCCGCGGAACGGTCACCGCTCCGCCGGAAGGGAGCGTCGTCTTCGCAAACGAGCCTCTGGTTACCATCGAAGGATCATTGGCCGAGGCCCAGTTCGTTGAGACGGCGCTTCTCAATATCGTCAACTTCCAGACCCTTGTCGCCACAAAGGCGGCGCGCATTGTCCACGCTGCGGCAGGCGGAACGGTGATCGAATTCGGCCTGCGGCGAGCCCAGGGGCCGGATGGCGGTCTTTCCGAAGCCCGGGCAGCCTATATCGGGGGAGTGCGCAGCACGAGCAACGTCCTCGCCGGCAGGACCTTCGGCATTCCGGTGAAAGGCACCCATGCCCACAGCTGGATCATGGCCTTTCCCGACGAACTCGCCTCGTTTCGCGCTTACGCAGAAGTATTCCCCGACAGCACCATACTCCTCGTAGATACCTACGACACCCTGGAGAGCGGAATCCCCAATGCCATCACCGTCGCCAGGGAACTCCGGGAACGGGGACATGAGCTGCGCGGGGTACGGATCGATTCGGGGGATCTCGCCTGGCTCAGCAGGGAGGCACGGCGCATGTTCGACGAAGCCGGCTTTCCCCAGGTAAAGATCGTTGCCTCCAATGAGCTCGACGAATTCGTTATCGAGTCCATCCGGAGCGAAGGGGGACGGATCGACATCTACGGTGTGGGAACAAAGCTGGCGGCTTGTATGGGGGAAGGAGGCGGAGCCCTCGGAGGGGTGTACAAGCTGGTACGGGCGGGAGAAGAACCGAAGCTGAAGGTGACGAGCGACATTGCCAAGGCCACCCTCCCCGACCGCAAGCGACTCGTGCGTGTTGCCGCTCCGGACGGTAGCTTCGTCCAGGACGTCATCAGCCTCTCCGCAGAGACGGTGTCTCCCGGCGACAGCGTCTACGACCCCACCATTGTGCTGCAGCATGTTACCGTCCCTCGGGATGCCCGTATCTTCGATTTCCGGAAAGTTATGATGAGAGATGGGAAGCGGGTCGCGGAATTCAGCGAGTCCCTCGAGGCAATGGCCGACCGGTGTGCCGGGGAGATTAGGATGCTTCCCCAGGGATGTCTGCGTTTTGTCAACCCGCACCGTTACAAGGTTTCCATCAGCAGGGGATTGAACGACCTCCGCCACAGGCTTCTTGAGGAAATGCGGCGGCGCTGACCGGCCAGCGCGTCTCCTCATGCGCACAGATGGCGCGGCCGGGGCCACTTTCAGGGGGAAGCGATGGACAAGAGTTCGGCGCTCGTCATTGTCGACATGCAGGTGGATTTTTGCCCCGGCGGGAGCCTCGCCGTACCGGGAGGGGACAAAATCATCCCGGCGATCAATCGTTACATCGAGATGTTCGCCCGTGCCGGGCTTCCCGTTTTCGCCACCAGGGACTGGCATCCGGAGGTCACCCGACACTTCCGGGAATTCGGCGGACTCTGGCCCTCCCATTGCGTCCAGAATACCGAAGGAGCCCGCTTTCATCCCGATCTCCGCCTTCCGGGAGGCGTCGTAATCTGCTCCAAGGGAATGGACCCGGAGCGGGACGATTATTCGGCTTTCCGTGCGAGGAACGCGGAGGGGGTTCAGTGCTGCGACCTGTTGCGGGATTTGGGAGTGAAAATTATCTACATCGGAGGGCTCGCCACCGATTACTGTGTCCGGGAGACAACCCTCGACGCCCTTCATGCAGGTTTGGAGGTGGTGGTGCTGACCGATGCCGTCAGGGGGGTCGATCTTACCCCCGGCGATTCTGCCCGGGCGTTGGAGAGGATCGTCACTGCCGGGGCGAGGACCGTAACCCTTGCCGATCTGGAACGGAAGGATGAAAGTGACTGACCAGCCGCGAATGGCGGTCCGATTTGACTTTTCTGGCAGAAAAAGGTAAAAAGAGACGTTTTGCAGAATTTTCCAATCGTAAAGAAAGGATACGCCCTGTCCATGATCAAGACCAGCAACCTCAAGATCAGGGGGATCACCCCCATCATCGCCCCCGCCGAGCTGCGGCAGGTATTCCCCCTCACCGAGACGGGAAGCGAATTCGTAACGACGAGTCGCGAACAGATCAAGAATATTATCCTCGGCAAAGACCCGCGCCTGATGGTGGTCGTCGGTCCCTGCTCCATCCATGACCCGAAGGCCGCCCTCGATTACGCCGAGCGCCTCGCGCGGCTGTCCCGGCAGGTTTCCGACCAGCTCTTCCTCATTATGCGCACCTATTTCGAGAAGCCCCGCACCACCATCGGCTGGAAGGGGCTCATCAACGACCCTGACATGAACGGCACTCACCAGATTTCCAAAGGGCTCGGCATCGCCCGAGGCCTCCTCTGCAAGATGACGGAACTGCGGCTACCGGTAGCAACGGAGATGCTTGACCCGATCACCCCCGAGTACATGGCGGACATGCTCTGCTGGGGCGCCATCGGCGCCCGCACCACCGAGTCCCAGACCCACCGGGAGCTGGCCAGCGGGCTGTCATTCCCCATCGGCTTCAAGAACGGTACCGACGGGAACTTGCAGATAGCCATCGATGCCATGATCGCCGCCCTGCACTCCCACTCCTTCCTCGGCATCAACCGGGAAGGACGCACGTCCATCATCCAGACCACCGGCAATCCGGACGTGCACATAGTCCTCAGGGGAGGCAAAAAGCCCAATTACTCCCCCGACGACATCAGGAAAACCGAGGAGATGCTCCAGAAGAACAATCTCTTCCCCACCATCATGGTCGACTGCAGCCACGGCAATTCCGAAAAGAACCACGAGAAACAGCCGCTGGTCCTGGAGAGCGTCGTCGACCAGATCGTAGCGGGAAACCGTTCCATTTCCGGGGTGATGATCGAAAGCTTCATTGAACCCGGCAACCAGCCGCTTCCCAAAGACCCCCGGGATCTGTCGCAGCTTGCCTACGGCGTCTCCATCACCGACAAATGCATCGACTGGCAAACCACCGAAAGAATCCTGTGGGAGGCCCACGGCCGGCTCAAGGCTGCCGGAGGCAGGCGAATGGCCTAAGCCTGATCATCTCACCTGTACAAAGGGCTCTCCACATGAGGGCCCTTTTTTTATCGACCTGATTATTTCCCGCCGCCTACCGCCTCATGCCACCACCGCCGCCGGGATTCATGCCGGAACCGCCTCCATGCATCCCGCCGCTGCCGGACGCCCCCCCGCCCCGCATTGCCGGGGCACTTGAAGGTCCGCTCTGGGACGGCGTCACACCTTGGCGCTGCCCGCCAGGGATGTTCCCACTCCGCGGAGCATTGAAGATGGTATGGGAACTGCGCGGGATGCCGGTCGAAATGAAAGTCCCCGTGCGGGGCGCGCCTATCCCCGCGAAGGTCTTGCCGTGCAACCTGTCCACCGGGTCGATTCGGAACATCCTGTGCCGCTTGACGTCATTGAAGTGGTTCGTGAACAGGACCGGATGACGATGAACGAACACGTGCCGATGGAAATCCTTCAGAACGAAGAATCCCGGGAACCAGAAGTCACTCCACCAGAAAGGATAGGGAACCCAGGAATAGAGGTAATAGTAATCGGGCGGCGGGCAGTAGTACGTGACGATCGGCGGACCGTCGCTACTATAGCTGGAGATGACCGTAGCCGGATTCGGGTAGTTCTCGCAGCTTACCGGATTGTTCATGGCGGATTCGCCGCTCGTGTACGGCCGAACGGTCAAGCCCATGGAGGCAAGGGTATCGGCATACCGTTTCGATGCCTCGTCACGCGTCATCGGCAGCTGTGATTGGTCTGCCGCAGCCATCACTGCCTGCTGCAGTTCTGCAGCGATATCCGGCGTTACCGGGTAATCGGCAATCCAGCCGTTGTGAGGTGCGACGCCGACGTCACCCAGGCTGCTCTCCGCTTCGATTGCATCGGTTGTCGAACGCACTCCCAGCGCCGAAGCAAGACTGACCGCCAGCATCCCTTCACTCACCATCGGTTGGCTGACCGGAGGCGGTCCTCCCCTTCCCTGCTCCGTCTGCGCCATTGCCAGTACCGGCAGCAGGGCCAGCAGCACGCTGACAATAAACACCCTCGCTCTTTGAAGCGGTACCTTTCTCATACCCACTCCCCTTTCTCACGGAAGCGGGATTTGTGGCCTCACTCCGAAATCCTGCCTCCCTCTCCGGCCATGAAATCGACACAGCATCATTATATCTATCTAAATTATACTGCTCGCGGGTAAAAATGACAATCGAGTGACGGGGAGGACCTGCGTACGAAAAAGCCCCGCCATCGCTGGCAGGGCTTCATTTCCTTCTGGATAGTGCCGATGGTTCAACTTCCGGCCGTCAAAGCCCGCAACCGCACCCCGCCGTGCACCTTCCGGCCATGTGCAGCGCCTTGATGAATTTTGCCTGCGTGGCGATCCTCACTTCGTCGATGACGTTCTCGGGAACCGCCGAGTCGAGGGAGAGGATTACCATCGCCTCCCCCCGTTTTTCCCGCCGCCCCAGGTTCATGGCGGCGATGTTGATGTCATGTTTCCCCATGATTGTGCCGATCTTCCCGATCATCCCCGGCCGGTCCTCATACGCCAGGATGAGCATGTGCTCCGACGGAACGAAATCGACCTGGTAGTCGCGCATCATAACGATCCGCGGCATCCCCTCGAAAAGGGTCCCGGCGACGGTCCGCCGCTCATGCGGTCCCTCGATGGTGAGGGTGATCATGGTGGAGAATGCCTCGGTCTGGGTCGACTTGTGCTCATCGACGGTGATTCCCATGTTGTCGGCAACCAGGGTGGCATTGACCATGTTGACGTCCTGCTCCACCATCCGGTTCAGGAGGGCCGCCACGCCGCAGACAGTGAGAGGAGTGCAGTCGTAATGGGCGATGTTGCCGGCATAGGAGAAAGTCACCTTGTCGAGATTGGTATCCACCAGCTGAATGACGAAGTCGGCGAGGACGCTCATCAGGTTGAGATACGGGCGCATCTGGTCCATGAGGGCCAGGTCGAAGCGGGGTATATTGACGGCGTTCTCCAGGGGGAGTTCGTCGACGTAATTGATGATCTCCCGGGAAACATCCACCGCCACGTTCACCTGGGCCTCGAAAGTGTTGGCCCCCAGGTGGGGGGTGACAACCACCCGCTCGTGACCGATCAGCTCCTTCACGAGGTCGGACTTCGGCGGCTCCTCGCTCCAGACATCCACCGCCGCCCCGGCCACCTTCCCCGCCTTGAGACCGGCAAGAAGCGCATCCTCGTTGATAATGCCGCCGCGGGCGGCGTTGATGAGGATGACGCCGTGCTTCATCATGGCCACTTCCCGTACGCCGATCATGTTGCGGGTCTCGTCGTTCAGCGGGGTGTGGACGGTGATGATGTCGCAGTTCTTGTAGATTTCCTCGTGGCTGACGAGCTTGACTCCCAGATCGTGGGCCCGTTTCACGGCAATGTACGGATCGCAGGCCAGCACCTCGCACTCGAATGCCTTGAGGCGTGTGGCCACCCGCCCCCCGACCTTGCCGAGACCGATGACCCCGGCGGTTTTCCCCTTGAGCTCTACGCCGGTGAAGGGGGCACGCTTCCATTCGCCCCCCTTGAGGCTCGCGTTCGCCTTGGTGACATTGCGGCAGAAGGAGAGAAGGAGCGCCATCGTATGTTCGGCCGCGCTGTTGGTGTTGCCGAACGGGGCGTTGACCACGATCACGCCGCGGGAGCTGGCATACTCCACGTCCACGTTGTCGATGCCGACACCGGCCCTGGCCACCATCTTCAGTTTCTTCCCGGCATCGAGCACATCCTTGTCCACCGTCGTGCCACTGCGGGTGA
>Ga0335085_10000894_pt1 | contig 72835 bp, 64 predicted proteins | sample Lox_Sample_45_FD_206712 | JGI IMG/M metagenome (GOLD analysis project Ga0335085, IMG submission 206712) | Soil microbial communities from Loxahatchee National Wildlife Refuge, Florida, United States - Lox_Sample_4.5 | ecosystem: Environmental > Terrestrial > Soil > Wetlands | place: USA... | reverse complement strand
TGAGGCTGATGGGCGTCCACTAGCCCGGTTCTAGGAAAGCCGCCCCGGGAAGGGTAAGATGCTGCGTCCAGAAGCGAGCTGAGCAGCCCCGCCATCGTACGGGGAAACCGGCCTCGGCTGGCCGCGGGAGGGTACATGGACCTGGGCATCTTCGACCACCTCGATCGCCGGGACATGCCGGTGCCCGACTTCTACGAGCACCGCCTCCGGCTACTCGAGAAGTACGACGCGGCCGGCTTCTACTCCTACCATCTGGCCGAGCACCACGCGACGCCGCTCGGCCTGGCTCCGGTGCCCGGAATCTTCCTGGCTGCCGCCACCCAGCGCACCCGGCGCATCCGGCTGGGGCCCTGCGTGTACTGCCTGCCCCTCTACGACCCGCTCCGGCTCATCGAGGAGGTCTGCATGCTCGATCAGCTCTCCCGGGGCCGGTTCGATTTCGGGGTGGGCCGGGGCATCGTGCCCTACGAGATGGCGTTCTTCGACCTCCACCATCTCGAGACCGAGGACATCTACCGGGAGACGCTCGAGATCGTGCTCCAGGGGCTGACGAGCGACGTCCTCGATCACCGCGGGCCAAAGTATACCTACCGAAAGGTCCCGATGATCTTGAAGCCCCTGCAGAAGCCGCACCCGCCGCTCTGGTACGGGCTCGGGCACGCCGCGGGCGCGGAGTGGGCCGCCACCAACCGGGTCAACGTCATCACCAATCTGGGGGCCGAGATGTCGGCGCCGCTCTTCGAGCGCTACCGCGAGGTGTGGCAGCGCAAGCACGGCGACGCCCCGACGCCCCGGCTCGGGTTGGGCCGCCACGTGGTGGTGGCCTCCACCGAGGAGGCGGCGATGGAGCTCGGCCGCGCCAACTACGCCGTCTGGTACGCCAACCTCACCAAGCTCTGGCGCGATTTCGGCTCGATCCCGGTACGCTTCGCGCATGACTTCGACGAGGCGCGGCGCCGCGGGGTCGCCATCGCGGGCACGCCGAATCAGGTGCTCACGGAGATCGAGCGCCAGGTGGCGACGAGCCGCTGCACGTACATGACCTGCCGGATGATGTTCGGCGAGATGACCGAGACGCAGGCGGCGGCGAACGTCGACCTGTTCGTCGCCGAGGTCATGCCGCACGTCACCGCGCTGGCCGTGCCGGCGTGACGCCATGAGACTCCAGGGACGGACCGCCCTCGTCACCGGGGCCAGCCGCAACATCGGTCGCGCCATCGCGCTCGCCTTCGCGGCGGAGGGTGCGGACCTGGTGCTCAACACTCGTGCGAACCGCGACGAGCTGGAGACGGTGGCCGACGAATGCCGCAAGCACGGCGTCCGCGTGGTCTCCATGCTTGGCGACATCGGCGACCCGGACGCGGTGGAGAACATGGTCAAGGGCGGGCTCGCAGTGCTGGGAGGCATCGACGTGCTCGTGTGCAACGCGGCGATCCGGCCGCACAAGCCGATCACCGAGACGTCGCTGGAGGACTGGCATCGCGTGTTCGCGGTGAACCTGCACTCGGCCTTCTATCTGGCCCGCGCGGTGGTGCCGGGCATGAAGGCGCGCGGGCGGGGGAGCATCATCGCGCTCGGCGGGCAGTCGAGCCTCACCGGACGCTCCGGCACCGCCGCCGTCACCGCGGCCAAGACCGGGCTGCTCGGGCTGGTGCGCGCGCTGGCCGCCGAGCTGGGCCCCTCGGGCATCCGGGTCAACATGGTGGTGCCGGGCACCATCGACACCGAGCGCCGCTACACCGAGTGGTACCCTGAGTTCCGCCAGGCGCCGCCCGGCGCGCCGGAGCAGCTGAAGCGCATCCCGCTCGGCCGACTCGGGCGCCCGGAGGAGATCGCGGAGGCGTGCTTGTTCCTGGCCTCCGACGCCTCCGCGTACGTCACGGGCGACACGATCCGGGTGATGGGCGGCAGCTTTATTGGGTAGCTAGAGAGGAGACCAACGTGGCCGCACAGGCGATGGTGCTGGAGTTCGGGATGGGCGTGGACGTGCACGGCGAGGAGGGGACCAAGGCGGCGTGCCGGGCGGTGTCGGACGCGATCCGGCACTCGAGCCTGCCGCTCTTCACCGAGGTCCGCGCCAAGGGCGGCCGCATGCTCGTGGACGTCACGGTGGGCGTGCCCGATCCGGGCCGGATCGACTTGGAGCGGGTGAAGAAGGAGCTGCCCCACGGCGAGGTGACAGTGCGCCCGGTGCAGGGCGGCCTGCGCGTGCCCAACGCCGACACCATCATCGCGTGCGCCGCCATCACGGTGAGCGTGGAGTACCCCGGGCGATGAGCGCCCGGGAAGCGGGCGCATTCGCGTTGGAGGTCGCGCGATGAGCGCCCGGGAACCGGGCGCATTCGCGTTGGAGGTCGCGCGATGAGCGCCCGGGAAGCGGGCGCATTCGCGTTGGAGGTCGCGCGATGAGCGCCCGGGAAGCGGGCGCATTCGCGTTGGAGGTCGCGCGATGAGCGCCCGGGAAGCGGGCGCATTCGCGTTGGAGGTCGCGCGATGAGCACGGGCGGGATCGGCCTCAAGCGGCTGCAGCATCTCGTGCTCTGGGTGTCGGACGTCGAAAGGAGCGTTCGCTTCTATCAGGATGTCCTCGGATTCGAAGTGAAGACGCGGTATCCGAACGCGGCCTTCCTCCGCATCGCGGGCAGCACCGAGGATCACCACCTCGGGCTCTTCGAGCAGCCCGGCGTCACCGGGCCCGACGAGGGCGCGGTGCGCATGTACCACTCGGCCTGGGAGGTGGGGGAGCTGACCGACCTCGTGCGCGCACGCCGCCGGCTCATCGACGCGGGCTCGCTGGTGGGCTCCTCGGATCACGGGGTGAGCCTGTCGCTCTACGCCAAGGATCCGGACGGCCTCGAGTTCGAGGTCTTCTGGACGGTGCCCGACGGCCGCCCGGTGCGCACGCGCGCCCTCGATCTGGAGGGCGAGCTGGCCCGCCGCGGGATCCCGATGCCCAAGGAGATCGACGTCGCCCCGTCCACATGACGTGTAGCTGCGGATTCGACGCACCGGCCGACTTCGCGTTCTGCCCCAAGTGCGGGGCCCGCCTCGTGGCTGCGCCCTCGCCGCCGCCCCCGCCGAACGCGGCCCCCGAGGGCGATCGCCGGCCGGTCACCGTGCTCTTCGCGGACCTGGCCGGGTTCACCGCGCTGAGCGAGGGTCTCGATCCCGAGGACGTGCGCGCGATCCAGAGCGATCTCTTCCGCGAGATGTCCGCGTCGATCGAGCGCTACGAGGGCTTCGTCGAGAAGTTCGTAGGCGACGCGGTGATGGCCGTCTTCGGTGCCCCCCGCGCGCACGAGGACGATCCCGAGCGCGGCCTCCACGCCGCCCTCCTGATGCGCGAGCGGATGGGCGAGCTCAATCAGCGCTGGGAGCGTCGGGTGGGGCGGCCACTCGCGCTGCACATCGGGCTCAACACCGGCCCGGTGGTGGCGGGACACATGGGCGCGACCGCCGGCGCGGCTTACGCGGTGACCGGCGATACCGTCAACACCGCCTCGCGCCTGCAGAGCGCGGCGCCGGCCGGCGACATCCTGGTCAGCGACGCGACGTATCAGCTCACCCACCACGCCTTCGCCTTCGCCCCCCGCGAGGAGCTCCGGCTCAAGGGCAAGAGCGAGCCGGTGGCGGTGTATCGCCTGCTGGGCCCGCTCGCCGCGCCGCGCTCGGCGCGGGGCCTCGAGGGGCTCGGGCTGGCCGCGCCGCTCGTGGGCCGCGAGCGCGAGCTGCGCCGGATGGACGCGGCCTACGACGACATGCGGGCGGGCCAGGCCCAGGTGCTGAGCCTCATCGGGGAGCCCGGGGCCGGCAAGTCGCGGCTGCAGCGGGAGTTCTTCGCGCGCCTCGAGGCGAGCGGGCGCCTCGCGGGCACCACGATCCGACGCGCGGCGTGCTCGGCGCTGGGCGAGCAGACGTACGGGGCGGTGGCCGCGCTCCTGCGCGACGCCTACGGCGTCGAGCACGGCGATTCCCTCGACGTTGCGCAGAGCAAGCTCGCGGCAGGGCTGGAGGACCTCGGGGTCGGCGCGGACGATCGCGCGGCGATGGTGGCCGCGCTGGCCCAGGTCCTCGGGCTCGAGCGCGACGACGCCCGCATGCGTCATATCCCGCCCGAGCAGCTCAAGCGCCAGATCTTCATGGCTGCCCGCGCCCTGGTGGAGCGCCGGCTCGCCGCCGGCCCGCTCGTGCTGGTCGTCGAGGATCTGCACTGGGCCGACGCGGCCTCCATCGAGCTGCTGGGTGCGCTCGCGGATCGCCTCGCCGACCGCCCGCTCCTCGTCCTCCTGATGTACCGGCCGACGCTCGAGCCGGACGCGCTCGGCACGAGCCGGGCCCCGCACACCGCGATCGAGGTGATGCCGCTGTCCGGGTCCGACGTCGACGACCTGCTGGCCGCGTGGTTCGGCGACTCGGCGCGCGGCTTCCCGGAGCGTGTGCGGGCCCTGACCCTGGAGCGGGCCGGCGGCAACCCGCTGTACCTCGAGGAGGTGGTACGGGCCCTGGTCGCGGCCGGCGTGCTGGTCCGCGAGGGCCCGACGTGGCACTGCGCCGCGGAGGCCGCGGCCGCCCAGGTGCCGTCGACGCTGCATGGGCTGCTGCTCGCGCGCCTGGACCGGCTCGACGCCGCCGAACGACGGGTCATCCAGGAGGCGGCGGTGATCGGCTCGCGCTTCGGGGTGTCGCTGCTCCGGGCGGCCTCGGCCGAGCCCGCCGCGGTCGACGCGGCGCTCGACTCGCTGGTGCGCGCCGATCTGATCACGCCGGGACCGGATCATCGGTTTCGCCACGGGCTCATCCAGGAGATCGTCTACCAGAACATCCTCGTCGCGCGCCGCACCGATCTGCACACCCGCGTGGGCACGGTCCTCGAGGCCGAGAGCGCGGCCGGCCCCCAGAGCCTCGAGCGGCTCGAGGCCCTCGGTCACCACTGGGCCCTCGGCGCCGACAAGCGGCGCGGCGCGCGTTACCTGATGGCGGCCGGTGAGTGGGCGCGCGGCATGTACGCCAACGCGGACGCGATCGGGCACTATCGGCGGGTGCTCGACGCGCTCGAGCACGTCGACGGGGTCGAGGCCGAGCGGCTGGTGGCCCGCGAGCGCATGGCCGATCTGCTCGGCCCGACCGGGCGGCGAGCCGCCGCGCTCGGCGAGTACGAGATCGTCGAGGCCGCGTACCGCGCGGCGGGGGACGCGCCAGCCCAGGCGCGAATCCTTCGCAAGATGGGGGGCCTGCACTGGGATGCCGGGGCGCGCCCACGGGCGCTGCAGTGTTTCGAGGCCGGGCTCGCCCTGCTCGACGGCCATCGCGAGCACATCGAGCGGGCCCATCTCTACCAGGAGATGGGCCGGCTGGCCTTCCGAAGCGGGGAGAGCCAGCGGGCGATCGAGTGGGCGGAGCAGGCACGGCTTCACGCCGAGCGCCTTGCCGGCGAGGCCACCCTGGATGCGGAGGCTCGCGCGGAGGCGGCGACCGCCGCGGCCCAGAGCCACAACACGCTCGGCGTCGCGCTCGCCCGCCTGGGCCGGCTCGAGGAGGCGGTCGGCCACATCGAGCGCAGCGTGGCCCTCGCGCGGGAGACCGGGCTGCTGCAGGCGGCCTGTCGCGGGCTCGCGAACCTGAGCGTGCTCTACAGCACGCTGGACCCGGCCCGGGCGATCGAGACGTGCGCGGCCGGCCTCGAGACGGCCAAGAAGATCGGCGATCTCGGGTTCCAGTCGCGCCTGTACACGAATCTTGCGGTGGCCTACTGCGCGCTCACCAACCGCTGTGACGAGCAGGGCGTCGGGGCGGCGCACGCCGCCATCGATCTCGATCGCCGCCTCGGCCAGCTCGATCACCTGGCGGTGCCGCTGATCGTGCTCGGGCAGATCTACCAGTGCCACGGCGATCCGACCCGGGCGATCGCCCACTACCGGGAGGCGCTCGCGCTCGCGGAGGAAGCCGACGAGCCGCAGCTCCTGTTCCCCTGCTACGATGGTCTCGCCACCGTCCACCTGGACCTCGGCGACGAGGCCCGCGCGGAAGAGTTCATGCAGAAAGCCCAGGCGGTGTGCGAGCGAGCCGGGCTCGAGCCCGACGCCCTCGTGGTGCTGCCGTTCCTGGATTGACTCGAACACGACTCGAATAGAAAAGGGAGCTCTGCTCATGACGTCCAGTCCACTTCGTCCGGGTGATCCCGCTCCCGCTTTCGCGCTGCCCGCGGTCAATCGGGAGGGCCAGGTCTCGCTCGACGACTATCGGGGGCGCAGTCCGGTCCTGATCGGCCTGTTCCGCGGCCTGCACTGTCCCTTCTGCCGGCGCCAGCTTGTGCAGCTGGGCACCACGCAGGACAAGCTCAAGGCGATGGGCGTGGAGACGATGGCGGTGGTCAATACCCCGCTGGCGCGCGCGCGGCTCTACTTCAAGTACCGCCCCGCGCGCGTGCTCCTCACCGCGGACCCCGAGGCGGCGACGCACCGGTCTTTCGGGGTGCCCGCGGGCACGCTCGTCGAGAACGAATCGGAGGCCTCGTGGGCTCAGGGGAAAGTCACGATGGGCCAGCTGCAGGCGGTGAGGATGAATCCCACCGGGGAGCTGCCAGAGCCGCAGAATGTCTTCGTGGCGGCCGAGACCCTGAACAAGCGGGATGGGTTCGAGCTGACCGAGGTCGACCAGCAGATCGCAGCGTCCCACGGCTTGCAGCTGGGCGGGCACTTCCTGCTCGACCGGGACGGGATCGTCCGGTGGCGGTACATCGAGGCCGCCGAGCGGATCGATGACCTCTCCAAGTTCCCGAGCGACGAGGAGATCGTGGCCGCGGCCCGCGCTCTCTAGGCCAGTCTCGCCCGGGGTGCTGTCCCTGGCCGGATTCGTCACTTCATTGTCATTGCGGCCAGGCGTCACCGCGGGCATCCTCTGCCCATGCGACAGGGAAGCCCGCGCCGGCCGTTGCCGGTCAGCGGCCGCGTCGAGACCATGCACCGCGCGTTCCGGCGCGGGGTCCACGTGAGCCCGGGCCAGTACCGTCGGCACTTCCGCGCCGCCTCGTGACGGCGCCAATTCAAGGAGAACTTCCCATGGACATCGCCATCCCGCTCTTCGAGGGCATCACCGCGCTCGACGCCATCGGCCCCTACGAAGTCCTCTCGCGCCTGCCCGGCGCGCGGGTGCGCTTCGTGGCGGTGACGCCCGGGCCCTATCGCACCGACAACCGCCAGCTTGCCCTCGTCGCCGACGAGCCCCTCTCCGCGGTGCCGCGTCCCGAGGTGCTCATGGTGCCGGGTGGCTTCGGCACCCGCGCGCTCGAAGCGCCGAATCCGCTGCTCGACTGGATCCGCGTCGCGCACGAGACCAGCCGGTGGACCACGTCGGTGTGCACCGGGTCGATGCTGCTGGCCGCGGCGGGGATCCTCAAGGGCCTCGATGCGACGACCCACTGGATGTCGCTGGACCGGCTGCCCCAGTACGGCGCGCGCCCGACGCTCCAGCGCGTCGTCTTGCAAGGCAAGGTGATCACCGCGGCGGGGGTGTCGTCGGGGATCGACATGGCTCTGACCCTGGCCGCCCACATCGCGGGCGACGACGTGGCCCAGGCCATCCAGCTCGGCATCGAGTACGACCCGCAGCCCCCGTTCCGGGCCGGCTCGCCCGAGACCGCGCCCGCCCACATCGTCGAGAGTCTGCGCGCCCGGATGCGGGCCCGCATGGAGCGCGACGAGGCGGCGGCGCTGGGCCGGAGCGCGTAGGCGGGGGGCCAGGGCCTCGCCGCGACGGCCTGGACGAGAAACTCGTCCACCGGCGCGAGATCCGCCGGAGTCAGCCTCGCGACGTCCTTGCCCGCCTGGGCGAGGGCGGCCAGGATCGCGAGGGGGGACCGGCTGCCGGGCGCCGCCCCGACCGGCTCATCACCCGACCTGGTAGCGCTTGATCGCGGCCTGGTCGAAGGCCAGGCCCAGGCCGGGCTTGTCCGGCACCACGAGCTTGCCGTCCTCGATCTTCGGCGTCTCCTCGTAGAGCCGGAGCGTCCACGGCATGTACTCCACGGTGAGCCCGTTGGGAATCGCCGCGATCAGGTGCACGTGGATCTCCGGGATCAGGTGGCTGACCACGGGCAGGTTGAAGGCCTCGGCCATGCCCGCCACCTTCATCCACTGGGTGATGCCGCCCACCCGCAAGAGGTCGATCATCACGATGTCGATCGACCGCGCTTCCAGCAGGTGCCGGAACGGCACGATGCCGTAGTGGTACTCGCCGGCTGCGATTGGGATGGTGAGGGCGTCCGCGATGCGGGCGAGCCCGGCGAAGTCGTCGTGGGCGGCGGGGTCCTCCAGCCAGTAGAGGTGATACGGCTCGAGGCGCCGGCCCACGTCGATGGCGTGGTGCACGCTCCAGAGCTGGTTGATGTCGCACATCAGGTCGACGTCGGGACCGATGGCCTCGCGCATCACGCGCACCCGCTCGATCGAGCCCGCGACGGTGGGCTCGCTGCCGCACTGCATCTTCATCTGCCGGAAGCCCATGTCACGCAGGCGGGGGCCGGCCTTGGCGAGGTAGTCCACCGGGTGCTGACGCATGAGGGCGCCGCTCGCGTACGTCGGCGCGCGGTCGCGCAGGCCGCCGAGCAGCGCGCACACCGAGCGGCCGGTCGCCTTGCCCATGAGATCCCAGCAGGCCATGTCCACCGCGGAGAGGGCGAGCGAGAAGATACCCCCCGGTCCCGAGCTGCCGGCGGCGCGCCGGCACTTGGCCGCGATGGCCTCCACCTGGCTCGGGTCCTCGCCGATCGCCAGGCGGGCCAGACCATCGACGGCGGCGCGCAGCGCGGGGGTCAGCGCGCCGCCGAAGAAGGTGAGCCCGATGCCGACCAGTCCCTGGTCGGTGCCGAGCTCGAGGAGCACGAACTCGCGAGTGTCGGTGGGTGCGGGCAAACCGACCACGAGCGGGTTGTCCGCCGGGGTCGACAGCACGCGGGTGGTGACGTGGCTGATCTTCATTTCTTGTACTTGCCGGTGAGCTGGGGCGTGGTGCCCTCGAGGCCCTTCTCCTGGCGGTCGAGGCGCGTCTCCCGTGACCACGTGCGCTTGAGGTCGTCGCGGATGTTGAACTGGAGCTTCCCGAGGCCCTCCGTCTCGAGCTCGATACGGTCGCCGTCCTGGAAGCCGGAGAGCCCCCGGTGGTTGGTGCCGGTGGCGAGCACGTCGCCCGGCTCGAGCGTGTGGATGCTCGTCACCCACTCGATGCAGCGCGGGATCTTGTGCGCCATGTCGCTGGTGTTGAACGACTGCTTCACGGTGCTGTTCACCGAGAGCCGGATCGCCAGGTTGTGAGGGTCCCGGATCTCGTCGGCGGTCACCAGGTAGGGGCCCATCGGGGCGAAGGTGTCGCGCGACTTCATCTGGTAGAACGTGTTGCCGGTGGGCAGCAGCCCGCGCGCCGAGCCGTCGATGAAGTTGCAGTAGCCGAAGACGTACTCCATCGCCCGTGCCGCCGGCACCGCGGTGGCCCGCTTGCCGATGATCAGCGCGACCTCGGCCTCGCCCTCGAAGATGGTAGCGGGCACGTCGGGCAGCACCATGGTGTCGCCGTGGCCGATCACCGCGCCGGGCGACTTCATGAAGGCGTTGATCGGGGCGGGCTCGCTGCGGGTGCCGTCCTCCATGTAGTTGACCGCCATGCAGACGATGTTGGTGGGCTTGGGCAGGGGCGGGCGGATCCGCACCGTGCTCACCGGCTGAGGCTTGCCGCGACCGGCCGCCTCCTCGATCTTCTTGCGGTAGTCGGCGAAGCGGGCGATGAGCCCGCTCATCAGGTCGCCGGGGCCGGTGTGGGGAACGTCCTTCACCACATCCGAGACGTCGACTACGGAGTCACCACGCAGCACGCCCAGTCGAAAGTCGTCGAAGAGTAGCAGTTTCACGGTGTTCTCCTCTCGAGAAAATCGATCACGTCTCGCCGATCATCGGCCTCTCGTAGCGCGGGCAGCCCCATCTCGGTGCCCGGGATGAATCGCTCCGGGTCGGCGAGGTAGGCGTCCAGGGTCTCCCGCGTCCACACGACCCCGCGCCCGCCCGCCTCGACCAGCGCGGGTGAGAATTGGAAGCCGGGCAGCGTGCCGGCCCGCCGGCCGATCACCCCGTGGAGGTTCGGGCCCGGGAGCTTGTCCTCACCGGCCACGACGGAATGGCAGGCGAAGCAGCGCTGGAAGACGCGCTCGCCCCGCGCGGAGTCGGCGCACAACGGGGAGAGCCACGCCAGCGTTGCCGCGCCGCCCACGAGCAGTCCCACCGCCCAGCCCCTCACTTCATCCGGTAGACGACGAGCCGGTCGGCGCCGGACTCGGGCACCCACACTTCGCCCGGCCGGCCGAGAATCTGGCGCACGTTCGCGCTCCGGCGGTCGCTCGCAAACGCCTCGAATGTCTCCGTCTCCGGGTCGAAGCGGACCATGGCATTGGCGGTCCACTCGCTCAGCCACACCTTGTCCCGCTCGTCGACGTAGACGGCGTAGGCACGCGGCTTGTCGCCCGGGAGCTTCCAGGTCTTCCAGCCCTTCGTCCGGGGATCGTAGCGGCTCACGTTGCCGGAATTCCACTCGCTCACCCAGATCCGCCCCCGGGAGTCCGACCACACCCGCCGCGCGCCCTGGTCCTTCGTCGGAGGCTCGATGATGGTGGCGGCGCCGGTGTCCAGATCCACGCGCGCGATGTGGCTACCCGCGAGCGAGGCGTAGTAGACCTCGCCGTCCGGGGTGGTGGCGATGCCGTAGGGGCCTCGGCCTCGAGGCGCGTCCCACACCTGCATGGCCCCGGTCGCGGGATCGAGGCGTCCGTAGATCCCGTTCTGGCCGGTGAACCAGATCCGTCCTTTCTTGTCGAAGGTCGCGGTATTCAGGTTCACGTAACCGCGCGATTCCGGCAGCGGCCAGTGCTTCACCTGCCGCGTCCTCGGGTCGACGCGCACGATGGAGTTGGTGCCGCCCTCCGTGACCCACGGGGCGCCGTCCGGTCCGATGATCACCCCGTGCGGCGCCGCCGCCGGGCCGAGCGAGATCAGATCCACCTTGCCGGTAGCCGGGTCGAGGCGCCCGAGCTGGCCACCGCGCTGGGCGGTGTACCAGACGATGCCGTCGGCGCCCACCGCCACGTCGTGAGGGCCGCCGCCGGCGGGAAGGGGATAGGCCTGCACCGCGACCTGCGCCGAGGCGCCGGACGGGAGCCAGAGCAGGGTGATGATCAGCGCGAGCAGCGAGCGACGCATGGGCCACCTCCATCGGAAGCCGAACCGTGCGAAAGGCGGGCCCATGGTACCCCAGCTTTCGCCATCCCGGCCAGCGGCGGTGCCCCGGCCCGCGAGGTTGACAACGGGCCCGGCGGCGGCGACCCTCTCGCTGAATCCACTCCACGGAGGAGCCCAATGAAGGGACGGGTCGCGGTCCTGAAGGCGTACGGTGGCGAGTTCGAGCTGCGCGAATACCCGGTGCCGGATCCGGAGCCCGGCGCGATCCTGGTGAAGCTGACGCGCGCGGGAGTGTGCGGGTCCGACCTGCACATCTGGCGGGGCGAGATGAAGGAAGTGTACGGCGCGCTGCCCAAGGACCTCACCTTCGGCCACGAGATGGCCGGGCGGGTGGAGCGCCTGGGCGCGGGCGTCACCACCGACTCGATGGGCCGACCCCTGCGCGAGGGCGACCGCGTGACGTATTGCTACTTCTTCCCGTGTGGCCGCTGTCCGGTCTGCCTCAACGACGAGATGGGGAGCTGCCCGCAAAAGATCCGGCCGAACCGGGTGGCGGGCACCGCGCCCTACTTCAACAACGCCTACGGCGACTACTACTACCTCCGTCCCGGGCACTTCGTGTTCAAGGTGCCCGACGAGATCCCGGAAGACGTCGCGACCCCGATCAACTGCGCGCTCTCCCAAGTGCTCTACGGGCTGCGTAAGGCGGGGTTCCGCGCCGGCCACTCGCTCGTGGTGCAGGGCGCGGGTGGGCTCGGGATCAACGCGGTGGCGGTGGCGCGGGACATGGGCGCCGACGCCATCGTCGTCATCGATCGGCTGGCCGAGCGGCTGGCGCTGGCCAAGACCTTCGGGGCCGACCATACCGTGAACGCGAGCGAGATCACCTCCGCGGACAAGCGGGTCGAAGCGGTGAAGGCGCTGACCGACGGCTTCGGGGCCGACGTGGTGGCCGACTTCGTGGGCTACGCCGACGTCATCCCCGAGGGCCTGCGCATGCTGCGGGGCGGCGGCTGCTACCTGGAGGTCGGCAGCATCTCGCCGGGCAACGTGTTCTCCTACGACGCGACCGCGCTGGTGCGGGGCAACGCCCGGCTGGTGGCTACCTCGAACTACTCGCCGTGGGCGCTCGAGCAGTCGCTCTCGTTCATGAAGCGCAACCTCGAGCGCTTCCCGTTCGAGAAGGTCATCTCCCACGTCTTCCCGATCGAGCGCATCTCCGAGGCCTTCGCCCGGGCCGACTGGGCCCAGCGCGGTGGCGACCCCGCCGGCGTCTCCCGCGCCGCCATCTCGATGTAGGCCGGGGTCAGGTCTTACATTCCGACATTTTCGCGGTTGTCGAGGAGTCGCCCCCCGCGCGACGAAAATGTCGGAATGTAAGACCTGACCCCTAGACGCGGTAGCGCTGGATCATCGCTTCATCGAGGACGAGGCCGAAGCCGGGGCCGTCGGGAATCGGGAACATGCTGTCCTTGACGGTGGGGCGGTTGGCCCAGAGGGCCTGCCAGGCGGGGTCGCGCTCCGGATCGGCGAAGCACTCGACGTAGGTGCCGTGCGGTACCGCGGCCAGCAGCTGACCGGCGATCTGCGGCTCCTCGTGGTGCGCCATCTTCACGGAGGCGGCCTCGCACAGGGCCGCGGCTCGCCGCCATTCGGTCACGCCGCCGCCTTCCGAGGCGTCGAAGTTGACGAGATCCACCGCGCCCGCGTCGAGGAGCCGTCGCACCGCGTGGCTCGTGATCTCGGACTGGCCCGCGGTGACCGGGATGCGCGTGGCCCGCCGCACCTCCGCCATCATGCGGGCGTCGTCGTACCAGTGGCACGGCTCCTCGAACCAGGCGATATCGAGCGGCTCCACCAGCCTCGCGAAGCGGACCGCGTCCTCCACCGACCACCCCCGGTTGGCGTCCACCGCGAGGACGAAGCCCGGGCCGGCGGCGGCGCGCGCGGCCCGGACGCGCTCTGCGTCGGCCTCGGGGGCGAGGCCGCCGACCTTGAACTTGCAGCCGGCCATCCCGGCCTCGTGGTAGAGCTCCATCTCGCGGCCGATGTCGGCCAGGGTCTTGCCCTCGCGGTAGTAGCCGCCGATCGAGATGATGGGCAGCCGACGACCCGGCCCGCCGCCGAGCATAACGCACACGCTCTGGCCGCGCGCTCGGCCGAGCAGATCCCAGATCGCGCAGTCCACGCAGGCGATGGCTTCCATCAAGAGCTTCCGGTCGCGGCTTCCGTGCGAGAGCGCGAAGAGGCGGCTCCAGATGCGCTCGACCTCGGTGGGGTCCTGGCCCGCGAGGATCGGGGCCAGCTCGTCCCGGATCAGCCGGACGATCTCGGGCCCGTGCTCGCGATTGTCCCCGTTGTAGACCTCGCCGACGAGCCCGTCGTCGGTCCGCAGACGGGTGACGACGGTGGAGCGCCTGAGCACCGCGTAGGTGCTGCCGCCGAAGTTCCGCCGCAGCGGGATGTCGATGGCGATCGCGTCGACGCCGTGGAGTCGCATTCGGGCGGCGGCTCGCTCGAGGGCCTGCCTCAGGCCCCGCGCTTCTTGCTGAGCTCGACGCCGCTGCCCACCGGCGGCAGGAACGATTCCATGTCGAGCGTGGTCATCGTGGCTCTCCTGGGCGGGTCCCCGGCTAGCGGGCGGCGAGGGCCCGGCGGAATCTGCTACGGAACGATGGCGGCGCGCGTCACGTGCCCCTTGTCCTGCTGGACGAAGGCCTCCTCGATCGCCTCCAGCGGGAACTTGTGCGAGATGATCCGGTCCCACGGGTAGCGCTCGCGCGTGCGCGCCATCATGTCGAGCGCGCCCCGCAGGTGCTCGGCCTCGTAGTGGGAGAGGCCGAGGATGCGCCGGTTGCCGAAGATGATCCAGGCCGGATCGAACTCGGCCTTCCAGCCCACGTTGATGTTGCCGATCTCGAGGTAGGTGCCCTCGGTGGCGGTCATGCGCAACCCCTCGTCGACGACCCTGGGGTTGCCGACCAGCTCCATGACCACGTCGCCGCCCCAGTCGTCGGTGAGCTTCTTCACCGCCCGGATGCGATCGTCCGGCGTCTGGTGCTCGCGCATGTCGACGACGTCGGTGGCCCCGAAGGCGCGCGCGAGGGCCAGACGCTCGTCGACTCCGTCGATGATGATGACGCGCGCCGCGCCCATCTCCCTTGCCACCGCGCACGCGTAGACCCCGAGACCGCCCGCGCCCTGGATCACCACGATCTGCCCCGCGCGCAGGGCGGCCAGGTCGAGGCCCGCGAAGACCTGGGAGAAGGCGCAGTTGACGCCGGCGGCCATGTCGTCGGTGATGTCGTCGGGCAGCTTGAACACCGCGTGGTTCGGTCGCAGGTAGAAGTACTGGCCGAAGCCGCCCTGGAAGTGCGGCCACACCTCGCAGGAGACCAGGAAGTTCGCCTGGCGCACCGGACAGGACTTGGTCCGGCCCCGCAGGCACGCGCGGCATCGTCCGCATGGGAAGAAGAAGCGGTAGGCCACGCGGTCGCCGACCGCGAGCGGCCGCCCCGCCGAGTCGGTGGTGACGCCGGGGCCCAGCTTGGCCACCCGGCCCACGTGCTCGTGGCCGGTGTTCAGCGGCAGCGGCCGGCCCATCTTCACGTAGTCGAGCTCGCCGCGCCAGTAGTGGAGGTCGGAGCCGCACACGTTGGCCATCGCGACCTTGATCAGGATGGCGCCCGGCTCGGGATCCGGCACCGGGTACTCGCGGATCTCGAAGGGCTTGCTCGCGCCGTGGAACACCGCCATTCGCGCCGTTTCCGCCATGATGTCCTCCCCGAAATGATGGCCCGAGATGCTGGACGACTCGCGGAGTCTAGCATGGTAGGCTACGGAGCGCCCGAGGGGGGGCGCCACATGAAGATCGCGATTCTCGACGACTACCAGGACACGATCCGCACGCTCCGCGCCTTCAAGAAGGTGGCGGGTCAGGACGTCACGATCTGGAAGGATCACACCAAGGACGTGGACACGCTGGCCGCGCGTCTGAAGGACACCGAGGTGCTGGTGCTGCTGCGCGAGCGCACGCCGATTCGCGCCCCGCTGATCGACCGGCTGGACCGGCTGCGGATGATCACCCAGGTCGGAGTGGTGCCGCACATCGACATCCCGGCGTGCACCCGCCGGGGCGTGATCGTGTCGTCGAGCCAGATGCCGGGCCGGCCGTCCTACGCCACCGCGGAGCTGACGTGGGGCCTGGTCATCGCGGCGGTGCGGCGCATTCCGCAGGAGATGATCGCGATGCGCTCCGGCAAGTGGCAGGCCTATCCCATCGGCACCGGACTGCGCGGCAAGACGCTCGGTATCCTCGGCTACGGCAAGATCGGCGCGGTGGTGGCCGGCTACGGACGCGCGTTCGGCATGAACGTGATCGTATGGGGACGGTCCTCCACCCTGGACAAGGCGCGCACCGACGGCTACACGGCGGCGGCGAGCCGCGAGGCCTTCTTCGCCGACTCCGACGTGGTCTCGATCCACGTGCGGCTGATCGACGCCACCCGCGGCATGGTGACGGCCGAGGATCTGGCGCGCATGAAGCCTTCGGCGGTGTTCGTGAACACGAGCCGTGCGGGCCTGGTGGCGCCGGGCGCGCTCGAGGCCGCACTCGCCAAGGGTCGCCCCGGCATGGCCGCGGTGGATGTCTACGAGGACGAGCCGGTGCTGGGGGCGAAGCACCCGCTGCTCGCCATGGACAACGCGATCTGCGTGCCGCATCTGGGCTACGTCGAGCTCGACGGGCTCGAGCACATGTACGACACGATCTTCGATCAGGTGCTGGCCTACGGGGCGGGCAAGCCGATCAACGTGCTCAACCCCGAGGCGCTCGCCACGACCAGGTCATGAGCATCCGGGACAAGGCGTTCATCGTCGGCGTCTTCGAGCATCCGACCCGCAAAGCGGACAATATCTCGCTCGCCCAGCTGCACGCAGAGGTGGCGCACGGCGCGCTCGCCGACGCGGGCCTGACCAAGGACGACGTCGACGGCTACTTCTGCGCGGGCGACGCCCCGGGGCTGGGCGGGCTGTCGATGGCCGACTACATGGGCCTGCGCCTGCGCCACATCGATACCACCGAGACCGGCGGCTCGTCGTACGTGGTGCACGTGGCGCACGCCGCCGAAGCGATCGCGGCCGGCCGCTGCGACGTGGCCCTGATCACGCTGGCCGGTCGCCCCCGCGCGGAAGGCATGGCCACCGGCACCGCGCCGCGCAACTACGGCGCCGCCGCCCCGGACGTGGCGTTCGAGGCCCCGTTCTCGCCCACCGTGGTGAACCAGTACGCGATGGCCGCGATGCGACACATGCACGAGTTCGGCACCACCAGCGAGCAGCTGGCCTGGATCAAGGTGGCCGCCTCCCGGCACGCCCAGCACAATCCGCGCGCGATGCTGCGCGAGGTGGTCACGGTGGCCGACGTGGTGGGCTCGCCGATGATCTCCGATCCGCTGCACCGTCTCGACTGCTGCGTGATCAGCGACGGCGGGGGCGCGGTGATCGTGGCCCGGCCCGAGGTGGCGAAGCGCCTCAAGCGGCCGCCCGTCACGGTGCGGGGGGCGGGGGAGGCGGTGAAGCACCAGATGGGCGGGCAGGTGGATCTGACCTACACCGGCGCGCGCTGGTCGGGCCCGACCGCATTCGAGAGCGCGGGCGTCACGCCGGCCGACATCAAGTACGTCTCGATCTACGACAGCTTCACGATCACGGTGCTGATCACGCTGGAGGATCTGGGCTTCTGCCCGAAAGGGCAGGGCGGCCGCTTCGTCTCCGACGGCAACCTGATCTCGGGCGTGGGCCGGCTACCCTTCAACACCGACGGCGGCGGCCTCTGCAACAATCACCCCGCCAACCGCGGCGGCATGACCAAGGTGATCGAGGCGGTGCGCCAGCTTCGCGGAGAGGCGCATCCGGCCGTGCAGGTGAAGGATTGCGATCTGGCGCTGGCCCACGGCACCGGCGGATCGCTCGGCACCCGGCACGCTAGCGCGACGCTGATCCTGGAGGCGAAGTAGCCATGGCCACGTCGAAGATCCCGGCTCCGACCCCGTCGCCCGAGACCGCGCCCTTCTGGGAGGCCGCGGCCAAGGGGAAGCTGCTCTTGAAGAGCTGCACCGTCTGCGGGCGGCCGCATCACTATCCGCGCCCGATCTGCCCGTTCTGCGGGAGCGATCGCACCGAGTGGAAGGAATCTGCGGGCCGCGGCGTCATCTACTCGTTCAGCGTGATGCGGCGGGCGACGCCACCCTACGTGATCGCGTACGTCACGCTCGACGAGGGCGTCACCATGATGACGGGCTTGGTCGACTGCGACTTCGACGCGCTCCGGATCGGCCAGCGGGTACGGGTGGTTTTCTCCCCCACCGACGGCGGCCCGCCCGTCCCCATGTTCACCCTCGGGTAGCGGTGAAGCCGGCGCGGCTGGCTCAAAACAGGCTCGTCCCGCTCGTGTGAGCGGGCGGCTGCTGTCCCAGCAGTCTGGCGATGGTGGGGACGACGTCGAATGCCGACCGCACGCCGCGGTCGCCCGGCTCGAGGCCTGGCGCCACAGCGTAGGCCATTCCGTGCGGCCCGGTATGCCCGCCGGTTCGCAGGAGCGGCACTGGTCCGATCTGCCCCAGGCGTGGATGCTCGAGGGCGGCGGCAACGCCGCGCCAGACGACGATCAGGTCGGCCTCGGAGCCGGTCAGGGCCAGAGGATCACGGGTCGACGCGCGCTCGACGAAGTCCACCATCGGCTCGCCCGTGCGCGGGTTGCGGCATTCGCGAAGCATGGTCTCGAGCCCCCGACACGTCTCCTCGTATCGTGATGGCTCGATCACGCCGTGCCGCTCGCGGCCCTGCAGATTGATGCGAATGCGCCCGTCGTAGAACGACGGCAGGGCGAATGCGGGCATCCGGGGCCAGTGGAGTCGGTAGCGCAGCGCCGGCTGCCAGTGGAGGTCCAGTCGAGCCGTCCGTCCGCCATGGGAGCGCCAGTCCGCCGCCGCGGCTCGAACCCCCTTGAGAGCGCCCTTGACGGGCGCCGGCAGGCGTCGCGCGAGCGAGCGAAGGGCCCCGGACAGGGGGGGATCGGGCTCTTCCACCGAGATGGGCGGCACCCACGCCTCACCGGACGCCGACCAGCTCTTCCCCTCCTCCAGGACCGGCAGCCGGCTCGGCGCGGCGGCCCACTCCGATGGCACGGTGAGCAACGAGCGACCAAAGGCGTGGCGGTACAGCAGCTCGGGCAGCAGGACCATGGACGGGATGTCGGACTGGTTCTGGCCCATGCCGCCCATGTTGAACGCGACGACCGCTGCGTTCCGATCGGCGGACACGAGCTCACCGACCATGCGATCCAGGGCCCGGTGCACGTCGACCAGTGCCCGCTCTGCGGCCGCGGCCGAGGGATGCCCGTGATGCGGGTGGCCCGGGTCCACACCGTGCCACAGCCCTTCGATCGCACCGTGGACCTCGCCCGCGACCGCGATGAACAGATCCCAATCCGGAACGCGGTCCGTCGCGAGCCAGCGCGCGGCACGGGTGCGGACGTCGAGGGCTCGGGAGAGGGCTTCACCCATCGCCTGTGTGTGGGTCGAGGAAGGGAACGGTTTTCCGTATGTCCAGCGGGAGGCGGGATAGCGACCGAACCTGCTTTCGAATTCTGCCAGGAGCCCGTCCGGGCTCCCGGCCGCGAGGGTTCCGGGATCGTGCGCTCCCCACGCCACAACACCTCGCGTGTTCCGCGCACGGCGCAGGTCTACATAAGGCGTGTCGAAGACGAGGACCCGCAGGTCGAGATCGGCCCACCACGGAGTGAACCGGGCGCCCTCTTGCCGTGCGAGGTAGGTGGTCGGATCGAATTCCACTGCGGCCCACCGCCGTCCCGCTTCCGGCGAAAGCCCGGAGGCGACGTGCTCCCACGCGAGCCCCGTGCGCTGCGCGGGTCCGTGGTCGAGCCGGAAGCGCGCGGCGCGCCTACCCAGATCGGTCAGCGCCGGCATCTCTCCCGCGGCCATGAGCCGCTCCGCAAGAGTGATCTCCAGGCCGTCGAGGCCTATGGCCAACACTCGTGGACGCGCCATCGACGATCCTCCCGCGATCCAGTCTATCGCAGGGGCCGTTAATGGACCAGCGACGTGGCGAACCCTCCGGGTGCGACGAAATGCGGTTCGGCTAACATGGTAGATGGCACAACGTCGGGGGGATCGAGCCGCTGATGACCATGCAAGTGAGCGCAGTGATCGGAACCTACAACCGAGCCCATCTGCTTCGCGGCACTCTCGAGGCGCTCGCTTCACAGGACGTTCCCAGCACTCTGCAGTGGGAGGTCGTCGTCGTAGACAACAACTCGCGCGACACGACCGCGCAGGTGGTCGCCGCGTTCTCGAAGACGACGGCCACCCCGGTCCGCTACGTATTCGAGCCTCAGCAGGGTCTTTCCCACGCCCGGAATCGAGGGATCAGGGAGGCTCGCGGCTCCATCATCGCGTTCACCGACGACGACGTGCTCCCGGCGTCCGACTGGATCGCCGAGGTCGTCGGCGCGATCGATCGCTGGAACGCCCATGGTGTCGGCGGTCGCATTCTTCCCCGGTGGGAGACTTCGCCTCCACGTTGGCTCACCGACAACCGGCGCCTGTTGAACCGCATTGCGGTCATGGACTTCGAAGCGGGGCGCCTGCTTGCGCCTCCCCTGGACGCAGGGCCGCAGGTGTGGGGCGCGAACATGGCCTTCCGGCGCGAGCTCTTCGAGCGGATTGGAGAGTTTGATCCCCGGCGCGGGCTGGTCGGTAAGAAGCTCTACAGAGGTGAGGACACCGACCTGGTCGATCGAGCGCTGGAGCGTGGCCTGAGAATCGCTTACGATCCGGCGCTGACCGTGTTCCATCGAATCGGCTCTGATCGGATGCGGAAGGCCTACTTCCGCAAGCTGACGTTCGACAACGCCCAGCTCGGCGCCTGCACTGAACCCCGGTTTGGTGGACGGGGATTTCTTGGTGCTCCTCTGTGGTCCTATCGCGTGGCCTTCGCGGATCTCTGGAAATGGCTGCGCTCGGCGTTGCTCAGGCGACCGGGGGCCTTCGATCAGGAGCTCGTCTGGTTGTCGTCGGTCGGAAGACTCTCGGGCTACTGGAAGGTGGGCCTGCTGCGACTTCGTGATCGAGGGACATAGCGCGCCCGATTGGCCGGGGATGATCGGGCTCCGGCCCTCGCGTCTCAGGCGTTTGCCCCAGAAAACCCGTGCTTTCGCATCATGCGGGCCCGCGTCCCAGTGGCTAGGCTGCGAGCATGGAGGCGAGGCGCGAATGACCTACGAGACGCCCGGCTGCGCCTACTGCCCGCCCACGGTCCGCGCCTGCCGACAGGGCGAGTCGGACGAGCGCGGGCCCGGCTTCTGCCCCAGCAAGGTCGACGGCGAGGGCATTGCGGAGGCGGAAGCCGCCTACCGCGATCCGCGAACCCTGAGCATCGCCAAGGCCGCGGCCCTCGTCGAGAGCGAGGGCTACTGCAAGTGGACCCGCGTCGAGGAGATCTGCGCCTTCGCGAAGAAGCTCGGGTTCAAGAAGATCGGGATCGCCACCTGCATCAGCATGGTCGACCTCGCCCGGACGCTGAGCGGCATCCTCGAGTCGCATGGCTTCGAGGTCGCGTCGGTGGCGTGCAAGAACGGCGGGGTGCCGAAGGAGGAGCTCGGCCTCCGCGACGAGGAGAAGATCCGGCCGGGTCAGCACGAGTCCATGTGCAACCCGATCTCTCAGGCAGAGCTGCTCAACCGGGCGGGCTGCGAGCTCAACGTCGTGCTCGGCCTCTGCGTCGGGCACGACAGCCTCTTCTTCCGCCATTCGGCGGGCCTCGCCACCACGCTCGTGGCGAAGGACCGCGTGCTCGCTCACAACCCGATCGGCGCGCTCCAGCTGGCCGACTCGTACTTCCAGCGGGTGTGGGGCCCGGAGCGGCCGGCCACGCCCCCACGCCTGCCCGCGGAGGGGCGCGCGGCATCCTGAGCGCCGCCTACCTCATCGCGAAGGGCGTGCCCGCTCCGCCGATCGACTCACGGAAATGATGCGGCTGCTTCATTGCGGCTCATCGCGTGGGCGGCTAGCCTATGAGCGTGAGGGAGGGAGCCCAGACATCCCTCGCAGCGCGGTGAACCTCAACCAGGGAGGCTCGATGGAGGGGATTCCCCCCGACCGGACCGAGCACCGCCGGGCTTGAGGACGCTGGCGGTGCCGGGGCAGCAGCGAGGTCTCGGCAGTCCATAGATCCCGGCGCAGGCCGGGAGGCGGCGAGCAAGGCGCCGCACGAGAGCCGCCCGGTGCACGGGGTGAGCGGTCCCCGTGCCACCGGGCGCTGTTTTTTTGGGGGCCCTGACCCGGGGTAGGAGGGCTAGCGTCGTGCCCGCACGCGAGCGACGTGGCTGCGCACCGACCTGCGTGCCTCCCGCGGCGCTCCAGGAAGGATGGGTGATCGCGAACCACATCCTGGTCTCGTTCCACGTCGCTTTCATCTCATCGGTGCTGGCCCTGCCGGCGACCTCCCTCTTCAAGTGGCACGTGCTGCAGTTCGTCTTCGCGAGTCCCGACACACTGGTGTCGGCGGTCTTCATGTACCTGAGCTTCCACGTCTGTATCGCCTGCCACGAGATGGGCCACTTCCTCACCGCCGCCCGCCTCAACGCGCTCAATGAGCGCGTGCTCCTCCACGTGAAGGAGCGGATGGGCCGGTCGCTACCGTTCCGGTGGCTCTATTACCTCGAACTGCTGGTGAGGATCCCCCTCGGCCGCGCCTTCGGCGTGACGCGTGAAGGCCTCAACTACTATCCCGATGCTCCATACAACCTGGCCGTCGCGGCGGCGGGGCCGCGTGCGAGCCGGAACACCGCACTTGCCTCTCTGCCGCCCGCGGTCGCGCTGATCGCGGCCGGACTGATCGACGGCCAAGCATGGCCGATCTACACCGGCCGCTTGCTCCTGGGTATCGGTCTCGTCGCGCTCCTCGACTTCCGGCTCGCCGACCGGGGCAAGTATGCCGCCTTCCGTGCCCGCGAGCGGGTGGCGGCGCACCAGGCGAAATCGGTGGGTGCCGTCTCTGAGTGGCTCGAGAAGGCGCCCGGCCTCAAGCGCCGGATGCTGGGCGGCCGCATGCAGGAGGCCACCCACGAGCGCCTGGGACCGGTCACCGCCCCCTGGCAGTTCCGCAACTGCGGCATGGGCGGCCGACACACGGAGAAGGAGTACCCGGAATCCAACGTCAGCATGCAGGAGGCGATGTTCCTCATCTTGGGCACCCGCAGCTATCAGGAAGCCCAGGAGCTGACGGTCCGCCTGCAGACGCGCCTCAAGGAGATCATCGAGAGCGAGGAGGGCTGCCGCGTCATGGGCATCGGCCTCGAGGGCGGCCTCGCCCCCTACATCGAGAAGGGGAGCTACCCGCTGCCCGAGGTGCGCCTCTGGGCGATGATGAAGCGGGCCATCGCCGAGTGCGGCTGCCGGCCCGGCGTGGACGTCGCCATCGCGCTCGACCCGGCCATGAGCGAGCTCGAGCTCGCCTACCGCGCCGAGTTCAACTTGCCGGACAGCGTGGGCACCTATCTGTTCTGGCGCGACAAGGCCAAAACGGTTCTCGACCGGGACGGGGTGCTGGATCTTTACGCCGCCGCCCTCGAGCGCGAGGAGATCCCCATCCTGTCCATCGAGGACGGCTTCTCCGAGCACGATCACGAAGGCTGGCGGCTCCTGCGGCAGCGACTGGGGGATCGCCTCTTCATCGTCGGCGACGACCTGGTCACCACCAACGACCGGACCATCGAGCAGGCGGCCGAGCAGGGCCTGATCAACTGCGTGCTCGTCAAGGCCAACCAGATCGGCTCGCTCTCCGAGACCTTGCTGGCGATGCTGGTGGCCCTCGGCAAGGGTCTCGAGATCGTCGTTTCCCACCGCTCCAAGAGTCCCAACGATGACATGGAAGCGCATGTGGCACTGGCCGCCAACGCCTTGGGCCTCAAGGCCGGCGGTGGGGCCAACACCGAGCGGCTGGTGAAGTACCAGGCGGTCACCGAGCTGCTGCTCGGGCTCGACGAAACCCGGGTGAAGGACGGCCTCGCCGGCGGCGAGCAGGCGATCATTCGGAAGATCCGTGCCTACGAGGAGCCCACGAACGCGGGTATCCCCACCGTGGGCGCCACGGTGGAAGTGGGACTGCCCGCCATCGGCGTGTCTCTCGTGTTCAAAGGCGCAACTCCCCTGGGCACTTCGGCCGGCTCCGGCGAGGCGATCCATTTGGTAGATGCCACCGTCGAGTACGCTGACTGGAAGGAGCTCGTCGATCGCTACCCCGCCCTCTTCCGAGACGTCGAGCTGGGCGTTTACGCCTTCCAGAAGGGCATCGACGAGGCGAAGGTCCGCGCCGAGGTCGACGATGCGTTGACCTCGCTGTTCCAGAGGGCCCAGCGATATGGCGGGAAGGGCTGCCTCGCCGCGGTGGACAACGTGCGGCAGATCGTTGCGCCCTCCTTCGAGGGGCGCGATGTCGCCGCCCTCACCCTCCTGGACGTCGACCGGACCCTGCTCCACCTCGAGGCGCGTACGGCTCGGCGGCGGGGCAAGCTTGGCGATGGCGCCGGGGAGGAGGAGCGGATCCGAGTGATGCAGCGAAAGCAGAACATCGGCATGAACGCCATGCTGTCGGTCTCCCTCGCTCTCGGTCGGGCCATCGCGCAGATACACGGCAAGGAGCTCTACGAGATCATGCGCGAGGAGATGCTGTCCGTGATCGATCGGCTCGCCGGGGACTACGGCGTGACGCTTCAAGGGAGCCGGTTCTCCGACTACGTCGCCGCGCTCCGCGAGGCCGCTGGGCTGGTGGAGCGCGAGGGCAAGCCCCTGCACGCGGTGCTGCGCGCGCTCACCGGCATATATCTCGAGCCGGGCCTCGAGGTGCCGCCGCCGGCGGCCCGGACAGTGGCCGAGGCGGGCCTCGACGCTCCGCGCCCCGTCCCAGTGCGCGTCGCGCCCGCAGAAGCGGGACCGGAGCGGCCGATGGCCGCCGACGAGGAAGTCGTGCTCGCCGAGCTGGACCGTACCCTCCACGCGGCCCTCGTGACCCGGGCCGAGCCGGACACCATCCAGGCGGTGCGGCTCTACCTGGGGGCAAAGGGGCGTCTGGCGCGTCTCGATCGCCCCTTCGGTATCGTCAACAACCGGCTCTTCCGCGCGGACGATCTCCTCATCGTGCCGTACCTGGTCGACGGGTTCGTGGACCTCCACGGGATCCGGGGTGGATGCACCGTGACGAGGATCCGGCACCGGCTGCCGCCTGGCTCCATCTTGACCGACGGCCTCATGCTGGGCCTCGCGGGCGCCACCGGCGAGCCGCTGGATCTCGAAGGGCCGCTCTACCTCTTCGACCCGGAGCGGACGCCGGTCTACGAGATCGCCCGGATCCGCGACGCGGCCTCGCTGCTCGAGCGGGTCAACGCGACCACGAACCGCAACGAAGCGGTGTTCCTGCTCCGGTGTCTCGCGGTCCGACTGTGCAATCTCTCCGCCAAGGACTTCCTCGGCGCCAAGAATCTGCAGCCGGAGGTCCGCGAGCTGACCACGCAGCTCAACCGCTTCCTCAACAGCCCGCTGCGACGTCGCCTGCTGCTTCTCTCCCGGCTCATCGTCCGAAATCTGTCGACCCTCGTCGGCAAGCCGAACGTCATCGACCGGCTCTGGACCGACACCATCGACCTCGCGGAGCGCTACATTCCCGGAAGCGACATCGTCAACGAGCTACGCCGCACGAGCCACCACGCCCTCGGCAAGCGGACCCTTCTGATCGCGCAGGCCTACCAACGATACCTTGCCACCGGGGCCACCGAGGGTCTCGTCAGTCTGGGTCTCGGCGCGCCCGCTCGGGCCGACGTGGCGGCCCGCTCCCGCCATGGGCTAGGGGAGATCCTCCAGCGCGTGGTGGACGATCTCGAGCGGCTGCTGGGGGCCGCCGAGATCATCACCCGCATCGAGGAGTGGAAGGAGGCCTACGTCGACGCGCTCATGCGGTGCGACTTTGGCAGCTCCATCGAGGCCGAGCTCGAGAGGATCCTTGCCGAGGGAATCCGTCGCCGGAACCGTTGGGTCTACTATCACCACCTGCGGATCCTGGCCGGCAAGGCCGAGGGCTTCTCGTACCCCGCGGGCGTCGGCGCGGACCTCCGCACCCGGATCGAAGCGGCCCTGACCCGCAAGCCCGATGTCGACGGTTTCGACGCCGTCGGGACCGAGCGTGAGCTCGCGGAAGGAGTCACCGCGTTCGTCCAGCGGCTCCGCGAGGAATACCAGGAGCCCGTCTTCGCCGCGATCGAGGGGGCCATAGCCGCGTTTCGCCGCGAGCGCTTCTTCGAGGCCTTCCACCGAGCCCGTGAGCTTCGCGGCATGCTCGTGGGGATGATCGACCGAGGCGGGTTCGACGAGCAGCGATACTACCTCTGTCAGCTCGAAGGCCTGCTGGAAGAGATGGGCTATCTGGCCCTCGGGCATGTGGCGACTCTCTACCAGGAACAGGGCGTGGACATCCCGGAGTGCCTCGCGATCATCCGGCTCTCGGCGCTCAACCTCCGCTACGATGGGTTAGAGTCGCGCGATCTGAGCGATCTCGTCGCCATCCTCGACGATCCCACGAAGACCGACGGCGAGCTCCTGGACGTCCTGGACGGCATCGAGCGCGTCCACCATCGGATCCGCCAGCGGGTGACGGTTCCCTACGAGAAGCTGAGAGACCGGTTCGCTCTGCAACCGAACGACCTGCGGCTCACTCTCGCCAACATGCAGCGGTATCTGCACGACCTCAACAGCATGGTGCAGTTCGCGGACCTCGCCGCCACGGTTCTTCGCGAAGGTGCGGCCACCGGCACGCGACACAGACCGGCGGGGAGCGAAGGGAAGCCGGGGGAGATGGACCATCCCGTCCTCCATCTCTCTCATCGACAGGAGATCGCCCGCCTGGTGTCCGAAGAGGAGACGGGCGCGAGCTTGCGCGACCGCTACGGAGCCAAGGGAAGCGGCCTCCTCTATATCAGCTACCTCAACCTTCCGACGCGGGACGGGTTCGTCCTCCCCACCAGCTTCGCCCGGACCGGGATGCACCGGCGCGAGCCCGCGCGCCTGAGAGGCGAAATCGCCCGGCATCTGGAGATCCTGGAGCGCGACGTCACCGCGCGGGACGGCGCCTCCAAGCGATTCGGGGATCGCGACAACCCGCTCGTCCTGGCGGTGCGCGGTGGATCCGCCCTGTCCATGCCGGGAATTCTCTCGACCGTCGTGTTCGTGGGCATGAATGACGAGATCGCGAAGGCGCTGGCCGAGGACGGGCCCTGGCGCGCCTACGATTCCTACCGCCGGTTCCTCGCCTCCTACGCCGCGGCGGCCTGGGGCGTGGATCTCGAGCCGTACGGTCTGGTCGAGAGGGCCAAGCAGCGGCACGGTGTGCGGTACAAGCAGGAGCTGCCCTGGGAGGCCATGCGCGAGGTTGCCGAGCAGTCGAAGCACGTTCTCCGCAGCCTCGGCTTCGGGCCGCAGCTGGACGAGGTCCTCACGGATCCCTTCGCCCAGCTCGCGGGCGCGGTGGATGCCGTCATGCAGTCCTGGTCGACCGAGCGAGCGCGGCATTTCCGCCGCATCAAGGGCATCTCCGACACCTGGGGCTCCGCCGTCATCGTGCAGGAGATGGCCTTCGGCAACCAGGTCAACGACGTGGTCGCGCCGGGCATGGACGAGACCAGGGCCTCCCTCACCGGGGTCATCACCCGGACCTATGTGACCGACGTGGGCACCCGCGCCTTCGAAGGGGAGATCAAGTTCTCCGCGGCGGGAGACGATCTGGTGGGCGGCATGACGTTCTCCGGCTCGGTCCGGCCTATCCACGAGCTTGCGACGCTTATGCCGATGCTGGCGCGACGTCTGGCCCATACCCTCGCCAAGATCCGCCGATTCATGGGCACGGACCAGGAAGTCGAGTTCACGGTTGATCGTGGTGTCCTCAGCATTCTGCAGACGCGCCGGGCGGAGGCGCGATTCGACCTGAGCACGGAGCGATTCCTCGACCCGGGCGAGCCGGCCACGCGAGGGCTCGGCGTCCGAGGTGGAGGGTTCCGGGGCCTGGCCGCCTTCGACGAGGCGGATCTGAGGGAGCTGGCGGCCGTCGATCTGAGCGGGCGTGACGACGTGGACGGTGTTCTCCTCGTCATCGAGAACCCGACACCCGACGACATCCCGCTCATCATCTCCGCGGACGGGCTACTCACGGCCCGGGGCGGCTCGACATCGCACGCTGCGGTCGCCATCAACGGCATCGAGGACCGGAAGTACTCGGGCGTCATGAGCGCGGCCCACCTCCGCGTGCACGCGGACCAGCACGAGGCGGTGATCCTCGATCGCGAGCGCGGAACCGCATATCGGGTCCGCAAGGGAGACATCGTCTCGATCCACGGCACCACCGGAGAGGTCTATCTCGGCTCGCGGCGCCGCCAGCTGTCCTAGCCGGGGGTCGGTCAGGCCTGAGCGGGTGGGCTACTGGCCGCGGCCCATGGTGTAGAACTCGCGGTTCGGGCGCATGCCCGCCATGTTGGCCATCCGGTTCGAGAGGTTGAAGAAGGCGGCGACCGCGCCGATGTCCCAGATGTCGGAGTCAGTGAAGCCGTGCCCGCGCATCGCCTCGAGGTCGGTCGGCTCGATGGCGGCCGAGCTGCTCGTCACCTTGACCGCGAAGTCGAGCATCGCACGCTCACGCGGCGTGAGATCGGCGTGGCGGTAGTTCGCGGTTATCTGATCGGCGATCTGAGGCTTCTTGCTCAGGATACGGAGCGCCGCTCCGTGAGCTACCGTTCAGTAGGCGCAGGAGTTGATCGCGCTCACCGCGACCACGATCATCTCGCGCTCGGCGCGCGAGAGGCCGGAGTCGCCGCGCATCAGGGCGTCGTAGAACTGGAAGAACGCGCGGAAGTGATCCGGCTTCCAGGCGTAGGCCAGGAAGACGTTGGGTACGAAGCCGGTCCTCTGCGCGGTCGTCTCGATGAGCTGCCGTATATCCTCGGGCAGGGTGGCCGGGTCGGGCACCGGGAAGCGGCTGATCGGGAGGTCCACGGTGTTCTCCTCAGCAGACGGCTTCGAGCGCGAAGTCGATCTGCGCGGGTGTCCGGTTCAGGGGCAACAACAGGATGGGCGCATCGGGAGCGTCCCGGGGCTCCGGCCCCACCCACGAGCACGAGACGCCGGCGATGTCGTTCGTGTTGCCTACACGCCGTGAGGGCCGGAACACTAGAGCCTCGCCATGACCCGATCCGCGAAGTCCTCGATCACGCGGTACTGACGGTTCAGCGGCGGGTAGAGCATGATCTGGCTCAGCCCCTGGCTCCCGAGCTCCTTCAGGCGCTCCACGATGCGCTCGGGCTCCCCGGTGAGGCACGTGGCCTCGATCAGCTCCGCCGTGAGGAAACGCGCCTCTTCCGGGTCGACGAAGCTGTAGTGGCTGCCGTGTAGGCGCTGGTGCCGGATCTCGGGCGGTGCCTCGTTGAGCCAGTCGAGATAGCCCTTCCACACCGCGCGCGCGTACGCGGGCGGCTCCGCGCCGGTCTCCAGATGGTGCGCGACCAGGTAGTGAAGGCCGGAGATCACCGCGGCGCCGCACTCCGCGATGATCCGCTCGGAGTTGGCCGGCTCACCGGGCTGGAGCAGCGCCACGTTCACCATCGCCGCGGTGTGGAAGCCCGCGGGCAGCGGGCGCCCGGCTTGCTCGGCGCCGCGCCGCGCGTTGGCGAGCATCTCCGGCACGGTTCCCCCGCGGGGTAGCCCGGAGATGAGGCCGTCGCCCAGCTCGCCGGCCAGCGCCTGGGCCTTCGGGCCGAAGCCTGCGACGTAGACCGGGATCGGATGGTCGAGGTCGATGAAGCGGTGCTCGCGCATCTGGAAGCGGATGCGATGGGTCTCGCCGTTCAACGTGTAGTCGACCTCTTCACCGCCGAGCAGCGCCCGGACGGTTTGCACGTACTCCTTGAAGGGGCCGAGGCGCATGGGCTTCTGGCCGAGCGTGCGCATCGCGGTGTGGCCAGTGCCGAGGCCGATGAAACAGCGGCCCGGCGCGAGGCGGTTGATGGTCGCGATGCCGTTGGCGGCGACCGGGGCGAGGCGGAGCCCCGGCACGTTCACGCCGGTGCCGAGGCGCATGCGGCGCGTCTGCTGGGCGGCCAGGGCCAGCACCGCCCAGCAGTTCGACCGGATCATCTGGCTGTCGGTGACCCAGCAGTGCGAGTAGCCAAGATTCTCGGCGTGGGTGATGTAGCCGATCTCGTCGATCTTCGCGGTGACGATGCCGAAGTCCATGTCGGGCCCGTGCGCTACCTGTCGAGCCACACCTCCTGCATGCGGCCGTAGTTGTAGAGCGCGTTGTGGGGTACCAGGTTCTTCACGTAGGGCCACTGGGCGAAGTACTCTTTGCGCCAGCCCAGCATGGGCCGCGCCACCTCCGCCTCGAGGATGCGCTGGATGTCGGCCACCATCTTGAGGCGCTTGGCCCGATCCAGCTCTTGCGACTGCTGGTCGATCTGGCGATCCATCGCCTCGCTGCAGTAGTCGGTGTAGTTGCGCGACGAGCCGCACTTGTAGTTCTCGACCAGGTACGCGTCGGGGTCGTCGAAGCCGCCCGCGGTCAGGTTGGCCGCGATCTGGAACTCCCGCCGGGCCAGGGCGGGGAACCACGCGGCGGTGTCGAGCTGCTTGAGGGTGGCCTCGACGCCCACCAGCCGCAGCTGATCCACCGCGAACGAAGCCAGATCCACGTAGATCGGCAGCGTGCGGGTGGCCATCTCCACCCGGAGCGGCTTGCCTGGCCCGTAGCCCGCCTCGGCGAGCAGCCGCTTGGACTCCGCCTTGTCGCGGACCGGGTCGCGGTAGCCGGCCAGGTTGCGCAGATCCGCTTCGCCCAGACCCCACACGCCGAAGGGCTTGGGCATGAGCGCGGCGCCGATGACCGCGCCGTCCTGCCGCACGCTCTTGACGTAGCTCCGCCGGTCGAGGGCGGAGTTGACCGCGCGCCGTACCATCGGGTTGTCGAAGGGCGCCCGCTTGTGGTTGAGGAGCACGTTGTCACTGCCGTTCTGGCCGATCTCGGTGATCACCAGCCCGGGCGCGCCGGCCTTGGCCGCGTCGGCCATCGCCTTGGTCATGTCGAGGGGGACGAAGGCGTCGATGCGCCCCGCTTGCAGCGCGGCGAGCCGGGTACCCCGCTCGCGGATGATGGTGTAGCGGATCCCGTCGAGGTACGGCCGGTCGGGCACGAAGTAGTCGGGGTTGCGCTCCATCTCCACCAGCTGCCCGCGCAGGTACTCCTTCTGCCGGAATGGCCCGGTGCCCACGCAGCGCTGGCGTAGCTCGTTGAGCGACACGTGTGCCGGGTAGACCGGCGAGTAGCCAGAGGCCAGCATGAGCAGCAGCGAGGGCTGTGGCCGCTTCAGGCGGAAGACGACGGTGTGGGGCTCGGGAGTCTCGATCGCGTCGATGTTGGCCCACCACTCCTTCCGCGCGCTGAGCCGGAACTTGGCGGGGGCGTCCGGGGCCTCGCGGGCCACGTCGAACGTGTACTTCACGTCGGCGGCGGTGAACGGCTTGCCGTCGTGCCACTTCACGTTCTTGCGCAGGAAGAACACGAGGTTCCTGTAGTTGTCCTGCCAGGACCAGCGCTCGGCGAGCTCGGGGATCACGGTGTCCGCGCTCTCGAGCGGCTTGAAGGGATCGAACAGGACGAGGTTCGAGTAGCACGGCATCATGGGCCAGGTGTTCGACACGGTGGCCGACTCGTGGATGATCAGGCCGGGCGGATCCTCGGTCAGCACCGAGTTGAGGATGCCGCCGCGCTTGGGCTTGGTCCCCTGGGCGAAGGCGGTGGCTCCCAGGAGGGTGATCGAGGCCACGAGGAGGACCAGGCCGAGAGCGACCGGGGCGAGCGAGCGTCGTGACATGAGGCTAGTGCATCACGAGGCCACCGGTGACGTTGATGGCCTGGCCGGTCATGTAGGACGATTTGCTGGAGGCGAGGAAGCCCACGAGGTTGGCCACGTCCTCCGGCGTCTCGATGCGGCCCAGCGGAATCTGCTCGACGCGCTGCTTGAGGTACTCGCCGGGCTTGAGGCCGAAGAGCCGCTCGCCCGCCTCGCGGTCGATCTGGAAGATCATGTCGGTCTCCACGATGCCGGGGCACACGCAGTTGGCGCGGATGCCATCGGCGGCGTGGGCCAGGGCCAGGCTCTTGGTCATGCTGATCACCGCGGCCTTCGTGATGCCGTAGACCAGCGAGGTCTTGAGCCCGATCTTGCCCGCCATCGAGGCCAAGCTGATGATGTTGCCGCGCTTCGCTCGGACCATGTGCCGCAGCACCGCCTGGCTCGCGAAGAAGACGCCCTTGGCGTTGACCGCGAGGAGCCGGTCCCAGTCGTCCTCGGTCACGTCCGCGGTGTGGGCCGAGCGGTGGATGCCCGCGTTGTTGACCAGGATGTCGATGCGCCCGAACTCGCCCACGGTGCGGTCGGCCATCGCCTGCAGGTCGGTCATGCGGGTGACGTCGGTGCGGAGGGCGAGGGCCCGACGCCCGAGCTTGCGCACCTCGTCCGCGGTGCGCTTGCCGGTGGCCTCGTCCATCTCGGCCACCACGATGTCGGCCCCCATGCCCGCCAGCTCCAGCGCGATGGCGCGGCCGATATTGCGCCCCGCGCCGGTGACGATCGCGGCCTGCCCCCGCAGCTCCATTTGGATGTCGTCCATCTCAGCAGCAGCCGCCGGCGATCGTCGCCTTGGTCCGCTGGATCAGCTCGAGGCGCACGTCGTCCGGGGCCTGGACGAAGCAGATGCGGGGGCCGCCGGGAATCTCGATTGGCCCTTCCAGCAGCTTGGCCCCCAGCCCTTCCAGACGCTTGATGTCGGCCTCGAGGTTCTCGGAGTCGAAGCCGAAGTGCTCGAGGCCGTGGTGGGCACGGGCGTCGCCGGCGCCGAGCTTCTCGTTGGTGCGCGCGCCCGAGATGTTCACCGGGGTGCCGTCCTCGCTCTGGCAGCGCACGAAGCGGTCGCCGAAGACCCGTGTCTCGTCGGACACGATCTTGAAGGCGAACGCCTTGACGTACCAGTCGGCGGTCTTGCGGGGGTCGGAGGCTTTCAGATGGATGTGGTTGATCCGGTAGGGCATGGCGGTGTCCTTTTGGCTGAGGTATCGTCGGTGCCGCGCCAGTGCTCGGTGCTGTGCTACTCGCTGTCGCGCTAGAGGATAGTAGGAGCCGCCCGCCGGTTCAAGGACCGGTGCGTTCAAGAAAGGAGCGCGATCCATGGACATCGGCTGCCACCTTCCCAGCCAGGGCCCCCTGGCCACCGGCGAGGCGCTCGTGAGCTTCTGCCGCGAGGCCGAGCAGCGCGGTGTCGCCTCGCTATGGGTCAGTGACCACGTCATCTTCCCGCGCACCGCCACCGGCAGCTACCCGGGCGGACGCTTCCCGCATCCGCCCGACAAGCCGTATCTCGAGCCGGTGACCGTACTGGCCGCGGCCGCGGTCTGCACGACCCGCGCGCGCCTCGGCGCCTCGGTGTTCATCCTCGGCCACCGGCACCCGGTGGTGATGGCCAAGATGCTCACGAGCATCGACGCGCTCTCCCACGGCCGGCTGATCTGCGGCGTGGGTGTCGGCTGGTGGAAGGAGGAGCTCGAGATCCTGGGCGTGCCCTTCCACGCCCGTGGCCGCCACGGCGACGAGATCCTGCGCGCATTCAAGGCGCTCTGGACCGAGGAGAACCCGCGTCTCGACGGCGAGTTCTTCCGCTTCCGCGATCTTGGCTTCGCACCGAAGCCGGTGCAGAAGCCGCACCCGCCGATCTGGGTCGGTGGCGACAGCCCGGGCGCGTTCCGACGCGTGGTGACGCTGGGTGACGGCTGGCACGCTACGTCCAAGGATCCGGCGCAGCTCCGCGAGGGCCTGGGCCGCCTCCGCGCGGTCGCCGACAAGCACAACCGCGACATGAAGACGATCGACATCTCGGTGCGCTACAGCCTGGCCGACGGAATGCTGGCGAAAGGCGCCCAGATGGTGATCGACCAGCTCGCGGACTACAAGAGAATCGGCCTGAGCCACGTCCTGATCGACTTCCGCCGCGACGACCTCACTCGGATGCTCGAGCTGCTCGACCTGGTCACCGGCACGATCCGCCCGGCGGTCGAGAAGGCCTAGGGTCTGCTGCGGGGTCAGGTCTTACATTCCGACATTTGACCGTCCCGTCTAACCTGTCACCGGAAAAATGTCGGAATGTAAGACCTGACCCCCGGCTGGCTACTTGATCAGGCCGTAGAACCTCCCCGCGTTCTCGCAGGTGATCTTCTGCGTGACGTCGGGCGGCAGGTGGCCGAACTGCTCCGCGATGTACTTGGTGGAGTCGGGCCACACCCCATCGCCGTGCGGGTAGTCCGAGCCCCACATGAGCGTCTCCACTCCCATGTCGTCGATCAGCTTGGTGCCAATGCGATCGAACTGGAAGGTGGCCTTGCACTGCCGGCGCCAGTAGTCGCTCGGCTTCATCGTGAGCCCGAGGTCGGTGAAGCGGTCCTCCCACTCGAAGTCCATGCGGTCCAGCGCGTAGGGCACCCAGCCGATGCCGCTCTCGCCGAAGGCGATGCGCACGTTGGGGTAGCGCTCGAGGACCGCGGCCCCGATGATCGCGGCCAGGATGTTGACCAGGTTCATCTGGAACGCGGAGACCACCGTGAAGAAGGCGGCGCGCCGGGTGAGCCCTTTCTGGTTCTCCAGCACCGAGGGCGGCAGGGCCGGGAACGTGTGGAAGTGCAGCGGCAGGTTCACGTCGTTGACCGCTCGCCACAGCGGCTCCCACGTCGGATGCCACATCGGCTCCATGTCCCACGAGCAGGAGAGCTCCATGCCGCGCAGGCCGAGCTTGGCCACCCGGTAGATCTCCTGCACCGCCGCGTCGATGTCGCCGTAGGGCAGGCAGGCCAGGCCGATGAAGCGGTCGGGATCGTGGCGGCAGAACTCCACGAGCCAGTCGTTGTAGATGTGGAACATCTCGGTCGCGGCCTCGTGGTCGTTCAGCCGGGTGGCCGCGCCCAGGATGCCGTAGATGACCTCCGCCTGCACGCCGTCGCGGTCCATGTCCTTCGCGCGCAGCGCCGGATCCGTCGGACGGGCGATACCCTTCCGGCCGTCATCGTAAAGACCGGTCGCCGCCATCACGTCGACGCGATGGTGCTTGCCGGGCTCGTACTTGGATCCGGCCGGGCCCACGCCCCCCCAGAGACCGAAGCTGGTGCCGTTCCGGGCGGTCCAGAACGGCCCGTCGGGTCCGTCCTTGACGTAGGGCATGCGGTCCTTGAGCGCCGCCGACGCATGGGCCGTGAACAGATCGGGCGGGATCCAGGGCAGGTCGATGTGGCAGTCGGCGGAGATCCGTTGGTAGCGCATGACGCCCCCTTTGGTCGATGAACCGCTCAGCCTCGCGTGTGGACAGAGCCTAGCCAGCGGAGGCGGCGTCGTCAAGCGCCGGGACGGCGCTCCGGCGGCGGCTTGACTCCGCCGGGCCGTCCACGGCACCATGCCCGGGCCGCCATGCTCCAGGGTATCCGGGTTCTCGACCTGTCCCGCGTCATCGCCGGCCCCTACGCCGCGGCCCTCCTGGGCGATCTGGGCGCCGACGTCATCAAGCTGGAGCGGCCCGGCCGCGGCGACGACATGCGCTCGCTGCGCGGCAACGGCCAGATGAGCGCCTCGTTCGCGGCGGTCAATCGCAACAAGCGCGGCATCGCGGTGGATCTGCAGAAGCCCGAGGGCGCTCGGCTGGCCTTCGAGCTCGCACGCCGCGCCGACGTGGTGCTCGAGAACTTCCTGCCCGGAGTTGCCGATCGGCTCGGTCTGGGCTACGCAGCGGTGCGCGCGGTGAATCCCGCGGTGGTCTACGCCTCGGTCACCGGCTTCGGCCAGACCGGTCCCCTCGCACGCAAGCCCGGCTACAACACGATCGCCCAGGGCATGAGCGGCCTGATGGCGCTGACCGGCATGCCCAGCGATCCGCCCACTCGGGTCGGGGGCTCGGTCTCCGACGTGGCCGCCTCCTACATGGCCTTCGGCATGATCAACGCGGCGCTGGTCCACCGCTTCCGCACCGGGGAAGGCCAGCACGTCGACGTCAGCCTCGTGTCCGCGAGCCTCGGGATGCTGCCCGACCCGGTCGCGATCTACTTCGACACCGGCGAGCGGCCAAAGCGCGCGGGCAACCGCAACCTGCACCTCTCGCCCGCGGAGGCGTTTCAGGCCCGCGACGGCTTCATCAACGTGGTGCTGATGAACCCGGATCAGTGGGGCCGCTTCTGCGCCGCCCTCGGCGACCATGAGATGGAAACGGATGCGCGATTCGCGACGAACGCGGCCCGCCTGGAGAACCACGCCACCTTCAAGGCCCGCGTCGAGGGCATTCTCGGTACCGGATCCGCGACCGACTGGGTGGCGCGGCTCGAGGCGGCCGGTGTCGCGGCGGGGCCGATCTACGAGTTCCACGAGGTGTTCGAGGACCCGCAGGTGCGTCATCTCGGGCTCGTGGCCGAGGTGGAACAGCCTGGCGCCGGCAAGGTGAGGATGCTCACGTTTCCGGGCCGCGCCTCCGGCACGCCCCCCCGCATCGACCGTCCCGCGCCGCTGCTGGGCCAGCACACCGCGGAGGTGCTGCGAGAGCTCGGTCTCTCCGCCGAGGAGATCGACCGGATGGCCGCGGCCGGCGTCATCGCCCTCGGCGAGCAGCCCGCCTAGCCAAGACAAGTAGACTCGGCGGTCGCGCCGCGCGTTTACACCTCTTTCACGGAATACGGGCGACGTCGTCCTTCGTCTGATCGGACGAGGAGGACACGGTCATGCGACTTCTGTGGATCCCACTGGCCGCGCTGCTGCTGGCCGGTTGTGCCATCGTGCCGCTCGCGCCGTACACATACGCGCCGCCCCCGCGGCCGCGCGTCACCTACGTCTATCCCGCCTACCCGGGCTACGGGCCCGGCGGGTACGCCCCCCGCTACTACGGCCACTGGTAGTATCTTTGGCGGGTGCGCCGCCCACCGTCCGGCTTTCATGCGCTGATCCCGCTGCTCGGAAGCCTCGCGGTGCTGGCGGCGCCCACGCCCGCCGGTCTCAGCATCGAGGGCCAGCGCGTCCTCGCGGTGATCGTGCTCGCGATCGGCCTCTGGGGATTCGAGACGCTTCCGCCCGGCGTCACCAGCGTCGTGGCCATCGTCGCGCTCGTGCTCACGCGCGCGGTCGCGGGGATCCGAGAGGCGCTCGTCGGCTTCGCGGATCCCATCGCCTACTTCCTGATCGGGGTGCTCACGATGGGTGTGGCGGTGGCCCGGAGCGGCCTCGCCGAGCGTGTGGCGCGCTTTCTGCTCGCCCGTGGGCGCGGCCGGGCCGGCGCCCTCTACGGCCATCTCCTGCTGTCGCTGCCGCCTCTCACCGTGATCCTGCCGTCGGCCACCACCCGCACCGGCATCCTGGTCCACGTCTACGACCAGGCCCTCGAGCTCGGCCGCGTGCCGCGCCGCGCTCCGCTGTCCCGCTCGATCATGCTGGTGCTGAACTCGGTCAACCGCCTCTCCTCGACGATCTTCCTCACCGGCGGCATCACCCCGATCGTGGCCGCCGGGCTCATCGGCGCCATCTCGTGGTCGCACTGGCTCGTGCTGATGTGCGTGCCCTACACCGCGCTGCTCGTGCTGGCCTCCGCCGCGATCTACCTACGCTACCGTCACGGATTTCGTGACGCGGTCGCGGTGCCGCCCGCGGCCGAGCGGCGCCCGCTCAGCGCGGTCGAGCTTCGCACCGCGCTGATCACCGCGGGGGCGGGGCTGCTGTGGCTCACCGACTCGCTGCACCACTGGCATCCCACACTGCCCGCTCTGCTCGCGTGGATCTGCTACCTGATGCCGCGATGGGGCGTGCTCACCTGGCGGGAGTTCGAGCAGGAGGTCGGCTGGAGCAACTTCTTCGTGATCGCCGCCTCGCTCTCGCTGGCGCAGGCACTCTCGCGCTCGGGAGCCAGCGCCTGGCTCGCCGCGGGCGTGGTGGGCGCCGCGCGCGGGGTGGCGGAGTCGCCCTTCATGGTGGTGGTGGTCCTGCTGGCCGCCTCCGCGCTGGTGCGGCTGATGATCCCCAACATCACCGGGTTCCTCGCCACCACGATCCCGGTGGCGATGTCGGTCGGGGTGGCCTCCGGCCTGAACCCGGTGCTGTGCGGCCTCATCGTGACGATCGCGGGAGACGCGGTGCTCTACTACCCGGCGCAGAGCGGTTCGTCGCTGGTCGTGTACGAGCGCGGGCACCTCACGGCGGGAGAGATCTTCCGGTTCGGGCTCCTGATGACGGTACTCGCCGCGGTCGTGGTGCTGTCGGTGGCGCTGCCGTACTGGAGGCTGATCGGCGAGCCGCTGGTGGTGCGGTAGCTAGCGGGGCCGGTCGAGAATCTCGCGGACCTTCCCGATCAGCTCGGTGGGGGCGAACGGCTTGCTGAGCAGCAGCAAGCTCGCGTCGCGCACCCCGTGGCGCAGGATCGCGTCCTCGGTGTAACCCGACATGTACAGCACCGGCATGCTCGGACGGCTGGCCCGCACGCGGTCCACGAGCTCGCGTCCGCTCATGCGCGGCATGACGACGTCGGTGAGGATGAAGTCGATACGGCCGCCGTCCTGCTCGAAGAGGGCCAGGGCCTGCGCGCCGTCGGGAGCCTCGACCACCGTGTAGCCCTGCCGCTGGAGGACCTCGCGGGCGAGCGCCCGGACGTCGTCCTCGTCCTCGACCAGGAGCACCGTCTCGTGGCCGGTCGCAGGCCGCGCGCCTGCCTCGTCGTCTCCCGCGGCGTCCGCCGGCGCCTCGACCTGCGGCAGGAAGATCTCGAAGGTGGTGCCGCCTCCGACCACGCTGCGTACGTGGATCGCGCCGCCGTGCTGGCGCACCACCCCGTGCACCATGGAGAGGCCGAGCCCGGTGCCCCTTCCCCGCTCCTTGGTGGTGAAGAACGGCTCGAAGATGCGGGCCTGGGTCGCCTCGTCCATCCCGGTGCCGGTGTCCATCACGCGCAGCACCGTGTAGGGACCCGGGGGAAGCGCGTCCGGTCGACCGGGCGGGGCCGCTTCGAGGTGGACCAGATCGGTCTCGACCCCGAGGGTGCCGCCCTGCGGCATCGCGTCGCGCGCGTTGACCGCCAGGTTCAGGAGCACCTGCTCGAGCTGGCCCGGGTCGGCGTTGACGCAGCCGGCGCGGGGGCCGAGCGTGAGCAGCAGGTCGACGTCCTCGCCGATGAGGCGCCGTAGCATCGTGCTCATCTCGGCCACGGTCGTGTTGAGGTCGAGGATCTTTCTCTGGAGGACCTGCTTCCGGCTGAAGGCCAGGAGCTGTCGGGTGAGGCCGGCGGCCCGGTCGGCCGTCTTCTGGATGAGCTCGACGCTGCGGCGCGACGGATCGTCGGCCTTGAGCTTGGCCAGGAGCAGGTGGGTGCGGCCGGTGATGACCGTGAGCAGGTTGTTGAAGTCGTGCGCGACGCCGCCGGCGAGCCGGCCCACCGCCTCCATCTTCTGGGCCTGCCGGAGCTCGTCCTCGAGCTGCTTGCGCTGGGTGATGTCCATCATGGCGCCGATCATCCGGGTGGCCCGACCCTCGGCGTCGTGGAGCACGTAGCCCCGGTCGAACACGAGGGCGTACGAGCCGTCGGCGCGCTGGTACCGGTACTCCGCGCTCCAGCTCTCCGCACCCCGGTCCACCGCGGCGTGGATGTCGCTCTGCACGCGGTCGCGGTCCTCGGGATGGATGTGCTCGTGCCACCACGCGACGTCCGGTCCGATCTGATCCGGAGTGTAGCCGAAGAGCGTCTGCACACCCTCGTTCCACCACACCGCGTCGCTCACCAGGTCGCAGTCCCACACCGCGTCGTTGGTGGCGCGCGCCACGAACTGGAAGCGCTCCTGGCTCTCGCGCAGCGCCCGCACGAGGCGCTCGGCCGTGCCGCGGGCCAGCTGCTCGTCGGCGAAGAGCGTGGCGTTGCGGATCGCGAGCGCGGCCTGGGCGGCCAGGCGCACCAGGATGGCCTCGTCCTGATCGGTGAATGCCCGGGCCGAGCGGTTGTCCACGTAGAGCAGGCCCTCGACCCGGCCGTCGATGAGCACCGGCACCGCCATCTGGGCCTGGATCCCGAGCCGCTTGATCCGGTCGTGATAGTGGGCGCCGATCCGGGGATCACCGAGGTAGTCGCTCGTGCGCAGCGGCCGCCGATCCACGAGCACGTGCCCACCGAGACCCCTGCCGGGCTCGATACGTGTATCGCGGAGGGCGTCGTACGGCGACTCCGTCCAGTAGCGCAGGAGCACCGCGTCCGATCCGGCGACCCGCAGCCCGATCACCGCGCCGTCGCTGCGGCAGAGCTCCTGGGCGGCCTCGGTCACCCGGCGGAGGACGGTCTCGAGGTCGAGAGTGGCGCCGATCGTGCGGGCCAGCTCGGCCAGGATCTCCGCCTCGCGCCGCCGCCGCTCTTCCTCCGCGAAGAGCCGCGCGTGCTCGAGCGTGAGCGCGGCCTGGTCGGCGAGGGTCTCGGCGAGCTGCACCGCGCGCCCGTCGAAGACGGTGCCGGTGACGTTCCGCACCGCCAGCACGCCGATGAGCCGATCCTGGGTGAGCAGAGGAACCGCGAGGATGGCCCGGTCCTGCAGCGTCTCGAGGTGCGCGCGCAGCTCCGGCGTCATCTCGACCCGCGGGTCGGTGAGGGCGTCGGGGGTGGTCACGGTGCGCCGATCGCGCATCGCGAGACCGATCGCCCCGGCTCCGGCCCCGCGCACCGGCCGCCAGCCCACGCCCGCCTCGCGCTGCTGCGAGACGGCCAGCGCGAGCAGATTCGTGGTGTCCACGTCGAGGCGGTAGACGACGGCGGAGCGGCCACCCAGCAGCGAGCGGAGGTTCTCGGCGATGCGCTGTCCGACCACGTCGGGCTCGAGCCGCTCGGAGAGCAGCCGGCCGATGCCGGCGAGAGCCTTCGTCTCCTGCAGGCGCGCGCGCTCGTTGTCCAGCAGCCGCACGTTCTCCTGCTCGAGCCGTCGCAGGCGTGCGCGGAGGGATGCGATCTCGGCCGCGTCCGCCCCACCCACCGGCTTTGCTGGCACCACGCCGCGTCTCCTCTCCGTGCCGACCGATTGACCGCGCGATCGAACGAACCAGCAAGACTTGAGCAAGGAGCAGGCCATGGATAACCCGGTGATACATTTGGCGAAATTCGGGGTATTCCCGCGCATTCACCGGCGGAAAGTGTCAGCTGGTGGCTGAAAATGAGCACCCGGGGATGCTACGATGGCGCCTCACGTCGCGAGCCGCTCACCCTTGCCGGAGATGAATCGATGACGACCGACGCGGAGTCGATCAAGCACCTCTGGACGCACAAGACCCAGGACCATCCGTTCCTCTCCGACCAGGAGCTCGTCATCGACCGGGCCGAGGGTGTCTGGGTCTGGACCGAGCAGGGCAAGAAGCTGATGGACGGCTTCGCCGGGCTCGCGGTGGTCAACGTGGGGCACGGGCGGCGCGAGATCGCGGAGGCCGTCGCCGAGCAGACGGTGCGCCTGGCCTACTACCCGACGACCCGGCAGTTCTCCAATCGCCCCGCCGCGGAGCTGGCCGCCAAGCTCGCGACGCTCACGCCCGGCGACCTCCGGTACACGATGTTCGCGGTGAGCGGCTCGGAGGCCAACGAGCGCTCCATGCAGATCGCCCGCCAGTACTGGCTGGCCTCCGGCAAGTCGGCCAAGCACAAGGTCATCTCCCTACAGGGGGGTTACCACGGCGCGACCATGGGCACGTTCGCGGTCTGCGGTCTGCCGCACCTGTCCCAGGCCTACGCGCCGCTCGAGGTGCCCGGCTTCGTGAAGGTGGCGCCGCCACACCCGTTCCGCGACCTGCAGGGCGGCACCGAGGCCGAGCTGATCGCGCGGCGCATCGGCGAGCTCCGCGAGGCCATCGTGCGCCAGGGGCCGGAGACCGTCTCGGCGGTGATCATGGAGCCGGTGCTCTCATCGGGCGGGTTCATCATGCCGCCGATCGGCTGGCTGCGCGCGGTGCGCGCGCTGTGCGACGAGATGGACGTGCTGATGATCGCCGACGAGGTGATCACCGGCTTCGGCCGCACCGGCCGGTGGTTCGCGGTCGAGCACGATCAGGTGGTGCCGGACCTCATGTCGGTGGCCAAGGGCGTCACCTCGGGCTACATTCCGCTCTCGGCCAGCATCGCGCGGAGCCGTCTCGCCGACGTCTTCTCCGACACCACCACCCAGGAGAACGTGCATCCGAACACGTATGCGGCGCATCCGGTGGCGTGCGCGGCCGCGCTCGCGAACCTGCGCATCATGGAGCAGGACAACCTGGTGGCCAACGCCGACGCGATGGGCCGGCGGCTCGTGGAGGGGCTGCGGCGCGCGGTCGGCAAGCATCCGATCGTGGGCGAGGTGCGCGGGCGCGGCCTGCTGGTCTGCGTGGACTTCGTGGAGCCCGACGGATCCGGAAAGCCGCTCGCGCAGCAGCACGTGGCCGAGCTCGACCGAAAGGCGTGGGACCGCGGCGCCATCATCTACGCCCGCGGCACCGTCCTTCGTCTTGCCCCGCCCCTCTGCATCACCGCGGCCGAGGTCGACGAGCTGGTCAGCGTCGTCGCCGACTGCGTCGACTCCCTCCAGAAAGACCTCGCCCGTTAGCGCCGGGGTCAGGTCTTACATTCCGACATTTTTCTGAGCGCTCGGCGACTCACCGAGCCGGAAAAATGTCGGAATGTAAGACCTGACCCCGGATCAGGCGAGGAACTCGCGGGCCAGCGTCTCCCACATCATCGCGGAGAGCTTGAGGCTCTCGGTATCGACCCGCTCGTTGTGGCCGTGGAACATGAGCGGGTACTCGCTGTAGGAGATGCGGAGCGACTGCAGGCCGAAGCCGTAGGCGGGCACGCCCTGCCAGCGCCAGAACTTGGCGTCGGTGCCCCCGGTGGTCATCTTGGGCACCACCCGGCTGCCCGGCATCAGGCGCGACGTCACCCGCTCCATCGCGGCCACCAGCGGGGTGTCGTGGGGGCTGAGCGAGCCCTGCTGGCCGCGGCCCTGCTTGATGGTCACCCGCGGGGCCAGGTCGCCGAGCGCCTCCACGAGCATCGCGTCGACCTCGTCGGTGGTCACGCCGGGCAGGGCGCGGATGTCCACGTCGATCTCGATGCGGTCTGGGATCACGTTGGTCTTCACGCCGCCGTGGATGACGTTGGGAGAGAACGTGGTGTGGGTGCAGGCGTGCGCCTCGCGGGCCAGCGCGAGGTTGTCCATCCCGCGCACCGTCTCGAGCACACGCGCGGGATCGGTCAGGCCGCTCGTCAGCTCCGGACCGAGCTCCATCGCCTTCACGTACTCCCGCCATGTGTCGAGAATGCGCGCTCTCGGCTGGTAGGCCGCGATGCGCCGCACGACTTCCGCCGCGGTGACCAGTGCGTTGTCGGTGCGGAACGGCCGCGAGCCGTGGCCGGGCGTGCCCGCCACCGTGAGATGCCGCCAGTTCGCGCCCTTCTCGCCGACGGTGACGCCGAGCACGTGTCCCTTGCCGGTCGGGATCGGCACGCCGCCGCTCTCGGTGATCACGTAGTCGGCCTTCACCATCTCGGGGCGCCGGTCGACCAGATGACCGGCGCCGAGATTGCCGCCCGCCTCCTCGTCCGCCACCGCGAGGTAGATGAGCGTGCCACGCGGCCGGAAGCCGTCCCGGGCGAGCCGGCGGGTGGCCACCGCCATCGTGGTCGTGAGGTTGAGCATGTCGATGGCCCCGCGGCCCCACACCACGCCGTCCACCAGCTCACCGCCGAACGGATCGCGCTTCCAGCCCTCCGGGCTCACCGGCACCACGTCGGTGTGCCCCATCAGGAGCAGGCGCGGGGCCGTGGGATCCGAGCCCTCGATCCGCGCGATCAGGCTCTCGCGACCGGGCTCTGACGTGTAGCGCTCGCAAGCCACTCCCGCGCCGGCAAAGTAGTCCTCCAGCGCGGAGACGCTCCGTGTCTCCTGGCCGGAAGCCACGGTGCCGTCGTTGACGCACCGATTGCGGATCAGGGTTCTCAGCAGCTCGGTCGCCTCGGTCTCGATGCTCTGCTCGTCGCGCATGCGGTCCTCGGTGGGGTCAGGTCTTACATTCCGACATTGCCCGCGAAGTTGCGGATGATCCAGCCCGCGATGGAATGGCGGGCCGGGCCCACCGGCATCTCGGTGCGCGGAAACCACCGCGCGTCCTCCAGCTCGTCGTGGTCGATGGTGATCTCGCCTCCCGCGTAGGTCGCAATGAAGCCGATCATGATCTGACTCGGGAACGGCCAGTTCTGGCTGCCCACGTACTGCACGTCCTTGACGTCGACGCCGACCTCCTCTTTCACCTCGCGGGCCACGCAGCCCTCGAGCGACTCGCCGTTGTCCACGAAGCCCGCCACCAGCGCGTAGCGCCCGGGGGCCCAGATCGCCTTGCGCGCGAGCAGCACGCGGTCGCCGTCGCGCACCAGCACGATCACCGCGGGGTGCAGGTGCGGGTAGTGCTCGTAGCGGCACGCCCCGCAGCGCTTGCCCCACTCGCCCTCGAGCCGGCCCGTGGCCGCCCCGCAGCGTGGGCAATGGCCGCTCGTCGATTCCCAGTAGAGGAGCTGCATGGCCATGCCGCCCAGGGTGAGCAGGTCGTCGGGCAGGCGCGTGCCCTGCATCGGCACGAGCGTCTCCGGCCGCAGGCCCGCGGGAGTGGGCGCGTCCTTCGCCAGCCCGGCGACCCAGCACGGCTCGCCCCCCCATGTGCCGAGCCAGTGGCGCGGGCCGAGCCCGCCGACGCCGCGCGGCGGGTCCGCGGGCGTCTCGCCGGCGGGCAGGCGGAAGGCGTCGCCTTCCGGGACCACCAGCAGCTTCTGATCCTGCACGATGAGCCAGCGCCCCGTGCCCGCGGGCGGTCCGCCGCCACGCTTGGCGGGCGTGAAGTCGCCGCGCAGGCAGTCCATGTTGAACGGGAGGTAGACAGACAGCGGCATCATGCCGCGCCGAGTCTACCACGGTGAAAACGCGGTTGCGCTCCCCCACCGCGCGCCGTGCTATCCTCCCCGCCGTGCCCGACCTGCTCGCATCGCTGGCCGCTTCCGTCGCCGCGCGTCTCGTCGCGCGCCGTGAGACGGTGGCGATCTCCGAGTCCTCGACCGGCGGCCTGATCTCGGCCGCGCTGCTGTCCATCCCCGGCGCCTCCGCGTACTTCGTGGGCGGCGGCGTCATCTATACCCAGACCGCCCGGCGCGGGCTGCTCCAGCTTCCCGACGAGGCCGTGCGCGGGATCCGCTCCAGCACCGAGGCGGCGGCCCGCCTCCAGGCCCGGACCGTGCGGGAGCGGCTCGGCACGACCTGGGCGCTCGCCGAGACCGGAGCGGCCGGACCGACCGGGAACCGTTACGGCGACGCGGCCGGGCATTCCTGTTTCGCGGTCGTGGGGGCGATCGAGGTCGCGCGCACGCTCGAGACGGGCCGCGCCGATCGCGAGGCCAACATGTGGGCCTTCACCCGCGCCGCCCTCGAACTTCTCGACACCTGCATCCAGCAGGCCGGAGGCACCCCATGAGCGACAAGGCGATCCGCGTCGGCTTCATCGGAGCCGGCGCCAACACGCGCAAGCATCACCTCCCCAAGCTCAAGGCCCAGCCCGGCGTGGAGCTGGTGGCGGTGGCGAACCGGTCGAAGGAATCGGGCGAGAAGGTGGCGCGCGAGTTCGGCGTCGGGCGCGTCCACGCCTCGTGGCAGGAGATCGTCAACGCGCCCGACATCGACGCGGTGTGCATCGGGACCTGGCCCTACATGCACGCCGAGATGACCACCGCCGCCCTCGCCCAAGGCAAGCACGTGCTGTGCGAGGCGCGCATGGCCATGAACGCGGCGGAGGGTCGCCGCATGCTCGAGGCCTCGCGCAAGGCGCCGAGCCTGGTCGCCCAGCTCGTGCCCGCGCCGCACACCCTCGAGGTCGACGCGACCATCCAGGCCCTGATCGCCGACGGCTTCCTGGGCGACGTGCTCGCGGTGGAGCTGCAGGCCGGACAGGGCCGCTTCATCGAGCCGGCCGCGCCGATGACCTGGCGGCAGGACGTCACGCTGAGCGGACACAACATCCTGAACATGGGCATCTGGTACGAGGCCATGATGCGCTGGCTCGGCCCGGCCCAGCGGGTGACCGCGATGACCAAGATCGCGGTGCCGCGCCGCAAGGATGCGGCGGGCGCGACCCACGACATCCGGGTCCCCGACCACGTCGACATCCTGATCCAGTTCCGCCGCGGCGCGGTCGGTCACCTGCGCTTCAGCTCGATCACCGCCCTGGCTCCCTCCCCGGAAGCGTGGCTCTTCGGCAGCGAGGGCACCGTGCGGCTCGAGGCCGACGCGCTCCGACTGTCGGGAGGCCGCCGCGGCGAATCCGCGCTGCGGGAGATTCCGATCCCCCTCGAGACGCGCATCGGCTGGCGGGTGGAAGAGGAGTTCGTCAACGCGATCCGCGGCCGCGAGAAGATCGCGCGGACGGGCTTCGAGGACGGGGTGCGCTACATGGAGTTCACCGACGCGGTCACCCGCAGCGCCGCCACCGGCCAGACCGTCGAGGTCAAGGACCTCTAAGTCGCGCCCTGCCGGTACCAGTAGGCGATCCGGCCGAAGATCGAGTCCCACGAGTTGGGCTCGATCCCGAGCAGGTTGTTGGCCGCGACGTGCACCACGTTGCGCCAGGTGATCGGGATCACCACCGCGCTCTGCACCACGAGGTCGTTCATCTTGATGAAGAGCGCGGCCCGCTTGACCGGGTCCAGCTCGACGTCCGCCTTTCGCCACATCCGGTCGAACCCCGCGTTGCGCCAGCGCACGATGTTGCGGCCGGTCCACGCGTTCTCCTTCGACGGGATCTCCCACGACGCGAACTGGGCCATGAAGAGCTGGGGATCGATCCCGGTGAAGACGGTGTAGGTCTGCAGATCGGCGTGGAAGCGGACGTTGGTGTCCACGTTGTTCACGTCGGACGAGAAGAAGACGGAGGCCGGGATGGCCTTCACCTCCATCTCGATACCCGCGCGCGCGGCCGCCTGCTTCACCACCATCTGGACCTTCTGCACCGTGGAGTTCGCGGCGGCCTGGTAGAGGAAGCGCAGCCGCCGGCCGGCCTTTGCCCGGACGCCGTCGGGGCCGCGCGCGAAGCCGGCCTGGTCGAGGGTCTCGTTGGCCTTCTCCACGCTGAACTCCCAGGTGGTGTTGCGTGAGCGGAAGCGCTCCGGCGCGTTCAGGAAGTTCGGGGTGATCTGGCCGGCGCGGCCCACCAGGTGCTCCTGGATCGACACGCGATCGACCAGGAGGCTGAGGGCGGTGCGCACCGGCTGCTCGCCGAGTACGGGATGCGGGGCCTTGACGCTCGATCGCTCGCCGTTTATCTCACGCAAGGGGTCGGTCTGGTTGCACTGGATGAAGCTCACTCCGCTGCTCGGGACCGCCAGGACCCGACCCTTGCCTCCCTGCTCGATTCGCGCCAGCACTTCCTCCTCGATCAGCATGTAGTGGGCGAAGTCGTACTCGCCCGTCTGCAGCACCGCGCGGGCCGCGCCCACCGAGTCGCCGCCGCCCTTGATGTCGACCCAGTCGAAGTACGGGCGGTTGGGCACGTGGTACTGCTTGTGGATCTCCGCGCGGATGAAGTCGCCGGGCCGGAACTCGACGAGCCGGTACGGCCCGGTGCCCACCGCCGAGACCATGCCGATAGCCTCGCGGGCGCCGCTCCCCTTGATCGTCTGGAAGATGTGGCGCGGGAGCAGCCCCCCGCCGGTGAAGGCGGAGTCCCACGAGGGTTGCGGCTTCTTGAAGTGGAGCTTGATCGTGTACTGGTCGAGCCGCTCGATGCGGGAGATGTCCTCGTAGGCCGCCTGCGTGCTCGCGGCGGTCGCCGGATCGAGCGCGAACTCCCAGTTGAAGATCACGTCGTCCGCGGTGAACGGCGCGCCGTCGTGCCAGACCACGCCCCGCTTCAGGCGCCACGTCACCCACTGGCCGTCCTTGGCCAGGGTGCCCGCCTTGAGGCTCGGAAGCTCCTCGGCCAGCACCGGCACGAGGGTGCCGTCGCCGGCGGGCGCCGCGAGGGGCTCGTAGAAGATGCGCTGGACCGCGAAGTCGCGGAGCCCGCGGCCGAAGTGGGGGTGCAGGAGGGTGGGGGCGTCCCACATGAGGATGCGGAGCGTGCCGCCGCCGCCGCGCCGGGTGGGGGTGAACGCCGGCTCGCTGGACTGCGCGTGGGCCACGCCCGCGGCGCCCAAGAGCCGCCCGGCCATCGGGGCGCCGATCCCGAAGGCGCCCAGGCCCTGGACGAAGCGCCGACGCGTTAGCCGCCCGTCCTTGACTTCCGCGATCAGCTCTCGAAGCGCCTGTTCGTCCATGGGTTCGGGGCTCTCTCCGTGGTGGGGGTCCGACACGGATACCGCGAGGAGGCCCGGAAGTCAAGGCCCCCGAACGTCCGCCTGTGGGGCCGCGCCTCTACGTGCCTCGGAGCAGACCACCTCGTACTCGAGAGTGACTCCGGTCAGACCGTATAGACGTCAGCAGCAGGATCGTGGACATCATCGTCCTCCGTCCAGGTTTGGGCGGACTATACACGAACGTTACGCGCTGCGCCGCGGCGCGTTCCCAAAGCTTGGCCGAAAATCGCCGCCGCCGTAGACTTGGTGTCGAGAAGAAGGCACGGCCCGCATGATCATCACCCGCCCGCTGGTCGCTCTCGCAATCGCGCTGATCGGCGTTGCTCTGCCCGTGGGGGCGGCCCGCGCCGGATCGCCGTGGCCGACCGAGGCCACCGTCGACGAGCGGCCGCCCGATCTGCCGCCCTGGCTGATTGCCCCCCGTCTGGGCAGGCCGATCGACGATCCCTCGCGCGACGACCTCATGGGCGCGAGCGGGCTCAGTGATCTGGGTGCGGTGCTCCTGCGCGATACCCCGAGCCCGATCGAGGCGGACCCTCTCACGCTGCGGACCTCCACCGCCGACCCGACCGACCTGCGCACGCTCCTCGGCACCGGCGAGCGCTGGCGCCTGATGCGCTTCGGCGCCGCCGCCGGCTCGCCGCAGGAGGTCAAGGTCACCGCGTACGGGGCGGTCGCCTATCTTCCGGACATCCTGACGGGCGCCCGGTCCGACTCGGGTCTCGGCTACGGGCCGGCCGCCGCGTCGCTCGGCATCGCCGAGCAGGACGAGCCCATCTCGCTGGGCTTCAAGGCCGAGCTCAACGGCCTCGAGGGCGGCGCGGAGTACCGCTCGGTCGGCAAGCGGCTGGAGCGGGTGGTGGCGGCGCCCGCGTCCCAGCGGGACCGGGAAGGCACCGAGGTCTGGGTGGCCCAGCGGCTCGGGATGATCCGGCTCAAGCTCTCCCAGTCCGATCTGTCGGACAACGTGGACCGCAACCCGGCGCTGCCGCGCACGAGCAAGACCCAGACCGCGGTGAGCGCGCAGATCAGCCCGCGCGGCTGGCCGCTGCTCGACCTCACGTACGCCTCCGGTGACTCGGAGCGCACGTGGCTCACCGGGGAGGGCCGCACCCGCTCCGTCGAGCGGCAGACCTTCGACAGCCTGGCCGGATCGGCCTATTACGCGACCCCGTGGTTCGACGTTTCCGGCACCTCGACGTACGCCTCCAGCCGCGATCCGGGCCGATCGGATCGCGAGATGAACATGCTGTATCACGACCTCTCGCTCACCCTGCGTCCGGTGAGGAGCGTCACCGTGATGCCGTCGGTCAGCGCCGGACTCGACCGCTACGAGTGGTCGTCCGTCCAGAATCAGACCGTCTCCATGTCCCTGCTCCTCTCCTATACCCCCACCACCTCCCGGTGGAACCTGTGGACGCTCGGGGCCTACAGCACGTCGCAGGCCAGCGACCATACCGTGGACGGGCGCACCGTGAGCATGAGCGGCGGGCTGGCGTACGGGCTCGGCAAGATCTTCGGGGGGCGGGCCAGCGTGTCGGTCGAGGCCGGGTACGATCGCTACGTCGACTCGGTCGACCCCGACAGCTCCGCGCGCGGCGCGTTCGGCCTCGTCCTCCTGAAGGTCACGTCCTTCTAGCCGTATCCGTCGGTCGCGCCTCACCCGTGGCGCATCCGCGGATCGAGGAAGTCCTGCAGCGCGTCCCCGAGGATGTTGAGCGACAGCACCACCAGGAAGATGGCCAGCCCCGGCAGCAGCGCCACGTGCGGGCGCAGGATCACGAAGGTCCGCGCGGTGGCCAGCATGCTCCCCCAGTCCGCGGTGGGCGGCTGCGTGCCCAGGCCCAGGAAGCTGAGCCCGGCGGTGGCCAGGATCTTGGCCCCGACGTCCAGGCTGAACGCCACCACCACCGGCGCGAGCAGGTGCGGCAGCAGGTGCCGACGCAGGATCACGCGGTCGCTGCTCCCCAGCGCGCGGGCCGCCTCCACGAACTCACGCTCCCGCAGCGACAGCACCACCGCTCGCACGAGCCGCGCGTAGATCGGGAATCCCACGATCGCGATGGCCACCATCGCGTTGGTGAGGCCGGGACCGAGCCCGGCCACGATGGCGATGGCGAGGAGGATGTACGGGAAGGCCATCAGGATGTCGGTCAGGCGCATCACGATGGTGTCCACGCGGCCACCCCAGTAGCCGGCGTGCAGGCCGAGCAGCACCCCGATCAGCATCGATGCGCCCGCGGCCCCGACCCCGGCGAGCAGCGAGATGCGCGCGCCCCACACCAGGCGGGCCAACATGTCGCGCCCGAACTCGTCGGTGCCGAGGAGATGGCCGGGTGTGCCGGGCGGCTTGAGCCGGTTGGGCGTGTCGACCGCGTCCGGATCGAGGATCGGCAGCACGGGGGCGAGCAGGGCGGCCAGCACCGCGACGGCGAGGACGACGAAGGCGGCCAGGGCCAGGCGGTTTCGCGGTCGCCGCCGTGCGGTTTCGCGGAGGGGGCGCATCACTCGTAGCGGATGCGGGGATCGAGGAAGGCGTAGAGGAGATCCACCGCCAGGTTGAACAGCACGAAGACGAGCGCGATCACGAGCACGCAGCCCTGCACGAGCGGGAAGTCGCGGGCGAGAATGCCCTGGACCATCAGGGTGCCGACGCCGGGCCACGCGAACACGGTCTCGGTGAAGATGGCGCCGCCGAGCAGATAGCCCGCCTGCACGCCGACCACCGTCACGGTCGGGATCAGCGCGTTGCGGAGCGCGTGGCGGAGCACGACTCCGCGCTCCACGAGGCCCTTGGCCCGCGCGGTCCGGACGAAGTCCTGGCGCAGGATGTCGAGCATGGTCGAGCGCGTGAGCCGGGCGATGATCGTCATCGACGCGGCCGCGAGCGTGATCGCGGGCAGGGTCAGGTGGCTCAGCAGATCGCCGAGCCCGCCGCCGCCGTGGGCTCCGTACATGCCGGAGGCGGGAAGCCAGCCGAGCCAGAGCGAGAAGCACACCATCAGGACCAGGCCGAGCCAGAAGCTCGGCATGCTGGCGCCGAAGATCGAGCCCACCGTGCTCAGCCGATCCACGAGCGAGTGCGGTCGCGCCGCCGAGACGACACCGAGCGTGATCCCGCCGACGGTGGAGAGCAGGAGCGCGGTCACGGTCAGGAGCAGGGTGGCCCGGAACCGGTCGAGCACCTCGCCCAGCACCGGCTGACGCATGCGGATCGAGCGGCCGAGATCGCCCTGCAGCACGTGGGCCATCCAGTGCGCGTACTGCAGCGGCAGCGGCTGGTCGAGACCCAGGTCCGCGCGCAGCCGGGCCACGTCCTCCTGGGTGGCCTGAGGGCCCAGCATGATCTCGGCGGGATCGCCGGGCGAAAGGTGCAGGACGAGGAAGACCACGATCGAGACGCCCAGCAGCACCGGCGCGAGCAGGAGCAGGCGACGGAGGAGGTAGCGGCTCACCGGGCGTCGGGCCCGCCGACTACTTCAGCGAGATCGTCTCCACTCGCAGATCGAAGCTCGGGTGCAGCTTGAAGCCTTGCACGCGCTTGGCGAAGGCTGCGGTCTGCACCTCGTGGTCGATGAAGATCCACGGGGGATCGTCGTGGAGCAGGCGCTGGGCCTCGCGGTAGAGCTCGGCACGCTTGGCCTGGTCCGTGGTCAGCCGCGCCTGTGCGAGCACCTCGTCGAAGCGCGTGTTCTTGTACAGGGCCCGGTTCGGTCCGACCGGCGTCCACTGGCTCGAGTGCAGCAGCGGGTACATCACGAGATCGGGATCTTCCGAGCCGGCCATCCAGGACAGGGCGAACATGTCCTGCTCCTTCGTGCGGAGCTTGGCCAGGAAGGCGCCCCACTCCATGGTCTGCAGGGTGACGTTGACGCCCACCGCCTTGAGGTTCGACTGGATGATCGTGCTCATCGCCACCGGCGACTGCATGCCCGACCCCGACTCGGGGACCCAGATCGTGGTGGAGAATCCGGCGCCGAGGCCGGCCTCGGCCAGGAGCTTCCGGGCGCGCTCCGGATCGTAGGGGAAGGGCTTGAGCCCGCCGTCGTCGCCCCAGGTACCGGGCAGCACCGGGCCCTTGGAGACGGCGCCGGTGCCCTTGAGCACGTCGCGTACGATCGCGTCCTTGTTGACCGCGTAGTTCAGCGCCTGGCGCACGCGCTTGTCGTCGAAGGGCTTCTTGGTGTTGTTGAAGCCCAGGTACCAGACGTGCGCGCCCACCTGCTTCTGCAGTGTCACCTTCGGATGGTTCTCGAGCTGGGCCACGAAGTCGGGCGGGGTGCCCACGATGAGGTCGACGCCGCCGGTGAGCAGCTCGGTGAGCCGGGCCTGATCTTCCGTGATGGACCGGTAGATCACGCGATCGACCTTCACCGGGAAGCGCCAGTAGCTCGGGTTCTTCTCGAGCACCACCCGCTGGCCGCGATCCCACGCCACGAACTTGAACGGGCCGGTGCCGACCGGGGTCACCGCGTAGTCCTGAGCGGACTTCATGGCCGCGGTCGGGCTCACGATCGAGGCGGCCGGTGCGACCAGAATCGCCAGGAAAGAGGCGCGGGGCTCCTTGAGAACGAACCGCACCGTGCTGTCGTCCATCACCTCGACCGCCTTCACGTTGCCGAAGAAGTAGGCGGCGAAGGGATACTTCCCGAGCTTGTTGGCGGGGTGCTCGGGGTTGAACTGCCGCTCGATGGAGAACTTCACGGCCTGGGCGTTGAACGGCGTGCCGTCGTGGAAGCTGATGCCCTTGCGGAGCTTGAAGGTGTAGGACAACCCGTCCTTGGAGATGGTCCACGACTCGGCGAGGCCGGGGACGATCTGGGTGCTCTCGTCCGCAAAGGCGACCAGGGTCTCCACCACCCGCCGTCCGACGCGGGTCGAGTTGAGGTCCGTGACCTGAGCGGGGTCGAGGGCGACCGGCTCCGCCACCAGGCCGACCACCAGCGTGTTGGCCGGCTGAGCCGGCAGCGGGCTCACCCCCGCCGCCAGCACGACAGCCCCCGCGGCCACCGCTACGAAAACGGCCAGGGCTGCGCACGACCACCATGTTCCACGTCTCATCGCCGCACCTCCGTGGAGGGAATACGTCGGGACCGCCGCCGGGCGCGCCGAGTATATCATCGTGCCCGGCGGCCTTGACATCGCACGCCCCCGCACCTAGGGTGTTGCGCGACTCGAAAGGAGACCTCATGGCCAAGCTCAAGTTCGGGGCGTGGATTCCCACCTACGCGTGGAGCGGAAGGAAGACGGATCCGAGGAACATGCGGCGGATCCGCGACTCTATCCTGAAGTGCGAGAAGTACGGGATCGACGTGTGGGTGATCGACCACCTCCTCTCCGCGCCCGGTCTCTACGGCAACGCGTGGCTCGAGCCGCTCAGCGCGCTGGCCTACGCGGCCGCGCTGACCTCGAAGGTGGACATCGCCACCGGCATCCTGGTGCTGCCGGTACGGCATCCGGTGCTGCTGGCCAAGGAGGTCTCCACCCTCTGCCACCTCTCGGACAATCGCTATGTGTTCGGGGTGGGCCCCGGCTGGTACGCGCGCGAGTACGAGGTGACCGGCTCCCGCATCCAGGAGCGCGGCAAGCGCACCGACGAGATCATCGAGGCGGTGACCCTGCTCCTCACCAAGCCGAACGCGAGCTACCACGGCAAGTTCTACCACTTCGACGACGTCACCATCGACCCCCGGCCTCCGAAGATGCCCAAGATCTGGGTCTCGGGCGGCTCGCGCGTGCCCGATCCGGGCGAGCACGACGTGCCGGTCATCGCCACCACCGTGATGGACCGCATCGTCCGAGCGGGCAACTGGCTCTCGCGCTGCTCGGGGACGCAGGAGTGGGTCAAGCGCGACTGGGGGCTGCTGCAGCAGCACGCCAGGAGCCTCGGCCGCGATCCGAGGAAGCTCACCTTCGGCCACTGCAACTTCATCCACCTGGTGGACACCCCGAGCCACGCCAAGGCGGTGGCCGCCTCGAAGGCCCCGTTCATCAAGACCATGGGCACGCACCGGACCTACGAGCACCTGCAGGAGTCGTACATGATCGGCTCCATCGACCACATCAACGCCCGCATCGACGATCTGGTGAAGGCGGGGCTCAAGTACCTGGTGCTGGGGCCGGTGACCGACGATCCGGCCCAGATCGACCTGATGGCCAAGAAGGTGGTGTCGCACTTCAAGTAGGCGCGGGCTGTCATGCGATACGGCTTCTACCTGCCCACGCGCGGCCGGACCGCGACGCCGGGGGCGCTCGAGACCCTGGTGTCGCGGGGCGAGGCGCTGGGCTTCTCGTCGGTGGTGATCGCCGACCACATCGTGTTCCCGGTCACGACCAAGTCGAAGTATCCGTACACGGTCAGCGGCGCCTTCCCCGGCCAGGGCGACGCGCTCGAGCAGCTCTCGCTGATGGCCTTCATCGCGGGCAAGACGCGCACCCTTCGTCTCATCAGCAGCGTGATGATCCTGCCGCACCGCAACCCGGTGGTGACCGCCAAGATGCTCGCCACCATCGACGTGCTCTCCGGCGGGCGCGTCACGGTCGGGGTCGGGGTGGGCTGGCTGCGCGAGGAGTTCCAGGCTCTCGGCGCGCCCGACTTCGACCGCCGGGGCGCGGTGAGCGACGAGTACCTCCGCATGTTCAAGACGCTGTGGACCGAGGACCCCGCCTCGTTCCGCGGGGAGTTCTACCGCTTCGATTCCATCCGCTGTCTGCCGCATCCGGTGCAAAAGCCGCACCCGCCCATCTGGGTAGGCGGCCACAGCAAGGCGGCGCTGCGGCGGGTGGCCCGCCTCGGCGACGGCTGGCATCCCGTTGGTGCCAACCCCGCCGCGCCGCTGCGCCCGCCCGAGCTGCGCGCGCTGCTCGACGAGCTGCGCCGCCTCACCGAGGCCGAGCGGCGCGATCCGTCGACGCTGACGATCTCCTACAAGGCGCCGATCTACGATCCGGCACAGGGCGTGGATGGCGGCAGCGAGCGGCGCCCGTTCTCGGGGAGCGCGCAGGCGATCGCCGACGATATCGGCACGTTCGCCGGGCTCGGGGTGAGCGAGCTGATCTTCGACTTCCGCGCCGAGCACCTGGGCGAGAGCCTCGAGCGCATGGAGCGCTTCGCGCCCCTGATCCGCGCCTGAGCCCTCTGTCCTCGCGGGAAAGGGCAGGGTGAGGGGTCCCGTCGCCGAGCAGGTTCCCGCCGAGCACGACCAGCGAGATCGCGAGCCCGGGGAAGTCATCGGCCGTCTCGTGTCAAGGCCGGGCCGGGGCCCGACGTGTTGCTCTCGCGCTCGGAGCCGTCTACTCTATGCCCCGTCGCTCACAAGGAGATCGCACATGGCCGAGCTGCCCCCCGAGGTCACGCTGGACGAGGTGAGAGAGCGCGCCCGCCTCGCCGGCCTCCCGATTCCCGAGGCGCGCCTGTCCCTCGTCCGCGGCTTCCTCGCCAACGCGCTCCGGCCCATCCGGGCCCTCGACAGCCGGACGGTGCGGACGGTGGAGCCGGCGGTGACGTTCGATCCCAAGGGCGATTCGAAGAAAGGGGCGGGCTCATGAGCGCCGACGAGCTCTGCTACGCGGGCATCCGGGAGCTGGGCGGCCTCTTCCGACGCCGCGAGCTCTCCCCGGTGGACTACGCCACCGACCTGCTGCGCCGGATCGAGACGCTCGACAAGCGCCTCAGCTCCTACGTGACGGTCACCGCGGAGCGCGCGCTCGCCGACGCCCGCGCCGCCGAATCCGCTCTCAAGCGGGGCGACGCGGGGCCGCTCACCGGCATTCCGATCGCCTACAAGGATCTCTACGCGACGAAGGGTATCCTCACCACCGCCGGCTCCGCGCTGCTGGCCGACTGGGTGCCCGACTTCGACTGCACCTGTGTGGCGCGCCTGCAGCAGGCCGGCATGGTCATGCTCGGCAAGTTGATCACCCACGAGTTCGCCTTCGGCATCCAGTTCCCGGGCCACCGCTTCCCGCCCGCGCGCAATCCGTGGAACCTCGATCACATCCCGGGCGGCTCCAGCAGCGGCTCGGGCGCGGCCCTCGCGGCCGGCCTCACGGTGGGCTCACTGGGGTCCGACACCGGCGGGTCGATTCGCGGGCCGGCCGCCTTCTGCGGCATCACCGGTCTCAAGCCCACCTACGGGCGGGTGAGCCGCGCGGGCGTCGTCACGCTCTCGTGGACGCTCGATCACACCGGGCCGATGGCGCGCTCGGCCGAGGACTGCGCCTTCCTGCTGCAGGCGCTGGCCGGCCACGATCCGGCCGACCCCGCCTCGGGCCGGGAGCCGGTGCCGGACTACCTGGCCGGCCTCGAGGGCGGCGTCAAGGGTCTCCGGGTCGGCGTGGTGCGCGACTACTTCTTCGAGCAGGTCGAGCCGGAGACGACGGCCGCATTCGAGCGGGCGCTGGGCGAGCTGGGACGGCTGGGCGCTACCGTGCGCGACGTCACGATCCCGAGCATCCACGCGACGCCGTCGTTCATGGTGATCATGCTCACCGAGGCCTTCGCGTATCACGAGCGCGATCTGCGCACGCGCCCCGAGCTCTACGGCGAGGTGCTGCGCGAGAAGCTCATGGCGGGAGGCCTCTTCCGCGCAGACGAGTACGTGCAGGCCCAGCGCCTGCGCGCTCAGATCCGCGAGGACACCGCGCGCACGCTGGAGTCGGTCGACGTGCTGGTCACGCCCACCGCGCTCGGCCCCGCGCCCGCGTTCAAGGTGGTGCACGATCCCGACTTCCCGTTCGCCAAGTCGAACATGGGCCCGTTCAACATCACCGGCCTCCCGACCCTGGCCATCCCGACCGGCTTCTCCTCGACCGGGCTGCCGCTCTCGCTGCAGATCTCGGGGCGACCGTTCGACGAGGCCACCGTGCTGCGCGCCGGCCACGCCTACCAGCGGGCCACCGACTGGCATCGCCGCCGGCCCCCGGTGTCGGCGTGACGACCCCATGAGTACGCGCACGACGGTCGGTCTCGACGAGCTGAAGGCACACGTCGGCCGTCGGGAGACGGCCACCGACACCGTCACCGCCGCACCCGCCAACCTGCTCCGGCTGACCTTCGGGCGCGACGAGCCCGAGCTGGGGCCGGGCGACGCCCTGCCCCCGGGCTGGCAGTGCCTCTACTTCCTGCCCCGGTTTCCGCTCGACGCGCTGCGCCCCGACGGCAGCCCGCTCGACACCGGGGTGATCCCCCCGATGCCGCTGCCGCGCCGCATGTTCGCGGGGGAGCGCTTCCGCTTTCACCGCTCGCTGCGCATCGGCGAGACGGTGCGGCGCGAGACCGAGCTCGCCGACATCTCGGTGAAGACGGGCGGGACCGGCACCCTGGTCTTCGCCACCGTGGTGCAGCGCATCTTCGCAGGGGACGCTCTCGCGATCGAGGAGGAGCGGCGCACCGTGTTCCGTGAGGAGGTGAAGGCGGGCGAGCGCAACCAGGCGCCGCGCCGCGAGCCCGCCCCCTCCGAGACCCCGTGGCGCCGGCGGGTCGCCCCCGATCCGGTGCTGCTGTTCCGCTTCTCGGCGCTCACGTTCAACAGTCACCGCATCCACTACGATCGCCCCTGGGCCATGGAGCGCGAGGGCTACCCCGGTCTGGTAGTCCACGGCCCGCTCACCTCGACGCTCCTGATCGACTTCGCCCGGGACCACGCGCGCGGACGCACGTTCCTCTCCTACGAGACCCAGGCCCGCGCCCCGCTCTTCGACACCGAGACCTTCGAGCTGCGCGGCCACCCGGCCGCCGACGGCCGCGGGTGCGATCTCTGGGCCGTGACCCCGGAAGGCACGGTGGCCATGAGCGCCCGGGCCGAGCTCGCCTGACGACAGAAAGGACGATCACGATGGCCGACGAAGCACTCGAGCTCCGGATGGATCCGACCTCCCTCTACCGGGAGGAGACCTACACCGACCGCCGCATCGGCGTGATCCGGGTGATGACCCCGGTGAAGACCGACGGGGCGATGGACCTGGGTCGCAAGGTCCTGTACGTGGGCGAGGCCCAGCTCCTCTCGCCGGTGGGCGCGCTGCCGATCACCTTCGACATCGAGGCGACCTCGCTCGGCGACGCGGCCGAGAAGTTCGCGGCGGGCGCCAAGGTGGCCGTCGAGCGCGCGATCCGCGAGCTGCAGGAGCTGCGGCGGGAGCAGGCCTCGAACATCGTGATCCCGGATCGCATGCCACCCGACTTGGGCGGCCGCGGCGGCGGCGGGCCGCGGGGACCGGGTCGGATCCAGCTCTGAGCGGGAGGTGCCGATGAACCTGCTGCGTCCGGTCGACCGGTACGTCACCGTCGGGGGGCTGCGCTTCCACGTGCTCGACTGGGGCGGCGAGGGGCGCACCCCGCTGCTGCTGCTACACGGCTTCACCGGGCACGCGCACGCCTGGGATACGCTCAGCATCGCGCTCCAGCCGCACTTCCACGTCTACGCGCTCGACCAGCGGGGCCACGGCGACAGCGATGCGGCCGGGATCTACGGGCCGATCGTGGCCTTCGACGACCTGAGCGGCGTGGTCGATCAGCTGGGGCTGGCCCCGGTGATCATGGTCGGCCTCTCGATGGGCGGGCGCAACGCGATCTACTTCACGGCCAAGCGGCCCGAGTCGGTGCAGAAGCTCGTGATCCTCGACATCGGCCCCGAGATCAGCAAGCGCGCGTCCCAGGCTCCGTCCGGTCCGCCCGAGCCGGAGTTCTGGGACAGCATCGAGCAGGCCGCGCAGCATCTCTACCGTGGCAACCCGTATCCCGGTATCCACTACTACCGCTGGGTGGCGGCCACGAGCCTGCGGCAGCGGCCGGACGGCAGGATCGTGTGGGCGTGGCATCCGAGCGTCAAGACCCTGCGGTCGACGGTCGAGGTCGATTGGTGGGGGCTCCTGCGGACGATCCCGGTGCCCACCCTGGTGCTGCGCGGCGAGGAGAGCCCGATCCTGGACCGCGACGTGGCCGAGCGCATGGCCAAGGAGCTGCCGAAGGGTGCCTTCGTGGAGATCCCGCGTGCCGTCCATACCCTGCACGAGGACAATCCGGACGCGGTCCTCGCCGCGCTCAAGCCGTTCCTCGGATTCTGATCGGAGGCTCGCCATGGCGGTGGTGAGACTCGAGGTGACGCGTCGCGAGCCAGTGCTCGGCGGCGCGCGGTTCGGCGGCGGCGGGGCCTACGAGAGGATCGAGGGCGTCCTGCGCTTCGCGGTGGACCCGGCCTTGCCCGTGCACGAGCCGATCGCGGATCTGGGGCTCGCGCCGCGGAACGCGCGCGGCCTCGTCGAGTCGTGGGCCGACTTCTTCCTGCTCCGGCCGCTCGACGGCGGGAGCCGCCGGCTGCTCCTCGACGTCCCGAACCGCGGCCGCAAGATCGCGCTGGGCATGTTCAACAGCACGCCACGCTCGAACGATCCGACCACGTCCGCGGACTTCGGCAACGGCTTCCTGATGCGCCACGGCTACACGGTGGCCTGGATCGGCTGGCAGCCCGACGTGCCCCGCCGGGATGGGATGATGGCGCTGACGGTGCCGCGGGTGCCCGGGATCTCCGAGCGGGTGCGCTGCGAGTTCCGGCCGAATGCGCGGGTGGACGTGCTCCCCCTGGCCGACCGCTACCACATCCCGCATCCGGTAGCCCGCCCGGCCGATCCCGACTCCGAGCTGCACGTGCGCGAGCACGCCGGCGCGCCCTCGGTCGCGGTGCCGCGCTCGGCGTGGCGCTTCCCGGACGCCAATTCCATCACGCTCGACGGTGGCTTCGAGCCGGGCCGTATCTACGAGTGCTACTACCGGGCGGAGAACCCGCCGGTGGTCGGCCTCGGCTTCACGGCGGTGCGCGACACCGCCGGCTTCCTGCGCTGGGGCGGAGCCGAGCGGGGGAATCCGTGCGCAGGCGTCATCGACCGCTCGTACGTGTTCGGGGTGTCGCAGAGCGGCCGCTTCCTCCGGCACCTCCTCTATCTCGGCCTCGACGAGGACGAGGCGGGGCGCTTCGTGTGGGACGCGGTGGTGCCGCACGTGGCGGGCGCGCGGCGCGGCGAGTTCAACTGCCGCTTCGGCCAGCCCTCGCTCAACGCGCTGCACGCGGTGGGGAGCCTGTTCCCGTTCACGGACGGCGAGCAGGAGGATCCGCTGACCGGCCAGCGCGGCGCCTTGCTCCACCGGCTCGCCGGGCGCGCTGCCCCGCCGCGGATCTTCACCATCAACACCGCGGCCGAGTACTGGCGCGGCGACGGCTCACTGGTGCACACCGACGTGCCGGGCAAGCAGGACGTGACGCCGCCGCCCTACGTGCGCCAGTACCTCTTCGCGGGAACCCAGCACACGCCGGGCGCGATCCCGCCGCCGGCCGCCGACCCCAACACGGGCGGGCGGGGCCGACACACGTTCAGCGTGGTGGACTACTCGCCGCTGCTGCGCGCGGCGCTGGTCAACCTGGACCGCTGGGTGACCGAGGATGTCGAGCCGCCGCCGAGCGCGGTGCCGCGACTGGCCGACGGCACCGCGGTGATCGCCGAGACCACGCGGGGCGCATTCGCGGTGATCCCGGGCGCGCGCTTCCCCGATCACGTGTCGCGACCGATGCGCCTCGACTTCGGCCCCGAGGTCGACCGCGGCATCGTCACGCTGCCCCCCAAGATCGGCGCGCCCTACGTCACCTTCGTGCCGGCGGTGGATGGCGACGGCAACGATCGCCCCGGGATCCGTCCCTCCGAGCTGCGGGTGCCCCTGGCCACCTTCACCGGCTGGAATCCTCGGCACCCCGATCAGGGCGCGCCCGGCGACCTCATGTCGATGATGGGCTCCACGCTGCCGTTCGCGCGCACCGCCGCGGAGCGGGCCCGGGTCGGCGATCCGCGCCCCGCGATCGAGGAGCGCTACGCGGGACGCGGCGACTACCTGGCGCGCGTCCGGAGCGACGCGCAGGCCATGGTGGCGGCGCGCCACCTGCTCGCCGAGGACGTGGACGCGGTGGTGGAGCGCGCCGCGTCGCTCTGGGCCCAGCTCTGCCCGCGCTGATCGACCCGCTGATCGATTGCCACGCCCACGTCCTGCCCGACGCGGGGCTGGCCCGCTTCCCCGATCCGGGCGACCCGCGCGACGTCACCGCGGAGCGGCGCGTGCGGCGCTTCCACGTCGACGCCAACGGGTGGTCCGTTCCGGCCCTGACGCTGGGCTCGGTATCGTGAGCGGCTCGGCGATCTCGGTGCAGCACCTGAGCCGCTGGTGGGGCTCGACCCGCGCGGTGGACGACGTGAGCTTCGAGGCCGCCGCCGGGAAGATGCTGGTGCTGCTTGGCCCGTCGGGCTGCGGCAAGTCCACCACGCTGCGACTGATCGCCGGGCTCGAGCAGCCCGCCGCCGGGCGCATCCTCATCGGCGGGGTGGACGTGACGGCGCGGCCGCCCGCCGAGCGGCGCCTGTCGATGGTGTTCCAGTCCTATGCCCTGTTCCCCCATCTATCGGTCGCCGAGAACATCGTCTTCGGGCTGCGCGTGCGCCGCGTCGATCCGGCGGAGCGGAAAGCGCGCCTGGCGCGCGTGGCCGAGCTGCTCGGCCTGGAGGCGCTCCTCGAGCGGAAGCCGTCGCAGCTCTCGGGGGGACAGCAGCAGCGGGTGGCGCTCGGCCGCGCCCTCATCGCGGAGACACCGGTGTGCCTGATGGACGAGCCCCTCTCGAACCTGGATGCGCAGCTGCGCCTCGAGATGCGGCGGGAGATCCGGGCGCTCCAGCAGAGCCTCGGCATCACCATGGTCTACGTCACGCACGACCAGACCGAGGCCATGACGATGGCCGACCAGGTCATCCTGCTCCGTGACGGTCGCGTCGAGCAGGACGCCCCGCCCGCGCTGCTCTACGCGCGCCCGGCCACCGCGTTCGCGGCGCGCTTCATCGGCACACCGCCTATGAATGTCCTGACCACGCCGGGCGGCGAGGTCCTGATCGGGGTGAGGCCGGAGGACATCCGCGTGGCCGCCGAGGCCGGGTCCCGGACGGTCGAGGCCCGCGTGAAGAGTGTGGAGTACCTTGGAGCTGATTCGATCCTGATCTGCGCCGCGTCCGGGCAGACGGTGGCGGTACGGGCGCCCGGCCGCGTCGAGCTGACCCCGGGCGGCGTGGTGCACCTGGCGTGGCGAAAGGACACCACGCACGTGTTCGATGCCGAGACCGGACGCCGTCGCGACGACGTGGCCGACCTGTCAACCCTCTCTCGCTGACGAGGAGACCATCATGATGGCAAGACTGCTCGCGTGCCTGCTGCTCGCCGCGCTCTTCGCGGGGGCCGCGCCGGCCGGCGCCCAGGCGCCCATCGACGTGACCTTCTACTACCCGGTGGCGGTGGGCGGCCCCGTCACCAAGATCATCGACGGCCTGGCATCCGACTTCGAGAAGGAGAACCCGGGCATCCGGGTCAAGCCGATCTACGCGGGCACCTACCAGGAGACCATCGTGAAGGTGCTCACGGCGCTGAAGAGCGGCGAGCCGCCCCAGATGTCGGTGCTGCTCTCCACCGATATGTTCACGCTGATCGACGAGGACGCGATCGTGCCGTTCGACGACATGGCCATGAGCGCGGAGGACAAGACCTGGCTCAAGAGCTTCTTCCCGGCCTTCATGCTCAACAGCCAGACCGGGGGCAAGACGTGGGGCATCCCGTTCCAGCGCTCCACCATCGTGCTGTACTGGAACAAGGAGGCCTTCAAGGAAGCCGGCCTCGACCCGAACAGGCCGCCCGCCACGTGGGCCGCGCAGGTCGAGTACGCGCGCAAGCTCACCAAGCGCGACGCCAGCGGCAACGCGACCCAGTGGGGCCTCGAGGTGCCGTCGTCCGGGTTTCCCTACTGGCTCTTCCAGGGCTTCACCACCCAGAACGACGTGCTCCTGATGAACCAGGCCGGCAACGAGACGTACTACGACAAGCCGGCGGTGGTGGAGGCGCTCCAGTACTGGGTGGATCTCAGCGTCAAGCACAAGGTCATGCCCACCGGCATCATCGAATGGGGCACCACCCCGAAGGACTTCTTCGAACGCAAGACCGCGATGATGTGGACCACCACCGGTAATCTCACCAACGTGAAGAACAACGCCAAGTTCGAGTTCGGCGTCGCGATGCTGCCCGCGGGCAAGCGGCGCGGCTCGCCCACCGGCGGCGGCAACTTCCACATCTTCAAGAAGAGCACGCCCGCCCAGCAGGCCGCCTCGCTGAAGTTCATCAAGTGGGTCACGTCGCCCGCGCGCGCGGCCCAGTGGGGCATCGACACCGGCTACGTGGCGGTGCGGGGCGACGCGTGGGAGACGCCGGTCATGAAGCAGTACGTCGCCGGCTTCCCGGCCGCCGCGGTGGCCCGCGATCAGCTGCAGTACGCGGTGGCGGAGCTGTCCACTCACGACAACCAGCGGGTGACCAAGGCGCTCAACGACGGGCTGCAGGCGGCGCTGACGGGCGCGAAGCCGCCCGAGCAGGCGATGAAGGACGCGCAGCGGGAGGCCGAGCGGATCCTTCGGCCGTATCGTCGGTGACACCCGTGGGCCTGGGTGCGCGGCGAGCGGGGCCGGCGGCGGGGGGGCGAGCCTCCCGGGAGCACGCCGACTCGCTACCTTTTGCTTGCACTCATGACGGGCCACGAGACTCTAGTCTTCCGCTTCGGCAACGCGCAGAAGCCACGGTTCCCGGGAGGCTCGCCCCCCCGCCGCCGGCCCCGCTCGCCGCGCTGGGTTGAAGATGAGCGATGTCGGCAGCAGTAGCAACGACCCTCCGGTCCACGGTTCTCAGAGTTCGCGCGGGTGGCGGGTGCACGTGCAGGGGTGGCTGTTGCTGCTGCCGGCGGCGGTGCTGCTGGTGGCGTTCACGCACTACCCGGTGGCGGCGACGCTGTATCACAGCTTCTTGTCGAACCCGAAGCCGGGGCGGCCGGGGGTGTGGGTGGGGCTGGAGAACTACCGGGGGATGGTAGAGGATCCGGTGTTCTGGCAGGTGCTGGGCAATAACGTGTGGTTCGCGCTCGGGACCATCCCGGTGTCCATCGGGCTGGCGCTGTTGATGGCGGTGTGGGTGAACGGGCGCATCCCGGGCCGGTCGATGCTGCGCCTGGCGTTCTTCACGCCCACCGTGCTGCCGATGATCGCGGTGGCGAACATCTGGCTCTTCTTCTACACGCCGGGCTACGGGCTGCTCGAGCAGGTGACCGGCCTGCTCGGCTTGCCGAGCCACAACTGGCTCGGCAGCCGCGGCACCGCGCTCGGCTGCCTGATGGTGGTGACGGTGTGGAAGGAGGCGGGCTTCTTCATGATCTTCTACCTCGCCGCGTTGCAGTCGCTGTCGCCGCATCTGGGGGAGGCGGCGGCCTTGATGGGTGCGAGCCGGTGGTACTTCTTTCGGCGGGTGACCTTCCCGCTGCTGATGCCGACCACCTTGTTCGTGCTGGTGAACGCGGTGATCAACTCGTTCCGGCTGGTGGACCACATCGTGGTCATGACCAAGGGCGGGCCCGACAATGCCACCGCGCTGCTGCTGTACTACATCTACGATGTCGGCTTCAAGTTCTGGGACCAGGCCTACGCGGCCGCGCTCACGCTGGTGCTCCTGGTGATCCTCGCCGCGGTCGCCCTGGGGCAGTTCGTGCTGCTGGATCGACGGGTGCACTATCAATGAGCGCCGGGCAATGAGCGGCGGGCAGTGAGCCACGAGCCATGAGCACCGGCCGGCTGCTCGAGACGACGGGGGCCTGGCTCCTCGGCATCCTGTGGGCACTGCCGCTGGCCTACGCGGTGTGGACGGCCTTCCACCCCGCGGAGTTCTCGACCCGGTTCGTGCTATCGGCGCCGCTCACGCTCGAGAACTTCGCGGCGGCGTGGGCCGCCGCGCCGTTCGCCCGCTACTTCGTCAACACCACCTTGCTCGTCGCGATGATCCTGGCCGCCCAGCTCGTCCTGTGCACGCTCGCCGCCTACGCATTCGCGCGCTTCGCCTTCGCGGGGCGCGCGGCCGCGTTCCTGCTCGTGCTCGTGCAGCTGATGATCATGCCGGACGTGCTGATCGTGGAGAACTACCGGACGATGAGCCGTCTCGGCATCCTCGATACGCTCGGAGCCATCGGGCTGCCCTACATGGCCTCCGCGTTCGGGATCTTCCTGCTGCGCCAGACCTTCAAGACGGTGCCGAAGGAACTCGACGAGGCGGCGCGGGTGGAAGGGGCGGGCGCGCTCGAGACGCTCTGGCGCGTGTACGTTCCGCTGGCGCGGCCGGTCTACATCGCGTACGGGCTGGTATCGGTGAGCTACCACTGGAACAACTTCCTGTGGCCGCTGATCGTCACGAACTCCGTGCAGTCGCGGCCCCTGACGGTGGGGCTGCAGGTGTTCTCCTCTGGGGATCAGGGCGTGGACTGGTCGATCATCACCGCGGCCACCCTGATGACCTCGGGCCCGCTGCTGGTCGCCTTCCTGCTCTTCCAGCGCCAGTTCGTGCAGAGCTTCATGCGCGCCGGCATCCGCTGAGCGCGCGTCGCTCGGTCTAGCGCTCGCGATTGTCGCCATGCTCGCCGCCGCCACCGCGGCGCGACGGTGAGTCGCCGCGCGGTCGCTCTGATTGCAGGACCGGCACACCCTGCGCGCTCGGCACGGGCGGCGCCGGCGGCGGGGCCTGACGCACGGTCGGCATCTGGCGTGACGTCGCGTCGGGTGGCACACCGTGGCGCGGCCCGCGGCCGTCCGGGCGGCGCTCGCGCGGCTGGCCATCGGGCGGCGCGGCGTGGCCGGCCGCGCCGGGCGCAGGCGCCGGAGCGCTGCTCGTGGGGACGGGGCTCGGCGGCACCGCGGCCCGCGTGGGCGCCGGCACGATTCGCTGCTGAGCCTGCGGCGCGGTCGCGGGTGTCACGGGCAGGCCCTGGGCGCGCAGTGTCGACGTGGGATCCTGCGGCGCTCGGGTGGCGACGACGGGGCGCGACCGTACGGCCTCCGGTGGGCGGGCCGCGACGGCTGCGCCTCGGCCTGGTGCGAAGCTCGCGGCCGCGGGGCGCACCTCCGGCGCGCCGCGCACCGGAGCGAGCTGGCGCACCTCGGTCTCGGCGATGCGGACCGGTCGCGCCCCGCCCTGGCCGAAGCGCTCGGCGGGGACACCCACCACCGCGTTGGTCACGTTGACGTTGCGGTACACCGTGATGTTGGTGACGTTGACCGTGGTCGTGCGGTTGATGACGACGTTGTTGACCACGCGCGGCCCACCCCAGCCACCCCACCACGCCACACCCACGACGGCGGGCGGACCCCACCACCGGATGACCGGCTCGCCCCAGCCGAGTGGCGCCCAGCAGAGCGGCCGGCCCACCACGACCGGCCCTCCGAGAAATACGACGAGCGCGGGTGAGTAGGCGGGCCGCACGACGACCGGTCCCGGCGCCCAAGCCCAGGACGGGCCGAGGTAGACCCAGCGCCCGTAGTGATACGGCGCCCAACCCCACGGCGCGTCGTCGAGCCAGGTCCAGCCGAAGCGCGGATCCCAGATCCAGCGACCGGTGGTGTACGGTGACCATCCCGCCGGCACGCCGGAAGGCACCCACACGCTGCCGTAGCTCTCAGCGGTGCGCCAGCTGCCGTACCGGTCGAGCGCCTCGGTCCCGTAGACCCCGGACGAGACGTATCTCGCGCTGGCCGGCTGGATCAGGTAGTCACTGCGCTGGTAGTTCCAGCGATCCCAGCTGGTCAGCGGCGCTGCAGCCGTGATCTCCGCGCGCGGCGTGCTGCCGCCGGCGATTGTCGCCTGCTGGTTGCCGGCCACCGGCTGGGCCGCGCCGCCCGAGGTTGTGACCGTCGCCGTTCCGCCCCGGTGCGTCCGGAACTGCGTCGCGTCGGCGGTGACCTCCGCGTGGTAGTAGCCCGAGCGATCCATCGTGAACGCGGCACCCGGGGTATCGAGCTCCACCGCGTGGCCGGGCTGGATCTCGCGCAGGTCCACCGCGGCGTATCCCGAGGTCAGCCGCAGCTGCACGAAGTCGGGCTCCTGGTTGTCGAGACCGAGCTGCGCGCCATAGGCCGCTCTGACGAAGGCGCGCGGGCCGATCTGGAGCTCTACGTTGCCCGCCGGGCCGGCATAGAGCACGTCTCCCGGGGCCAGCGGCATGTTGAGAGCGGCCTGGGTCCAGTCCTGGGAGCCGGGTCGCCAGAGCGAGACCTCCCCGTGGAGATAGCTGATCCGGGGCGGCGTCGGCTCGGCGGTCTCCGCCTGCGTCTGGCCCTCGCCGGGCGCAGGCCCCGAGGCAGGTGCTCCCGGCGTGGGTGGTGCCGCCGGTGGCGGCGGCGCGACGCCGCCCGCCCAGCCCGGTGCGCCACCGCCCAGCAACAGCATGAAGGCCAGTATTCCCGCGAGGATCCGGTGCATCGTCGACATCACACGGATCATCGTATCAGATGGGTATCAGATGGCACTGATGGTCCCGGACGCGATATCCTGAAGGGGTGGTAAACAAACCTGACGGGCTTCGCGTCAGACTGAGGCGGCGATGAAAAAGGTGGCGCTCGGTCTCCTGCTGGTGCTCGGGGTCCTCGCGATCTCAGCCAGCCCTGGCTACACCGGGGGTAGCTGGCACGGCAGCGTTGTCATCGGAGTCGGACCCTACTGGGGCTATCCGGGCTGGGGGTATCCATACTGGGGCTACCCGCCGCCGTATTACTACTACCCGCCGCCAACGGTGGTGATCGAGCAACCGCCGGTCTACGTCGAGCGGGAGCCTGCGCCCGTCGAGGCCCCGCCGGCGCCGCCCGCGCCCCCGGCCGCATCCACCGCGTACTGGTACTACTGCCCAAGCACCCGGGCCTACTACCCGAGCGTGCCGACGTGCTCGGAGGAGTGGGTGAAGGTTCCGGAGCGGCCGCGGTGAGCAAGACGATCACGCCGGTGCGAGGCATTGCCGGCGCGCTCGTGATCGCGCTGGTGGCCAGTGGCTGCGCCACCGTCCCGAGCGGGCCGAGCGTCATGGTGCTGCCGGGAGTCGGGAAGAGCTTCGAGCAATTCCAGGGCGACGACTCCGTGTGCCGGCAGTGGGCGATGCAGCAGACAGGGACCAGCCCGGGCCAGGCCGCGACGGAGAGCACGGTGGGCGGCGCCGCGATCGGGACGCTCCTGGGGGCGGCTGCGGGCGCGGCGCTGGGCGCCGCCGCGGGGAATGCCGGCGTCGGCGCGGCCGCGGGCGCCGGGATAGGCTTGCTCGGCGGCACTGCGGTGGGCGCCGGTCGCGGCGATGCCGCTGGCGGCTCCGTGCAGCGGCGCTACGATCAGGCGTACATCCAGTGCATGTACGCCAAGGGCAATCAAGTCCCGGTGGCCCGCGGCTCGCGCGTTCAGCAGCAGCAATACAAATCACCGGCTCCTCCGCCGCCTCCGCCGCCTCCGCCGGCTGCTTCACCGCTCCCGCCCGGCGCGCCGCCGCCTCCGCCGGGCCCCCCGCCTCCACCACCCGCTCGATAGAGGTGCCCCCGGGCGGCGTCTCAGCGGAACGCCGGAAGCACGACCGCCTCGTCTCGCCGGTCGCCCGCGGGCGGAGCGAGCGGAAGCAGCACGACGGGCGTCGGGACGCTGCGACCTAGGTACCACGCGCGGAGCCGATCGCGCAGGCTCGGCCGCGTGGGCGCCACGAGGCCGACGAGATCGGCGTCGAAGGTCTGGACCTCGATGGCCAGCTCCGCCGCGAGCCGACCGAAGCGGACGACGCGCTCGACGGGAACGTCGGTGAACTCCCAGGCGAGCGCGACCATGCGCGCGTCCGCCACGTCGGTCAAGCGCGCCATCTCCCGATCGGTGTCCGCCACGACGTGGTCGTAGTGATCGACCCGCCGCGGGGGAATCGGCCGCACGTCGACCATGCGCACGAGGCCGCCACTCTCGCGCGCCAGCGCGGCGGCGCTGCGCGCGGCGCTCGTCAGATCCGCCTCGGCGGCCTCGGTGATCACCATCAGCATTCGCTTTGCCATGGGAAGCTCCTTTCGCCGATCGCTCACGCGCGGTGGACGACCAGCTCGTAGTTGTCGGGTAGCCGCCGGATGACCGCGCCGGAGACGGTCGCGATCAGGAACTCGTAGCCGCCGGGCGCCGAGAGGTGCACGCGTCCGGGACGCCAGGCGATCGCCGGGTCCACCCGCACGGCGAGGACGGACTCGCCGCCCAGCACGCGGTTGGCGGTCGCGCTGATGTCCGCGCGCACGCCGTTGGCCCGGTCGTGAAGCCGATCGTGCAGAGCGCTCCACACGAGGACGGCCACGATGGGACCGAGGCCGATCAGCACTCCGATGACATCGCTCACGGTGACGCCTCCTTCGAGATGCGCATGCACGTCTCGCGCGCCTCGCAAAAGAAAAAACGCCGTCGCGACATTTCAAGCGCCGGCGCTCGATCGGAGCCGGTCCTGCGCTCCGCTGCGAGAATTCTGCAGCGATCGTGCCAGGGCTCGCGCCGCACAGGCGCCGCCGCATTCGCGTTGCGTCATGGCGAGTTAGCGGGCCGCGACCGATCTCCGTGAGCGATCCGCGCGCAGGCCGAACGCCCATCGCGCGGGCACACCCGGGCGAATCGCCTGGTTTTTTCTCACCCTGGCCTGCGGAAGCGGAATCGGCTAGCATCCTCTGCCATGACCCGGGACGAGCTGAAACGGAAGGTGTTCGCCGCGATCGACCGGCACGCCGGGGAGATCATCGGCATCGGCGAGCGGATCCGGAAGCAGCCCGAGATGGGATTCAAGGAAGTGAAGACGGCCGGCCTCGTGCAGGAGACGCTCGGTCGTCTCGGCCTGTCGCCGAAGACCGGTCTCGCGATGACCGGCGTGCGCGCCGACGCGCGCGGCCGCGGAGGGAGCGGTCCCACCTTCGCGATCATCGGCGAGCTCGACGGCCTGCGTGTCACCGGCCACCCGGAGGCCGATCCCGGGACCGGCGCCGCCCACGCCTGCGGTCACAACGCGCAGGTGGCGGGCATGCTGGGTGCGGCGATGGGCCTGGTGGAGGCGGGGGCGCTCGAGCACCTCGCGGGCGGCCTGGTGTTCTTCGCGGTGCCCGCCGAGGAGGGCGGCGACATCGAGTGGCGGCAGGAGCAGATCCGGGCGGGACGGCTCGAGTTTCCGTGCGGCAAGCAGGAGCTGATGCGGCTCGGTCACTTCGACGACGTGGACCTCGCCATGATGATCCATACCAACTGGCGCGCGGAGGACGGCAAGGCCGGCGTGCCCGCGTCCAACAACGGGCGAGTGGGAAAGACGGCGCGCTTCGTCGGCCGCGCCTCGCACGCGGGCGGCGCGCCCCACCTGGGCGTCAACGCACTCTACGCCGCCCAGCTCGCGCTGGCCGGCATCAACGCGGTGCGGGAGACGTTCCGCGACGAGGACTCGATCCGCGTGCACCCGATCCTGACCCACGGCGGCTCGCAGGTGAACGTGATCCCGGGCGAGGCGCGGCTCGAGATGTACGTGCGCGGCAAGACCGCGGAGGGCGTGGCCGACGCGAGCCGGCGAGTGGATCGCGCCCTCCGCGCCGGCGCCCTCGCGATGGGCGCCGCCGTGGAGATCGACACGCTCCCCGGGCCGATGCCGCTCCTGTGCGACCGCACGATGGCCCGGCTCTTCGAGACCACCGCCCGCGGCCTGGTGGGCGCCGAGCACTACCGTGACATCCCGCATCGCTCCGGCTCCACGGACATGGGCGACCTGAGCCAGGTGATGCCGGTGCTGCATCCTTACATGGGGGGCGCCCGCGGCCCTGGCCATTCCGCCGACTTCGCGATCATCGACCCCGAGCTCGGCTACGTGCAGCCGGCCAAGGCCCTGGCCGCGATGGCGGTGGACCTCCTCGCCGAGGGCGCCGCCGGCGCGCGCGAGGTGCTGGCGGGCCCCCGACCTCCAATGACCCGCGAGGGCTACCTCGCCTTCCAGCGCGGCATCGCCCGGCGCGAACGCTTCGACGGAGGAGACCCGACATGAGCTTCTTCAAGATCCTGAGCCACGTGAGCGTCACCGTCACCGACGTCGCCAAGGCGCGTGATTTCTACACGGGCGTGCTGGGCTTCCAGGAGATCCCGCGCCCGGCCTTCGACTTCCCCGGGATCTGGTACAGCCTGGGCGGCGACCTGCAGCTGCACATCATCCTGAACGACCAGCTCGTGCGCGGCGCGTCCGAGCGCGGGAAGATCGTGGCGCGGTACCCGCACTTCGCCCTGTGGACCGACGACGCCGACGCGACCGCCAAGCGCATCGAGGAGCGCGGGCTGGCGTGCCGCGACGTGGTCTCGGGGCCGACCGGCCTGCGCCAGCTCTTCGTCAAGGATCCGGACGGCAACATGATCGAGTTCCTGGGTCCGAGCGCCTCCGCGGGCGAGCGCCGGATGGAGACGAGCCCGGCGCGATGAAGTTCGGCGTCAACCTGATCAGCTTCGGCCCGGGCGCGAGCCCGGAGTCGCTGTCGCGCTGGGCCGCCTTCACCGAGAACGTGGGCTACCACTTCATGATGCTGGGCGACCACGTGGCGATCACCCCCGACGTGCAGGGCCGCTACCCGGCGCCGTTCTACGACCCGTTCACCACGCTGGGCTGGCTCGCGGGGATGACGCGACGGGTGGAGCTCGGCTTCACGGTGATCGTGCTGCCCTACCGGCATCCGCTCGAGACCGCTCGCATGGCCGCCAACCTGGACCGCCTGAGCGGCGGCCGCCTCATCTTCGGTGTAGGGGTAGGCTGGGCCCGGCAGGAATTCGACGTGCTCGGCCTGCCCTTCGAGCGCCGCGGCGCCATGACCGACGACTACCTGGGCGCGCTCAAGGCGGCGTGGACGCAGGACGTCGCGAGCTACCAGGGCCGGTTCGTGTCGTTCAAGGACGTGTACACCGCGCCGCGACCGCTGCGGAAGCCGCACCCGCCGATCTGGGTGGGAGGCGGCAGCGATGCGGCGCTCCGGCGCAGCGCGCGGCATGGCGACGCCTGGCACCCGATCCGCAGCCGCATCGCCTACCTGCGCGACGAGGGCATGCCGAAGCTCCGGGCCATCGCCGAGAAGGAGGGCCGGCCGGTGCCCGCGCTCTGCCCACGCATCCGGCTGCGCATCACCGACCAGGCGATGCCCGAGGACACGCGCCTGGCCGGGGAGGGCACGCTCGATCAGGTCCGCCGCGATCTCGAGGCCCTCGCCAAGCTCGGCGCCTCGTACGTATGCCTCGACACCTTCGCAGACGACATCGAGGGCTCGCGCAACCACGAGGCGGCGTGGCGGATGCTGGCCGGGCTGGCCGAGCGGGCGCTCGATCTCGAGCGGGAGTCTCTCCGCTAGCCCGCTCGATGGACGCGGTCGACTTCTGGCTGCTGCGCTACGAGACCCTCCACGGCTTCCTCGTCGAGGATCTCGTCGACGGGCTGACCGAGGCGCAGGTGCGCGGCCGCCCGGTCCCCGGCGTCAACACGGTGGCGTGGCTGCTCTGGCACGCCATGCGGATCGAGGACGTCTGCATCAATCGCTTCGTGACCGACCGCGCCCAGGTGCTCGATGGCGGCTGGCTCGGGCGCATGGCGGTGAGCCGGCGCGACGTGGGCACCGGCATGAGCGACGCGCAGGTCGACGAGCTCTCCGCGCAGATCGACCTCGACGCCCTCCGCGGCTACTGTCGGGCGGTGACCCGCGCCACTCTCGACGCGGTCCCCGGGCTGCGCCGCCTCGATCTCGAGACGACGGTGCCGGCGGCGCGCGTCAAGCACGTCTGCACCGCCGAGGGCGCGGTGGATCCGGGTGCGTCGTGGCTCACGGATTTCTGGGCGGGCGGGCGCAGCCGGGGGTGGGTGCTCCTGCAGACCTCGCTGCTCCACGTCTACGGCCACTACTTCGAGGGGCTTGCCACCAAGGGCCTGTGGGGCGCGCGCAGCCGGTGAGCCCGCGCGCCTAGAGGCGCGCCCGAACCTCGTCGGCGAAGAGCCGCAGCACCTGCTCCCGCTGAACGAAGTCCTGCCCCGGCACCTGCGGCAGCAGGATGATCCGGGAGACCCCGGCCACGGCGCTGAGCGCGCGCACCTGGTCGCGCACCTCCTCGGGGCGGCCGGCGAGCGCCATCAGGTCCACGAAGTGGTCGGTGAC
>Ga0335085_10000893_pt1 | contig 72926 bp, 74 predicted proteins | sample Lox_Sample_45_FD_206712 | JGI IMG/M metagenome (GOLD analysis project Ga0335085, IMG submission 206712) | Soil microbial communities from Loxahatchee National Wildlife Refuge, Florida, United States - Lox_Sample_4.5 | ecosystem: Environmental > Terrestrial > Soil > Wetlands | place: USA... | reverse complement strand
ATGGCGAAGGAAAAGTTCGAGCGCAGCAAGCCGCACGTGAATATAGGCACGATCGGTCACATCGACCACGGCAAGACCACCTTGACGGCGGCGATTACCAAGGTGCTGTCGAAGCACAACCCCAAGGTGCAGTTCCGGGCGTTTGATTCGATCGATAACGCGCCCGAAGAGCGCGAGCGGGGCATCACCATCGCGGTGGCGCACGTGGAGTACGAGACGGCCAACCGGCACTACGCGCACATCGATTGCCCGGGGCACGCCGACTACATCAAGAACATGATCACCGGGGCGGCCCAGATGGATGGGGCCATCCTGGTGGTGGCGGCGACCGACGGGCCCATGCCGCAGACCCGCGAGCACATTCTGCTGGCCCGGCAAGTGGGCGTGCCGTACATCGTGGTGTTTTTGAACAAGTGCGATGCGGTGGAGGATCCCGAGCTTCTGGAGCTGGTGGAGCTGGAAGTGCGCGAGCTGCTGAAGACCTATCAATTCCCGGGCGATTCGGTTCCGGTGATTCGCGGCTCGGCGCTGGGCGCGCTGAACGGCGAGGAGAAGTGGGAGAAGACGATTCTGGAGTTGATGGCAGCGGTGGATAAGAACGTGCCCTTGCCGCAGCGGGATGTGGATAAGCCGTTTGCCATGCCCATCGAGGATATTTTTTCGATCTCCGGACGCGGCACGGTGGTGACCGGGCGAATCGAGCGGGGCAAGGTGAAGGTGGGCGAGGAGATGGAGATTGTGGGATTCCGTCCGACGATCAAGCGGGTGGTGACGGGCGTGGAGATGTTCCGCAAGCTGCTGGACGAAGGGATCGCGGGAGACAACGTGGGCTTGCTGTTGCGGGGCACGGAAAAAGAAGAGGTGGAGAGGGGTCAGGTGATCGCCAAGCCGGGATCGATCACGCCGCACACCAAGTTCAAGGCCGAAGCGTATGTGCTGACCAAGGAAGAGGGCGGGCGGCACACGCCGTTTTTCACCGGATACCGGCCGCAGTTTTATTTTCGGACCACGGATGTGACCGGCGACGTGAAGCTGCCGGCGGGAGTGGAGATGGTCATGCCGGGAGACAACGTCTCGGCGGAGATTTCGCTGATCACGCCGGTGGCGCTGGAGCGCGGGCTGCGCTTCGCCATCCGCGAAGGCGGGCACACCGTCGGCGCCGGCGCGGTCACCGAGATAATCGAGTAACCCATGCCAGCCGGAGAGCGAATTCGAATTCGGTTAAAAGCGTACGACCACCGCATTCTGGACCAGTCCACGCGGGAGATTGTGGACACAGCCAAGCGCACCGGAGCGGATGTGGCCGGGCCCATTCCTCTGCCCACCACCATCAACCGCTGGACGGTTTTGCGCTCGCCGCACGTGGACAAGAAGTCGCGCGAGCAGTTTGAAATGCGCACCCACAAGCGGCTCATCGACATTCTCGAGCCCACCCCGGATACCGTCGATGCGCTGATGAAGCTCGATCTGCCGCCGGGGGTGGATGTGGAAATCAAGGCTTTTGGCCGCGAGCACGCGGTCAAGTAACCATCGGCGAGGATAGCCATCCCGCGCGAGGGATCTCTCCGTAGGTAAGGGAAGGTAAGGAAAATTCGCATGGCTGTGAACGGAATTATCGGAATCAAGCTGGGCATGACTCGGGTCTTTGCCGAGGATGGCGCGGCGGTGCCTTGCACGGTGGTGCAGGCCGGCCCCTGCGTTGTGGTGCAGCGTCGCACCAAGCAAACCGACGGTTACGATGCCGTGCAGCTGGGCTTCGTCGAATTCGTCAAGCCCCAGCGTATCTCCAAGCCCATGACCGGCCACTTCAAGAAGGCCAACGTCGCGCCCATGCGCATGTTGCGCGAGATTCGTTTGGATGAGTCGGCGGACGATTCCAAGGCCGGCGACCGCGTTCTGGTGGACCGCTTCGCTCCCGGCGAATATGTGGACGTCACCGGAGTCAGCAAGGGCAAGGGATTTCAGGGCGGCGTCAAGCGCTGGCATTTCGCGGGCGGCGACGCCACCCACGGCTCGATGTTTCACCGCGCGCCGGGAGGCATTGGCGCCAGTTCCTTCCCTTCCCGAGTTTGGCCGGGACAGCATTTCCCCGGGCATATGGGCCACGAGCGCAAGACGGTCAAGAACCTGCGCGTGGTCAAGATCGATACCGAAGAAAATCTCTTGCTGGTGCGCGGAGCGGTGCCCGGTCCCACGGGCTGTTATCTGCTGATCCGCAAATCCCGGCAAGCAAAGTAAGTCATAAGGAGCATGCGCGTTCCATGCCAGTCGTAGACGTCAGGAATTTGCAAGGTGAGACGGTAGGCCAAGTCGATTTGGCTGACGCTGTGTTTGCCGCCAGCGTGAATCCGCATCTTTTGCATGAAGCGGTGCGCTGGTATCTGGCTGGCGAACGTGCCGGCACCCACAAGACCAAGGGTCGCGGCGAGGTTTCCGGCTCCGGCCGCAAGCTCTGGAGACAGAAGGGCACCGGGCGCGCGCGCGTCGGCTCCATCCGCTCGTCGATTTGGCGCAAGGGCGGCACCGTACACGGCCCTCAGCCGCGCAGCTACGAATACCGGCTGCCCAAGAAGATGGTTTTGGGCGCTCTGCGCTCGGCGCTCTCGGCCAAGTTGTCCGGTCAGCAGCTTACCGTTGTGGATAGCTGGACGCTCGATTCGCACAAGACCAAGGATTTTCGGGCCGCGCTGACCAGGCTCGATGGGGATACGCGCACCATGCTGGTCGTGGAAGGGCCTGGCAACCACAATCTGGAGTTAGCCAGCCGCAATCTGGATGGGGTAAAAGTGGTAGCCCCCTCGGCCCTGCAAGCCTATGACGTGCTGCGCCACGGTCGCGTGCTGCTTTCGCAGCATATCGCCCTGCATCTGGGCCGGTCGCTCGGTTCGCAGGGGGGCGGCGCGGAAGTCGCGGCGGGCGAAGGCGCTGCCCGAGCGGTTCCCCCGGCGAAGGCCCCCGCGGAATCGCCTAAGCCTCGGCGATCGAAGGCCGCAGCCTCGGGCGCGAAGTCAAAAACCGGTAGCGCGCCGAAATCGCCGAAGGCCAAATCGAAATCTACGCCCAAGGGCAAGACTAAGAAAAAGGAATAAAGGCGCCAGGCAAATACCATGGACATCAGCGTTTACAAAATTATTCGCCGCCCCATCATCACGGAAAAGGGCTTGGCCGTGAAAGAGAACCAGCACACCGTCGTTTTTGAAGTAGCCTCGAACGCCACCAAGACGCAGATCAAAGAGGCGGTGCAGCAGATTTTCAAGGTGAAGGTCGACCACGTGCGCACGGCAATCTATCACGGAAAGTTTCGGCGCCGGGGGCGCTCGGAGGGCCATCGGCCGGACTGGAAAAAGGCCTATGTGCGGCTCGCCGAGAAGGAAAAGATGATCGAGTACGCCGAGAATCTCTGATCGCAGTCGGTAGCACATCAGAAGCAAGGGCGTCGCTCGTGGTTGGGCACGCCGCGGGAAGGTAGCTCCAAATGGCGTTAAAAAGCTTCAATCCTTATACAGCGTCCCGGCGGTTCATCACCGTTCTGGATAAAACCGAAGTCACCAAGGAGACTCCGGAAAAGGCTCTGCTCGAGCCCAAGAAGCGCACCGGCGGGCGGAACTCGCAGGGCGAGCTGACCATCTGGCATCGCGGCGGAGGACACAAGAAGCAATACCGCATCGTCGATTTTCGGCGCGAAAAAAAGGGCATTCCCGCGCGTGTGGCGTCCATCGAGTACGATCCCAATCGCTCGGCGCGCCTGGCGCTTTTGCACTATGCCGATGGAGAGAAGCGTTACATCCTGCATCCCATCGGGCTCGAAGTGGGCATGACCGTGCAAACCGGCGAAGGCGCCGATATCCTCCCCGGCAATGCCCTGCCGCTGCGGTTCATCCCGCCGGGAACGCAGGTGCATAACCTGGAGCTTTCCCCCGGCAAGGGCGCACAAGTAGTACGCGCCGCCGGTGGATCGGCGCAATTGTTGAGCAAGGAAGGCGATCTCGCCCTAGTGAAGCTGCCTTCGGGCGAAGTGCGCCGGTTCGTGATCGATTGCATGGCCACCATCGGCCAGGTCGGCAACCTCGATCATGAGAACGTCACCTACGGCAAGGCCGGCCGCACTCGCTGGCATGGTAAGCGGCCTACGGTTCGCGGTGTGGCCATGAACCCGGTCGACCACCCGCACGGAGGCGGTGAGGGCCGCGTCAAGGGCAATCATCCCAAGACGCCCTGGGGCTTTCCGACCTTGGGAGCCAAGACAAGGCATAATCGGCGCACCACCCGCATGATCGCGGAACGCCGTAAGCCATGAAGACACAATAACTTATGGTAATAAAGTACGGATTAGTAAAATAGAGTACGAACTAGTAAAATAGAAGGTGTAATTGACAACGATCCCGGCGCGGCGGGTGATGGAGAGGCCCACGATGAGAGCATCGCGAAGCATAACGCAGGCTCGGCGCGCCTCGAGCGCGCGCAAATCGGCTGTACGGCCGCGAGTTGCCAAGGCCGTGCCGAAGACAACTGGTAAATCGCATGCCGTTCCGCTCGAACCGGTGCCTTACCGCTTTTGCAAGCCCGGATGGGCGGTATTGGTCGAGCAGCAGCCCAGCCAGCAGGGCACGCGGTTTGTCTGCCCCTTCTGCACCCATTCGCACCGCGTTTCGGGGCCGGTACGAGGTTTTCGCAAGCTGCGGCGCGCTCGCTGGATCAAGCTGCGCCGTGTGGATGAATAAGCCCGCCGTTTGGCCGGGCTTTTAGACCAGGAAGTTAGTAAGGAGTCTCATGGGTCGTTCGCTGAAAAAAGGCCCGTTCGTGGACACTCCTCTGCGTATCAATGTGGAGGGGCTCAACGCGCGGAATGAGAAAAAAGTGGTGAAGACGTGGTCGCGCCGCTCCACCATCGTTCCGGACATGATTGGACACACCATTGCCGTGCATAACGGCAAGAAATTCATTCCGGTCTACATCACCGAGCAGATGATCGGGCACAAGCTGGGCGAGTTTGCCCCCACTCGCACTTTTAAAGGCCATGCCGTGAAAGCGGCCCTCGAAAGGGCTGCGGGCGTGGCCGGCGCTCCGGGAGGTCCTGGAGGCGCTGGTGCGCCGGCGGGCGGCTCCGCGCCTGCGGCCCCTGGCCCCAAGTCGTAAGGGAAAGAAAAGGTCTAAAGGAAAATGTCCTCAAACGTCACACTTCCGTCGGCGCCGGCCATCGAGGCGCAAGCCCTCTTGCGGCATCTGCGTATGTCTCCGCAGAAGATCCGCCTGGTGGTGGACTTGATCCGCGGCCAGCGCGCCGAGGACGCCTTGCATATCCTGCGCTATACCAAGAAGCGCGCCGCTCGCGATATCGAAAAAGTTCTGCGCAGCGCCATTGCCAATGCCGAACGCAAGGCCGAAGATGCCGGCGCTTCGCTGGATGTGGATGAGCTTTATGTTTCGCGCTGTTTCGTCAACGAAGGTTCGCGCTGGAAGCGCCTGCGGCCCGCGCCGATGGGCCGCGCCTATCGTTACCAGAGGCGCACCGCGCATATCGTCGTCGCGGTCGCCGAACACCATCGCGCCGCGGCGGAGCGCACCGCGGCTGCGGTAGCCGCCGCTGCCGCCGAAAAGGGCGTGCGCGGCGCGGTAAAGAAGGCGCGCAAAGCCCTCGGCGGAGGCAAGCAGGCGCCGGGGCGCAAACCCAAGAAACAAGAATAAGAGGCATTTGGGGGAGGAGTTGCTTTGGGACAGAAAACACATCCATATGGGTTTCGCCTCGGCTACAACAAGCCCTGGCGTTCGCGCTGGTTTGCCGGAAAGGACTACGCGGACCTGCTGCACGAGGATGTTGTGCTGCGCCGCCAATTGAAGGAGCGCCTGCGCTCGGCCGGCATCAGCGCCATCGATATCGAACGCGCCGCCAATAAGCTGGTGATCCGGCTGTTTACTGCGCGTCCGGGAATCATCATCGGCCGCAAGGGCGCTGAAATCGATAAGCTCAAGAACGAAATTCAAAAACGCACCAAACGCGAAGTACACATCGATATTCAGGAAGTGCACCGGCCGGAGCTCGATGCCCAGCTGGTGGCCGAATCTATCGCCTTGCAGCTCGAAAAACGCGTGGCCTTTCGCCGCGCCATGCGCAAGGCCGTCGATTCCGCGCTGCGCTTCGGGTGTAAGGGAATCAAAGTCCGCGTCGCGGGCCGTCTGAACGGGGCGGAAATTGCCCGCAAGGAATGGTATTTGCAAGGCCGCCTGCCGCTGCAAACGCTCCGCGCGGACATCGATTTTGGTTTTGCGCAGGCTTATACCACGTACGGCGTGATAGGCGTGAAGTGCTGGATCTACCAGGGTGAAAACGTGCCCGAGCGCGGCAAACGCCGCGGGTCAGCCGCCGCCGCTGCCGCCGATTAAGGGAAATTCGCCATGATGATGCCCAAGAAGGTGAAGTACCGTAAGCAGCAGCGAGGCCGCCGCCGCGGCAAGGCTTGGCGCGGAGGCGAACTGTCTTTCGGCGAATACGGCCTGAAGGCTCTCGAGCCCGCTTGGATCACCGATCGCCAGATCGAAGCGGCCCGCGTGGCCATCACGCGCTTCATCAAGCGTGGCGGCAAGCTGTGGATCCGCATCTTCCCGGATAAGCCCTTCACCAAGAAGCCCGCTGAGACGCGCATGGGCAAAGGTAAGGGAGCGCCGGAGCGTTGGGTCGCGGTGGTCAAGCCCGGCCGGGTCATGTTCGAGATGGCTGGAGTCGATGTGGCCACGGCCACCCAAGCCATGGAACTGGCGGCTCACAAGCTGCCCATCCACACCAAATTTGTAAGCCGCGCGGGAGAACTGTAATGCCCAAGCATGTCGAAAAATTGCGGGACTTGGGCGAGCCGGAGCTGGAAAACCGTGAACGCGAGCTGGCCGAGCAGATCTTCCGTCTGCGCTTTCAGCTCACCACCGGCCAGGCCGAAGCGGTGGGCCGCCTGCGTTTGGCCAGGAAAGATTTGGCGCGCGTCAAAACGCTTTTGCGCGAGCGCCAATTGAGGAAAAGCTGATGGAAACGGCAGTCGCTAGCCAGGCGTCCAAAAAGCGCCGCCGCAATGAACTGGTCGGTGTGGTGACCAGCGCCAAGATGCAGAAGACCATTGTGGTGCGCGTGACGCGGCAAATCCAGCACCGGCTCTATGACCGCTATATCCATAGGGTCAAGAAATTTTACGCCCATGACGAGCAGGGCGAGGCCCGGCCCGGCGATGTGGTGCGCATCGTGGAAACCCGACCCATGTCCAAATTGAAGCGCTGGCGCTTGGCGGAAGTGGTCTCCCGGCGCACCAGCGTCGACTAGCACCAACCATCGAGGCAAGGAGAGAGTGCGGCAATGATTCAGATGCGAAGCTGGCTGACCGTGGCCGATAATTCCGGGGCCCGTCGCCTCATGTGTATTCTTCCCGTGGGAGGCGATATTGGCAGCCGGGCAGGCCTCGGCGATATCATCACCGCCTCGGTCAAAGAGGCGACGCCCGAGAGCCCCATCAAGAAGGGCAAGGTTGTGCGCGCCGTCGTGGTGCGCACTCGTAAGGAGCATCGCCGCCGGGATGGCACCTACATCCGCTTCGACGATAATGCCGCCGTGCTCATCAACGACGCCAACGAGCCGGTGGGCACGCGCGTTTTTGGACCCGTGGCGCGCGAATTGCGCGAAAAGAAGTTTGCCAAAATCGTGTCGCTGGCGCCGGAAGTTTGGTAAGCGGCGGCCATTGCGAGATTGAGGACTGAAGATTCATGGAACCAGCACCGACAAATGCAAGCATCCGTAGGGGCGATCAAGTGCGCGTGATGAGGGGACGTGACCGCGGCAAGACCGGCCGCGTGTTGGGAGTCGATCCCAGCCGCCGCACCGTCACCGTCGAGCACGCCAACATCATCAAGCGGCACACCCGCGCCAACCCTTCCAAGAACGTCAAGGGCGGCATCGTGGAAAAGGAAGGCCCCATTCAGATTTCCAACGTCCTTCTGCTCTGCGCTTCTTGCGGTAAACACACCCGCGTGGGCCATAAGGCCCTGCCCGACGGCACCAAGGTGCGCGTCTGCCGCCGCTGCGGAACGACCCTGGAGAAATAGGCATCATGGCCAGATTGCACGACAAATATCGAAGCGAAGTGATTCCGGCGCTGATGAAGCGCTTTGGATACAAGAACCCCATGGCCGTGCCCAAGGTGGCCAAAGTGGTGGTCAACATCGGTTTGGGTGAGGCCAGCCAGAACGTCAAGCTGCTGGACGTGGCTGCCTCGGAACTCGGCCAGATTTCCGGCCAGCGCGCCGTAGTCACGCGGGCCAAGAAGTCCATCGCCAATTTCAAGATTCGCCGCGGCATGCCCATCGGCTGCTGCGTCACCCTTCGTGGCGACCGCATGTACGAGTTCCTGGACCGCCTCTGTAACGTGGTGCTGCCGCGCGTGCGCGACTTCAAGGGCCTGCCGCCGAATGCCTTCGATGGCCGCGGCAATTACACCATGGGATTGCGTGACCAGTTGGTTTTTCCGGAGATCGATTACACGCGCGTGGATAAGATCAAGGGCATGAACATCACCCTGACCACCACGGCGCGCAATGACGAAGAAGGCCGCGAGCTGCTGAAACTCATGGGAGTGCCGCTGCGCGCCTAAGGAGAGCTATGGCCCGACTTTCACAATTTGCCAAGATGCGCAGGAAGTTGAAGTTCAAGATTCGTCAGCGCAACCGCTGCCGCGTTTGCGGCCGGCCGCGCGGCTTTATTCGCAAGTTCCAGATGTGCCGCATCTGTTTCCGGGGCTTTGCTTTGCGCGGCGAAATTCCCGGCGTTATTAAGGCGAGCTGGTAGCCATGCAGACCGATCCGATTTCAGACATGCTCACGCGCATTCGCAATGCTTCGCGCGCCCGCCACGCTCGCGTGGAGTTGCCCGCTTCGAAGCTCAAGATTGAAATCGCCCGGGTGCTCAAGGAAGAGGGCTTCATCTCCACCTATAAAGTCGTGGACGAATCCAAGACCCGCAAGGCCCTGCGCCTGTTCTTGAAATACACGCCGGACAAGCGTTCCGTGATCAGCGACCTGCGCCGCGTTTCGCGCCCGGGAAGCCGGCGCTACCTCGGCTCCAAGGAGATTCGCGGAATCCTGGGCGGTCTCGGCGTCAATATCCTGAGCACCCCGCGCGGCGTCATGACCGGCCGGTCGGCGCGCAAACAGCGCCTCGGCGGCGAAGTGCTCTGCGAGGTTTGGTAAAAAAGAAGTCAGGGAAAGAAGTCCGTAGAGGTAAGGAAAAAACTTATGTCGCGAATCGGACGAAAACCGATACCAGTTCCCTCCGGCGTGAAGATTCAGATATCGCCGGCGGCCGTCGAAGTGCAAGGCCCCAAGGGCAAGCTCACGGTTCCCGTGCCTGCGGGCATCCACTTTGAACAAAAAGACGGCACCCTCCTCGCGCTCCGCGAATCCGACGAGCGCCGCGCCCTGCACGGATTGGCTCGCGCCCTGGTGGCCAACGCCGTCCGCGGCGTGACGGAGGGCTTCAAAAAGGAGCTCGACATCGTCGGCGTCGGCTATCGCGCCGAAGTGAAGGGGAAAAGCGTCGTTTTCGCCCTGGGATATTCGCATCCGGTCGACTTCCCTATCCCCGAAGGCATTCAGATCTCGGTGGAAAAGCAGACCCGTCTCACCGTGAGCGGAGCGGATCGTGGGCGTGTGGGCCAGGCGGCGGCGGACATTCGCGCCTTGCGCCCGCCCGATCCTTATAAGCAGAAGGGCATCCGCTTGTCTGGCGAACGCTTGAAGAAGAAGGCGGGCAAGGCTGGAGCCGCCAAGACGGCCGCATAAAAAAGGGTCGCGGCGTTCGGCATCTACCGCAACAAAAGGCTTGAAGAAAGGCACAAAGAGAAAGAATGGCTACGAAATCGGTTCGCAAGCTTTCGCGTGACGCCCACCGTCGGCAGATCCATCGCCGCGTGCGCCAGCGCGTCCTGGGCACGCCCGTCCGTCCGCGGCTGTCCGTTTATCGTTCCCTCGATCACATCTATGCGCAGGTGATCGACGATCTTACCGGCCGCACCCTGGCCTCGGCCAGTTCGGTCGATAAGTCCACCCGCGCCGCGCTGAAGGGTGGCGGCAATATCGCTGCCGCCAAGATCGTGGGCAAGACGATTGCCGAGCGTGCTCTCGCGGCCGGAGTCCAGCAGGTCGTTTTCGATCGCGGCGGCTACATGTACCACGGCCGGGTGGAAGCTCTCGCCGGCGCCGCGCGCGAAGCGGGATTGAAGTTTTAATCATGTCCAAACATATTCTGCGCGAAACGCTAGCGGTCCGCCGGCCCATCGAGGTCAGCGCCAATAACTTGAAGGACCAGGTGGTCTCCATCCAGCGCGTCACCAAGGTCGTTAAGGGCGGCAAAAACCTGAGCTTCTCCGCCCTGGTCGTGGTGGGCGATCAGCGCGGCCACGCCGGTTTCGGCATGGGCAAGGCCCGCGAAGTTCCCATGGCTATTCGCAAGGCCATCGAACAGGCCAAGAAAAACCTGATCCGGCTGAACCTGAAGGGCACTTCCATTCCCCATCAGGTCGTCGGCTTCTACGGTTCGGGGCAGGTGCTGCTCAAGCCCGCGTCCGAAGGAACCGGAATCATCGCCGGAGGTCCGGTGCGCGCCGTGATGGAAGTGGCCGGCATCTCCAACGTCCTGACGAAATCGATTGGCACCTCCAATCCGCATAACGTCATCAAGGCCACCTTTGACGCGCTCTTGCGCCTCAAAGACGAAGCCCGCGTCGCCGAGTTGCGTTCCAAACCCGTGGAAGAGTTGCGGAGCTGATCGGAGAAGCGCTCATGGCCAAAAACAAAACGGCAACGCTCAAACTGAAGTGGGTGGTCAGTTTTATCGGCTGCACCCGGGATATGCGCGCCACGGTGCGCGGGCTCGGTTTTCGCCGCCTGCAGCAGGTGGTCGAGCGCGAGGATACCCCTTCCGTCCGTGGTATGGTAGACAAGGTGCGCCATCTCGTCGTCGTCGTGCAATGAGCGCAAATTTTCGTAGCCAGGAATTGAGGCCAGTATGTCGGTAACACTGTCGAATCTGAAGCCGCCCCGCGGCTCCCGCCACCGCAAGGTGCGTGTTGGCCGGGGCATTGGCTCGAAGCTGGGCAAGACCTCTGGAGCGGGCAATAAAGGCCAGAAATCCCGCAAGGGATACTCGCAGCGCCCCGGCTTTGAGGGCGGCCAGATGCCCTTGCACCGTCGCATTCCCAAGCGCGGCTTTCACAACCCTTTTGGCAAGGATTACGCCGTCGTGAACCTCGAGTCTCTCAATATTTTCGCCGCCGGCGACGTGGTCACTCCGGACTCCTTGCGCGAACGGGGCCTGTCCCGCAGCGCTACCCGTCCGGTTAAGATTCTGGGTGATGGAGAGTTGAATACCTCGCTCACGGTGCGCGCGCACGCCTTCAGTAAATCCGCCGAGGAAAAGATCGCGCGCGCCGGAGGCAAAATCGAGCGGATATCATGAACCAATTTTTCGAGTCCTTTGCCAATATGTTTCGTATTCCCGACCTGCGCAAGCGCATCTTGTTTACGCTGGGAATACTGGCTGTCTACCGGCTGGGCGCTTTCCTGCCCACCCCGGGCATCAATACCGACGTTCTCACCCAGCTCTTTCAGCAGAATCAGGGATCGGTCCTGGGCATCATCGACCTGTTCAGCGGCGGCAATTTCCGCCGGCTCACTATCTTCGCCCTGGGCATCATGCCCTATATCACCGCCTCCATTATTTTGCAGTTGATGACCGTGGCCTGGCCTTATCTCGAGCGCCTGCAAAAAGAGGGCGAGCTCGGCCGCCGCAAAATCACCCAATACACGCGCTATCTCACCATCCTGCTCAGCATCCTGCAGTCGCTCTCGATTGCCTTCACCTTGCAGCATCAGAACGGCCCCAACGGCCAGTCCCTGGTTTATAACCCCGGCATCGCCTTTACCTTGATGACCGTCCTTACCCTCACCACCGGCTCGGCTTTCATCATGTGGCTCGGCGAACAGATCAGCGAGCGCGGCGTGGGCAACGGCATGTCCTTGATCATCTTTGCCGGCATCGTGGTCGGCCTGCCTCGCGGCCTCTATGATCTGTGGACCAAAGCGACCACCCAGCAGTGGGGGCCCTTCACCGGCCTGGCCTTGCTCGTTCTCGTCGCCTTGATGCTGGCCGTGATCGGCTTCATCGTTTTCGTCGAGGGCGGCCAGCGCCGCATCCCCGTGCAATACGCCAAGCGCGTCGTCGGCCGCCGCGTCATGGGCGGGCAGATGACTTACCTGCCGCTGCGCGTGAATGCCGGCGGCGTGATTCCGCCGATCTTTGCCAGTTCCCTGCTCACGTTTCCCGGCACCATCGACCTCGTCGTGCAGAAGCGCTTTCCGTCTTTTGACCGGCTGGCCAGGGCTTTGCAATGGGGTGAGCCGCTCTATACGCTCATCTACGTTTTGCTGATTATTCTGTTTGCGTTTTTCTACGTGGGCATCGTTTTCAATCCCACCGAACTGGCCGACAATATGCGCAAGTACGGCGGCTTCGTCCCCGGCATACGCCCCGGCCGCAATACCTCCGAGCACATCAATCGCATCCTGCGCCGGCTCACCTTTGTCGGCGGCGTCTATCTCGCTGCGGTCTGCCTGCTCCCGGAATGGATGATCGCGGGTATTCACCTCCATCATTTGCCCGGAGCTTTGGGCGCCTGGTTCGATAACCATATGTGGCGATTCGTGCTCGAAGGGTTGAACGTCAATTTCTATTTCGGCGGCACTTCGCTGCTCATCGTGGTCGGCGTGGCCATGGATACGGTCCAGCAAATCGAAGCCCAGCTCGTGATGCGCAATTACGAGGGCTTCGTCAAGAAAGGAAAGCTGCGGAGCCGGCGATATGCCTGAGGCCCGCCCTGAGACTCAAGTGCCAGCCAAGGGACTGGGCCGTGCGGTAATCTTCCTCGGCCCTCCTGGTGCGGGTAAGGGCACGCAGGCCAAGCAGATCGCTCAGGAATACGGGGTGCCCCATATTTCCACGGGCGATATGTTTCGCGAGCATGTCAGCCGCGGCACGCCGCTCGGTTTGCGCGCCAAGGCCATCATGGAACGCGGCGAATTGGTTCCCGATGACCTGGTCCTGAGCATGGTCGAGGAGCGCATTTCGCGCCTCGATTGCGCCGATGGGTTCATCCTGGACGGCTTTCCGCGCACGCTGCCGCAGGCGCAAAGGCTGGACGAGATTCTCGATCGTTGCAAGGTGCAGCCTCTGGTCGTCCACTTCGTGGTCGACCAGAATCAGTTGATCCGGCGGCTTACCGGGCGCCGCACGTGCGGAATTTGCGGGGAGATTTATAATATATACGATCACCCGCCCAAGGTGGCCGGCCGCTGTGACCGTGACGGCGGCGAGCTCGTGCAGCGGCCCGACGACCGCGAAGAGGTGATTGCCGAGCGGCTGGCGGCCTACGAGCGCCAAACGCGCCCCTTGGTCGACTATTACCGTGGGCGAGGCGTGCTCAAGGATGTGGACGGCATGGCTGCTCCGGAAGCGGTCACGAAAGACGTACTCGAGTTGCTTGCGCGGAAAAAATGATTATGTGTAAATCCGCCGCGGAGCTAGAGAAGATGCACCGCGCCGGCTTGGTCGTCTGGGATGTGCTTAATACTTTGCGGCAGGCGGTCCGGCCCGGCGTAACCACGCTGGACCTGGAGAAGATTGCCGCCGAGGGCGCCGCCAAGCATGGCGCTCGCCCGGCGTTCAAAGGCTATCGCGGGTACCCCTGCGTGCTGTGCGCCTCGATCAATCAGGAGGTCGTTCACGGCATTCCGTCGGCCTCGCGGCGCTTGAAAGAAGGAGATATTATCTCGCTCGATTTCGGAGTCGAATTGAACGGCTACTATGGCGACGCGGCCCTCACTGTTCCCGTCGGGAAGATCAAGCCCGAAGCCGCAGACTTGTTGCGGGTCACCCGGGAGTCGCTCGATAAGGGCATCGAGAAGGTTCGCTTGGGCAATCGCCTCAGCGACATCTCCGCCGCCGTCCAGCAGTGGGTCGAGCAGCACGGCTACTCCGTGGTGCGCGAGTTCGTAGGTCACGGCATTGGAACCAAGATGCACGAAGAGCCCAACCTGCCCAATTACGGCGAGCCCGGACACGGCCCTCGCCTCGAGGAGGGCATGGTCCTGGCCATCGAGCCGATGGTCAATGCCGGCGGCCCGGGAGTGAAGGTTCTCGACGATAAGTGGACCGCGGTCACTACCGACGGCAGTTGCTCGGCCCATTTCGAGCACACCGTCGCGGTTACTTCGAATGGTCCCTGGATTTTGACCCGGCCTCGCGAGACCGTTGGAGCGTCCTGGTAGTTTTTGGAGCTTATGGCAAAATCGCCTCAGACCGATAAGAAAAAAACGGTGGATTCCGGCAATTCCAAGGAAGACGCCATTGAAGTGATGGCCACGGTCATCGAGCCGCTGCCCAACGCTATGTTTCGCGTGCAGCTGGACAATAAGCATCAGGTGCTGGCGCATATTTCCGGCAAGATGCGCAAAAACTTTATTCGTATTCTCGCGGGCGATAAGGTGGCCGTGGAGCTTTCGCCCTACGATCTGACGCGCGGCCGAATCGTCTATCGGTACAAGTGACCATCCGATCAGGATGGTCATCCCGAGCGAGCATCGCGAGCGAGAGAGCTGATCGCCGCGGCACGGGCGGGGACGAGAGCAGCAGCACCTTGTAGCCCGGGGCGCGCTGCTTTTTGGCGGCCCTTGGGAATTTTCCGAGTTTCGTGAAGAAGGGAATGGAGTCTTATGAAGGTTCGAGCTTCAGTCAAAAAGATTTGCGATAAATGCAAAGTCATTCATCGGCGCGGCGTGGTTCGGGTAATCTGCACGAACCCGAAACACAAGCAGCGCCAGGGTTAGGAGTCTCTTATGGCGCGTATCGCAGGAATCGATTTGCCAGTTCAGAAGCGTCTGTGGGTCGGGCTGACGTCCATTTATGGCATTGGGCAGCAGCGCGCTCGCTCCATCTGTGCCAAGGCCAAGGTGGATGAAACCAAGAAGATCAAGGACCTGACCGAGGAAGAAGTGAACCAGATTCGTCAGGTAATCGAGTCCGAAGGCCAGGTGGAAGGCGATCTCCGCAAGGAGATCCAGATGAATATCCGCCGGCTGATTGAAATTCAGTGCTATCGCGGATTGCGCCATCGCCGCAATCTGCCGGTCCACGGCCAGCGCACGCACACCAATGCCCGCACCCGCAAGGGTCCGCGCAAGGGTGCCGTGGCCGCCAAGAAGAAAGTTATGGCTCGCAAATGACCATCCGATCAGGATGGTCATCCCGAGCGACGAACGGGAGCGAGGGATCTCTCCGCTAACTTTGCTGTTTTTGTCGTGGATTTGGAGCGATTCCAGGAAAGGAACGAACTTTGGCCAAGGAACCACAAGAAGGAGCAGCCGCGCCGGCAGCAGCCGGTAAACCCGCCGCGCGGCGCAAGAAAGAGTTCAAGAAGAAGCGCGAGCGCCGCATGGTGCCGCACGGCCTGGCTTGTATTCAGGCCACCTTCAACAACACCATCGTGACCATCACGGCTCCCGACGGCCGGTCCGTCTGCTGGTCTTCGGCCGGTTCCATCGGCTTCAAGGGCTCCCGCAAGGGCACCCCCTATGCCGCGCAGCAGGCCTCCATGACCGCGGCGTCAGTGGCCCGCGATCAGTACGGCATGAAATCGATTGAAGTCCGCGTGAAGGGGCCGGGCTCGGGACGGGAATCGGCCGTCCGGGCGCTCGCCTCCGCCGGCTTACACATTGTGCATATCAAGGACGTGACGCCCGTTCCTCATAACGGTTGTCGGCCGCCGAAACGCCGCCGAGTCTGACGAGAAAAGGAGAAACGAAGTGGCAAGACATCGCGAGGCGGTTTGTCGGCTCTGCCGCAAGGAAGGCCAGAAGCTCTTTTTGAAGGGCCTGAGGTGCTTCACGGAAAAGTGCGCCATCGAGAAGCGTAATTTCGTTCCGGGACAGCACGGCCAGTCGCGGCGGCCCAAGACCGTCGGTTACGGTCTGCAATTGCGTGAAAAGCAGAAGGTCAAGCGCACCTATGGGCTGCTCGAGCGCCAGTTCCGCGGCTATTTTCACAAAGCGGAAAAGGCCAAGGGGCCCACGGGCGAAAATTTGATCGTTATGCTCGAAAGGCGCCTCGATAACGTGGTCCGGCGTATCGGCCTCGCCGGCTCCCATGCCCAGGCGCGCCAATTCGTGCTGCATGGGCACGTTACCGTGAACGGCAGAAAGGTCAATATTCCCTCGTTCCTGGTGCATGTCGGCGACGAGGTTGTGCTCAAACCCAAGATGCACGAGAACACCATGGTGCTCGAGGCGCGCAACGTCGCCCAAAGCCAAAACACCGTTCCCTGGCTGGAGATCGATCGCGAGAATTTCAAGGCCCGCGTCGTGGCCATGCCCAAGAGGGAAAATGTTCAGACGCCGGCGTTCAACGAGCAATTGATCGTCGAACTCTACTCGAAATAATCCGGCGGCGAATCGCAAAATTTCGTATCCCGGCTTGCCGGGAGGAAGGATAGTAACAACTATGTGGAAGGGCTTTCAGAAACCAAAGCGGCTGGCGGCGGAACTCGATTCGCTCACCGACAAGTACGGAAAATTTTCGGCTCAGCCTTTTGAGCGCGGCTGGGGCACCACGGTGGGCAATTCTCTGCGCCGTGCCCTGCTCAGTTCCATCGAGGGCGCCGCGATTACCGCCGTAAAGATCGAAGGCGTGCTGCACGAGTTCAGCTCCATTCCCGGCGTGGTCGAGGATGCTACCGATATCATTCTCAACCTCAAACAGGTTCCCCTGAAGCTGAATAACGATCAGCCCAAGACCATCGTGCTCAATGCCGAGGCCGCCGGCGTGGTCACCTCCGCCATGATCGAGGAGGACGCCGATTTCGCCGTGCTCGATAAAAATGTCTACATCGCCACCGTCAGCGAAGGCGGCAAGCTGCAGCTCGAAATGCGCGTCAAGAATGGCCGCGGATACGTGGGAGCCGACCGCAATTTCGACGAGGATCTGCCCATCGGCTACATCCCGGTGGACTCCGTGCACTCGCCCGTTCGCAAGGTGAACTACTCCGTCGAGGCCGCCCGCCTTGGCCAGATGACCGACTATGATCGCCTCATGCTCGAGGTCTGGACCAACGGCGCCATCACTCCGCAGGACGCCATCGGCCTCGCCGCCAAGCTCATCAAGGACCACATGAGCATCTTCATCAATTTCGAGGAGCAGACCGAGCTCCCCGAGGAAGCCGTCGAATCCTATAACGATCCTCGCCTCGAACACCTGGATCGTTCCGTCGAAGAGCTCGAGCTTTCCGTGCGCTCCTACAACTGCCTCAAGAATGCCAATATCCAGACCATTCGCGAACTGGTGCAGAAGAGCGAAAACGAAATGCTCAAGACCAAGAACTTCGGCCGCAAGTCCCTGAACGAGATCAAGGAGATCCTCACCCGCATGGGCTTGGGCCTGGGCATGAAATTCGACGAGCACGGCCGCATTATCTGGCCGCCGCTGCCCAGCCAGACCGCCCCCCCCACGCCGGAGGAGACTGCGGGCCTGTAGTCCGCCCGCTACCTTAAAGGCCAACCGACATGCGACACCTTAATTCAGGATCGAAACTCGGCCGTAACCCCGCGCATCGCCGCGCGACTTTGCGCAATCTGGTCACCAACGTGATCGAGAAGGAGCGCATCACCACCACCATCACGCGCGCCAAGGCCGCTCGGCCCGTGGTGGAGCGAATCATCACCCTGGGCAAAGGCGATTCCCTGCATACCCGGCGCCAGGCCGCTTCTTATCTGCTTACTCCCGGCGCCACCCGCAAATTGTTCGACGATATCGCCCCGCGCTTTGCGGACCGCGCCGGCGGTTATACGCGCATCATCCACGCGGGCTTCCGCATCGGAGACGGCGCGCAGCTCGCCATCCTCGAATTATTGGGATCGAAGCTGAAGAAGAAGGAAAAGAAAGAGAAGAAAAAAGTAGAAGCTGAAACCGAAGAGCCCGCCGAAAAGCAGGCGTCTAAGGCCTAACCCAAAACCAGCCAAATCCAGAATCAGATCGTCCTGCACTGAAAGGCCCGCTTTCCACAATCGCGGGCCTTTTTCATTTCCGCTTTCCGCCGCGTTCCTCCGAAAAACCTTTCTGCAGCCGGCGATTCCCTGCCTGAAATCGCTTTCACCCCGGAACGCGCGGGCTCACTTCCTCGACGCCTGGAGAACTTTGGTGCCGTGTCGCCAGCCACGCCACCCACTGCGCGACTGCCGCCGAGCCGGTATCGAGCAGCGCGTCCCAGATTGAAGCTTCCCGGCTGGGCACGAACATCTGGTGAATCTCGTCCGACGAGGCGTAAAGCGCCGCGATCAGCACGGCCAGAAGGGCCCAGCGCCATGCCCAGCCCTTTTCCGGCATGCGGATGGCGCGAAACAGCAGCAGCCCAAACACGAAGTAGTTGCCGAAATGGGCGCACTTGCGAACGAAGTCGTGCAGCGTGAGCAGCGTGGGCGCCGGCGCATGCGGCAACAGCACCTGCAGGATTTCGACGACCACGGTCTGCGTGTGATCGCTCGAAAAGGTGTCGGTCGAAAATCCGAAAATGACTGCCGCCCAGAGCAGCACCAGCAGCCATGCCCGGAGCCGTGAGAAGCCCGGGTTATTCCACCTGATAGTTGGGTGCCTCGCGCGTGATGATGACGTCGTGAACATGGCTCTCGCGCAGGCCGGCCGAGGTGATGCGCACAAATCGGCTGTGCTCCTGCAGTTCCCGAAGATTGGCCGCCCCGCAATATCCCATGCCGCTGCGCAACCCGCCGGTGAGCTGATCCACCAGTCCGCCCAGCGGTCCTTTGTAAGGCACGCGTCCTTCCACGCCTTCCGGCACCGATTTCCCCCGGTCCGCGGTCTCCTGCGAGTAGCGGTCGGCCGATCCCGCTTCCATCGCCCCCAGCGAACCCATGCCCCGGTAAGACTTGAACGTGCGCCCTTGATACAGAATCGTCTCGCCGGGCGCCTCTTCCGTCCCGGCAAAGAGTCCTCCGATCATCACCACGGACGCTCCGGCGGCAATCGCCTTGGTGATGTCTCCCGAATATTTCACCCCGCCATCCGCGATAATGGGCACGCCCGTGCCTTTCGCGGCCCGCGACGCTTCCACGATCGCCGTCACCTGCGGCACTCCCGCCCCTGTCACCACCCGCGTCGTGCAGATCGATCCCGGCCCAATGCCCACTTTCAGCCCGTCGATTCCCAGCGCGATCAGGTCCCGCGCTCCTTCATAAGTAGCCACGTTCCCGGCCACCAGTTGCATGTTCGGCAGGCGCTTCTTCACCGCGCCGATCGCCTCCATCACCCGCGTGGAGTGTCCGTGCGCCGTATCCAACCCCAGCACGTCCACGCCGGCCCGCGCCAGTTCCACCGCTCGCTCCAGGAAATCGCCCGTCGCTCCGATCGCCGCGCCCGCGCGCAGCCGTCCCTGCTCGTCTTTTGTGGCCCGCGGATACTCCATCTTTTTCTGGATATCCTTCACCGTAATCAGCCCCTTCAAGTTGAAGTGCTGATCCACCACCAGCAGCTTTTCGATGCGGTGCTGCTGTAACAGGCGCTCTGCCTCCTCCAGCGTCGTCCCCACCGGCACGGTGATCAGATTGTCCTTGGTCATCACCGCGCTCACCTGCTGTTCCAGGTTCTTCTCGAAGCGCAGGTCACGGTTGGTGAGAATGCCCACCAGCTTCGTCCCCCGCGTCACCGGCAGCCCGGACACGTGATATTTGTTCATCAACTCCAGCGCGTGCCGCACCGTGTACTCCGGCGAAATCGTCACCGGGTCCACGATCATGCCGCTTTCCGATCGCTTTACCCGGTCCACCTCTTCCGCCTGCCGCTCCACGCTCATGTTGCGGTGGATGAACCCCAGCCCTCCCTGCCGCGCCATGGCGATGGCCAGGTGCGCTTCCGTGACCGTATCCATCGCCGCCGACACCATGGGGATATTGAGCGAGATTCCCCGGCTGAGGCAGGTGCGAGTGTCGGCCTCGGCCGGCAGCACCGAGGATTTCCCGGGTAGCAGCAGAACATCGTCAAACGTCAGGCCTTCTAAAATAGCGCCTTCCATGTCTCTCCTATGTCTTCTGAAAAAGGCCTCGGCGCAAAAAACCAGAAAAGAGGCCACAAACTTCGCAGCCCAGCGGCAGGCCACTGGGCTGAGGAAAACTCGTTTCGATTTGCCGTTGGAGGATCAAAATCGCCCGTCGAAATCGCCCGCAAAATCGATTGTAGGGGGCGCCGCTGGCATTGGTCAAGATCACCGCGGCTCACGAATCTGTACCCTCAAGGTCGTAGTCCCGTTCTCGCCCCGCCCGTCTGAGCCTCCTCTTCGTGTTACTGTACCAAGCGCCTCGCCAAGGCTCCTGCGTGGACCAGTTTCAGCCCCATCGCTTGCTTCGCAATGCTCACCTCATGACGCTCGCGGGCGCATTGCTCCCCCGCCGCGCCCCTTCGCTGCCTCGCGCCTCCGACCGCCTCTTCGAAGTCGAACCCGGAACGCGCCTGCTCGCGCGCTGCCATTGGCAGCGAGAACCGCGCCAGTTCCCTGCTTTGGTCGCCGTGCACGGGCTCGAAGGCTCCAGCGAATCCGGCTACATGCGCGGCTTGGCGGCCGCCGCCTTCGTCGCCGGCTTCAGCGTGCTCCGCATCAACCAGCGCAATTGCGGCGGCACCGAACGGCTCACACCCACGCTCTACAATTCCGGCCTGAGCGCCGACTTCCGCGCCGTTCTCTTCCAGCTCATCGAGCAAGACGCGCTGCCGCAAATCTTCTTCGCCGGCTACTCCATGGGCGGCAATCTCGTCTTGAAGATGGCCGGCGAATTGGGCGACGCCGCCCCCCCTCAGCTTGGCGGCGTCTGCGCCGTCTGCCCCACCCTCGATCTCGCCGCCTGCGTCGACGCCATCGCCCGCCCGGAGAATCGTCTTTACCAGCGGCATTTCGTTCGCGCCCTGAAGTCCCGCGTGCGCCGCAAGGCCCGCCTCTTTCCCGGCCTCTTCCAGCTCGATGGACTCGCCCGCGTGCGCACCGTCCGCGAATTTGACGACGCCATCACCGCGCCCTGCTGCGGCTATGCCAGCGCCGCCGAGTATTACCAACGCGCCAGCGCGTTGCGGGTAATCGATCGCGTCGCCGTCCCCGCTCTCATCATCACTTCCAAAGACGATCCCGTCGTGCCTTTCGAAGCCTTCCTTTCTCCGCAAATTGCCGGAAATCCTCGCATTGAAATCATCGCCCCGGAATTCGGCGGCCATTGCGCCTTCGTTTCCCGTTCCCGCGGCGGGGAGCGCTATTGGGCCGAAGCGCGCATCGTCGAATTCTGCAGTCGCCTTTCCCTGCCGCCGGGCGAGCCTCCGCGCTGATTTTGTAACCCAGGGCGCCCGCCTGCCCGGCGCGAAGCGCCAAAACAGAAGTCGGCGCCCCGGGGAATTGATGCGCAACTGATACTTGTTTGCCGATTCGATACATTGGGAGAAAGCCCCACAATAGCGGCCAATAACTATCGTAATCTCAAAGACGCAGTCTGCGGCAGCCGGATTTCGCCTTTCGCGACGAAGAGCTCCAGTCATCGCTGAAAGTCGCCGGCAAGCTTGTTACCTCAGGCGTTGAAGGGGTACCGGTCAGGAATCCTCATTGGCTAAGCGGCTCATCGATTCAGTCTCGCCAAAAGACGCTGCGCTGTTCGCGCTTCTGACTCTCGGCTTTTTCATTTCTACGAGAATCGGGCTGAGGTTGGCATTGGTGCAGCCCTTTGCAACCCCCATTTGGCTCCCCGCGGGCGGCGTAATTGCTGCATTTATCGTTTTCGGCTATCGCGTGTGGCCTGCGGTGTTACTGGGATCTTTTCTGGGCCACATCTCCTCCCTGGGTTTCGTAGGCGCCTCTTTCGTCGTCCCCGTCGGAGCCACCTTGGAAGGCCTCGCCGGCGCTTACCTCGTCAACACATTTGCCCACGGCGTGAAGGCTTTTGATACCGCCAAAGACGTCTTCCGCTTTGCCTTTTTCACCTGCATTTGCGCGCCATCGATAAATGCCGCCATCGGCATCGCTGTAAATTACTTCGGTGGCCACGGCAGCTTCGAGAACTCGGCGCTCTTAGTGCTTTCCTGGTGGCTCTCGCATGGCATCGGCGCCTTGGTGCTGGCGCCCTTCTTTATATTGCTGTTCGGCGCTCCTCACCACCGGCTGGACCTGCCGGAGCTCGGCGAATTGGTCGTCTTACTCTTCGGACTGTTTTTCGTCTGTTTGCTCGTATTCGGTCCTCTTTCCGTCTCGCTCAACCAGCATCAGGTTGTGCGGGTCTGGGTTTGCGTGCCATTCTTACTCTGGGCGGCGTTTAGATTTTGTCCCCTGGAGGCCGCCGGAACCACCCTGATCCTGTTTGGAAGCGCGATTTGGGGCACACTGCACGGACATGGCTCGTTTGTCTCCCAGAACCTGACGGTCTCTTTGGCCGTTCTGGATACCTTCATCGGCGTGATCGGCACCACGACGCTCGTCGTCGCCGCCATGGTCGTGGAACGCAGGCGCATGGAAGAGCAACTCCTCGGGGTACAAAGCCTTTTGCAGGCCAAGGTTGCCAACACCGTTCAGGCTCTCGATAAGGAGATTGCCGTCCACGCCCGAACCAAGAAGTCCCTGCAAGACAACCAGGAGCAGTTCCGCCTGCTCGCGGCCCGGACCGCTGAAAAAGCGCGGGAAGTTCAATCTCCTAGATAGAGGGTGTGATGGTTATTGGAGAACGACTCAGGCAAATCAGAGCGCAGAAAAATCTCTCCCAAGCTGACATCGAGCGTGAAACGGGACTGCTTCGCTGCTACATCTCCCGTGTCGAGAATGGCCACACCGTGCCCAGCGTCGAGACCCTCGAGAAGTTCGCCCACGCTCTCCAGGTCCCCATGTACCAGCTGTTTTATGATCGCGCGGAGCCGCCCGAGATACCGAACTTGCCGATGCGCGAGCCTGCCGACGATACCCTGTGGGGCAGCTCGGGCCAGGACGCCCGCATTCTTGCCAAGTTCCGCCGCCTGTTCAGCCGCCTCGAACAAGATGATCTCGGATTGGTCTTTCTCATGGCCCAGAAAATGCATCGCCGCAAACTCTCTTCAAAATAACGCGGTCGGGCGCGCGAATGTCGCCGCCTGCTGTATTCCGATATCCCGCATCGCGCGAATGTCGCCGCCTGTTAGTCATCCCGAACCCAGTCCCGGGGCCCCAACACACGCCGGTCTTGCGTGTGTTGGGGTGGTAGGCGCGCCTTTTGCGAATGGCCGTGAGCTCCGTTTTGTGGACTCCGGTGGCGTCCAGCGGATGCCGTAACCGGAGGATCTGCTTTTCTCCCACAACAGAGTGGCAAGCCTCACCGCATCCCATGTATTCTTCCCCCGAAAGGGACTTTCACATTTTGGATCTGTCTTGATGCCCACGCGAGAAGACGCCTGGAATCTCCTCTGCGAGTTCACCCAGAACGAAAATCTGCGTAATCACGCCCTCGCCGTAGAGGCCTGCGTGCGCGCTTACGCCCGCAAATCCGCGGCCGACGAAGACTTTTGGGGCCTGGCCGCCCTGCTGCACGATTTCGATTACGAGCGCTGGCCCAATCAGGAGCACCACCCCAGCGAAGGCCATCCCTCTGCCGGAACAAAAATCCTGCGCGACCGCGGCTATCCCGAGGAGATGCTCCACGCCATCCTGGCCCACGCCGATTACACCGGCGTTACCCGCGAAACCCCGCTCGATCGCGCCCTTTTTGCCTGTGACGAAATGGCCGGCTTTCTCACCGCCTGTTCCCTGGTCAAGCCCGGCAAGACCATCTTCGAAGTCGAGACGGACTCCGTGAAGCGCAAGATGAAAGACAAAGCCTTCGCCCGAGGCGTCAGCCGCGACGACCTCGTCCGCGGCGCTCAGGAGCTAGGCGTCTCCCTCGAAGACCACATAAGTACTTGCATCGCCGCCCTCCGCTCAGTCGCCCCGTCCCTCGGCCTCGAACCCAAACCCTAACGCGTCCATACGCGCTTCCGCAACGCTGTCATCACGAGTCATCTGCCGCGCCGGACCCGCACGCAACCAGTCCCCCGACGCCTGTCATCACGGAGTCCTCGTCAGCCGGGCTAGTAACAAGCCGACTTTTCGAGACTACGACTCTCGGCGTGTGGCTTGTGAATGTTGAGCTTCGATTTTCAGTTTGTCGTTGTCATTGCCCGCTTCCGTCGCTTTTGGAGATAGCTCGTGTAGCTCATTCCTCAGCCTCAAGTACGACCGCAAGCTGCGGAATGATATTGACGAAGCGGACCACTGAATCAATACCGTGTAGGGAATCGCCGCCAGCAAATCCACAAGGTAATGCTCGCCAGTCGCGAGGGTAGCAGTCGTAACGATGACCACGTATGGCCATAGTAGAGCCCTCAAGCGCCACGATCGCGCATTCCAAGCAATGAGCAACGCCCAAGCGAGATGCATCGACGGCATACAGTTGCGCCACCATCCGTCGGCCGCGTGAATCGTCCAGTCGTAATGTCCGGGCCCAACCGCTGGACAGATCGCATAGAAACCAAAGCAGAGGAGTCCACCCAAGATCACCGCACGTCTCGCGGTGAAATCCTGTTCAGCAATCCAAGCGACTCCTATCATCACGGGCAACGCCAGGTATGCAAAGATGAGAGCGGCCATCGCGAATCGATGGTGAGCGAACGCTTGAGCGAATCTGATCGGATCGAACCCAAGAGTTCGATCCGCACGCAGCAACGCGGGATCAAGCGTCACGCCAATGAGGGTAAACGCCGCCTGAATTTGCGCACCAATTGCGCTAAAGGCAAGGTAGGCTATGGCCGTAACTAGGTCCTGGCGGCGGCGCCAGCGATTTGTGCGCAGAGCTGACGCCACGATTATCGACAGTATTGCCGCACACACAAATGTCGCATTCAATATGGGAAGTGCCATAGGCTAGTCTTCGTTCAGAATAGGCTCAGGACATTGCGAACGTGACGAGATGAGGTGCCCGCGCACACAAACAGACAAATTCATCCAGCAACTCATCCCTTGCGCTTAAGGCCCCCATATCGCGGTGGCCAAAGATTGTAGACCAGTGCCTGAAAAACTGCTTTTTCGCCAACTGAGAATTGGGCCAAAGTCATTTTCCGATAAGCCGTGCTTTTCAGGACTTGCGCGTCGTCAAATGAGACGGTTGCCGTCCCAACTCCCTCAGAAAAGACGGACACAGCGTACACTCTCTCTTAAACCCAACCCGATGTTGGGCGAGAGAGGACACGATGCAACACCGGCATTAATGTGTTATAGGCTGCCCTAACTGTGCAGGCGAAACATCTCTAACACGTTGACGACAAAGTGCCAGCCAGCTCTAGCTCCCGGAGTAATTCGGCACCCCAAGCACCCGCGGCCGCCCACTTCGCCTCAAGGTCCATCGGATCCCGAACAAACATTAAGTCGCAAAACTTCTCATAGGTCGCGGGCGGGAGGTCTCGATGCATGTAGCGCATGCCGAAATCCCACCGCGCTGGCGAGTGACGCATGCGAAGCAGCTCCGCTAGAGGCTTCAACGTCGCCGCCCAATAGGCCGCAAGCGCCTCCGCCTGGTGGCCGCGCCGAATAGCCTTGTTGACGAAAATCTGACTTGTTATGAACCACTCCTGAAGTTCGCGGCGTCGCTCTTCTCGCTTATTTGCCACCGCGGTGAGATCGGAGGATCTCGGATGCAGCCACTCTCCCTTGTCGAAGAGCGGACGTAGCCGCCCATGACGCTCCACGTCGAGATACCGATCGGGGGCGCTAACACGTAGCAGACAGAGGTCAACCATGAGATACTCGCCGGCCGCCTTGAGCTGGTAGTAGCGCCCCGCTGCCCCATCGTGGCAGAGCGTTATGGGAGACAGTCCGCGTAAAGACGACGCCACCGTGGCATAGAGATGGTCGAACGACGCATTGTCATTCACCAAGAAGAACAGGTCGATATCCGAGTAGCTATCGATCGCGCCAAAGGCAGCGCTTCCGCCTTCCCACCCGGCGAGGACGTCAGGAAGCGGCTCCAGAGCTGAGCAGACGACTCCTGAAATTTGTTCGCGAAGTGACAAGCCATCACCTCAGACTGGCCAAGTCTTGCGGGACCGTGAGTGGGACTATACCAACGTGGAGGAGTCGTTTCTACTCATGAATTTAGCAGTTCTAGCAGCAAAGAGGTTGCCGTCCCCAAGTCCTGATGAAGGGGATTTTCGCCAGCTCGAGAACCAGTGCCCCACCCGTCCCAAAATCCGGCTTCTCAAAAGATGAGAACTACGCGACAAAGTAGGGACTCACCAGCAAGCGCCCGATCCCGAAAAACGGCTTTCCAACCGAGGCTCCGCGAAGAGGCGCAACGAACGAGCCGGCAGTGGGCACTTTGAATTTTCTTGATCGTGACAATACGAGGGCAAAATTCAAACTGACGAGCCGCATCTCTTTACACATCGGTTAAAATAGAACATGCTTGAAATTTGTTCCTTACGCAGAGGCGCCGTCGCGACAAGTGTTGCGTCACCGCGCGACCTGAGCGCCGCGAACCCCAACTCTGATCGAACGCTCACAATCGATCCGCATTCCCATCGGCTCGACGTCTCAGCCGGTAATTCCTTTGGAATGATATCGTTTGCAAATACCCAGATCGAAAAGCGCCCATCGATCCTCGGGCCTGACAATAACCCACGTAAAATCTGTAAATTAGCAGTGGTTCAACAAGAAGGCGCTAACCGCTTTAAAATCACATTCTTATCCAAAGTGAATCTACAACCCCTTTCGAATCACATCGTTCACAAAAAAGGTGGGGGGTACCCCCCGCCCCGCGCACTCGCCCTGCCAAACGTCCATTCCTACCGGCAACGAGGCTTTCTCCATGCCCGCTGACATTGGCCCTCAAATCCGGCCCGCCAGGGAATCGGACGCCCCCGTCGTCCTCGATTTCATCCGCAAGCTGGCCGAGTACGGAGACATCTCGGCTGAAGCCACTGTCACTGAAGCGGACGTCCGCGCCGCGCTTTTTGGCCCGCGTCCTGTGGCCGAGGCTCTCCTCGCTTATGTCGGGGACGAGCCCGCCGGCTTTGCCGTCTTTTCCTTTACTTTTTCCAGCTTTATGGGCAAACCCGGCATCTATGTGGAGGACCTCTTCGTCGAGCATCGCTTTCGCGGCCATGGAGTGGGCAAGGCTCTGCTCATCACTCTCGCGCAACGCGGTCGCGAGCGCGGCTGCGGCCGCCTGGAATGGTCGGTGTTGAATTGGAACGAGCAGGCCATGGAGTTCTATCAAGATATCGGCGCCGTGCCCATGGAGGAATGGACCACCTTTCGTCTCACCGGCGAAGCCCTCGAGCGTCTGGCTTCGGGAGCGACGATCCGCATCGGATTGTCCACCCGCGCGAAAACTTGAACGAGTGCAACGATTGCGCCGCGTGCCCTCGGTGCTTATGCAAAGGATCTCTCCAAGGTTTTGGCGGTCCGCAAAGGTCGTGAGCGGAAAAATGCCTGAGTCCACCCAGCTTCGCCGCGGAACTCGCGCGCTTCTGTGTGCCGCAGTCGCGCTCTTGCCGATCGCCGCTGCGCTCGCCGCGCCCGCTGCCGCCCGCGAACGGGAACCCAACAGCGTCTACGCCGAACGCCGCGCCCGCCTCGTCGCGCAGCTCAACGCTCCCGTCCTGCTCTTCGGCTTCACGGGCAAGGAAGACTCTTCTCCTTCCTACGTATTCCTGCAGGAACCCAATTTCTACTATCTCACCGGCCACAATGAAGAAGGCGCCGCGCTTTTGCTGGTTCCTGCCGGCGCGGCCGACAAAGCCTGGAAGGGACCGAAGGAGATTTTATTTCTTCCGCCGCGCGATCCCGAACAGGAGAAATGGGATGGGCCGCGCATGGGCCCGGCCGATCCGGGGATTCAAGAGAAGACCGGTTTTGCCGCGGTGGAAGCATTCCCCAATTTGAAGGGCCGCCTTGCCGACTTGGAGCAAAGCTATCACGAAGTTTGGACTTTACTCCCCCATTCGGACGACACCGGCTATCCCCACGCGCGCGAATCGTCTTCCTGGATCATGCAGGCGGCTCCGGAACTCGAGCAGCGCGATGTCGCGCCCGCTCTGGGCGCCATGCGCCAGATCAAATCTCCCGGCGAAATCGCCCTGCTCACGAAGGCGATTGATCTTTCCGTGGACGCGCAGCTTGCCGCCATACGCATGGTTCGGCCCGGTTTGTACGAATACCAGGTGGCCGCCCGCATGGTGGAAATTCATTCCAACGGCGGCTGTGAGACCGAAGCCTATGCGCCCATCGTGGGCGCCGGCTTGCACTCCACGATTTTGCATTTCAACGAACTGGATGGCCTGATCCAGGACGGCGACGTTGTCCTGATGGATGTCGGCGGCCAGTATGCCGGCTACACCGCGGACATCACCCGCACCATTCCCGCGAACGGTCATTTCACGCCGCGCCAGCGCGAAATCTACGAAGTCGTTCTGGGCGCGCAAAATGCCGTGCTGGCGGCCATGAAGCCGGGAATGACGCTCGGCCGCGGCACCAATAGCCTCTTCAAAATCGCCTACGACTACATCAATACCCACGGCGCCGATCGCCAAGGACGCAGCTTGGGCCGCTACTTCATTCACGGTCTCGGCCACCATATCGGCCTAGAGGTTCACGATGCCGGCGATCCCAACCGTCCGCTCGAACCGGGCATGGTCGTTACCGATGAGCCGGGGATCTATATTCCTGAAGAAAAAATCGGAGTGCGCATCGAGGACGACGTGCTCATCACTCCCACGGGTTACAAATTACTGACGGCGCGGCTGCCGCGAACCGCGGACGAGATCGAAAAAATCATGGGCCAGGGCAAGCTCTCGCGCGCACAATAATTGCGCAGCCCTCTTGTTTTTGCGGCTGACGATTTCCGGGATTATGAACTCAGGCCAGAGCCGCCGTGAGTGCCTCGATCAATGCAGTCTCCTGCGAAGGGAACACAGTTCGCAGATCGATCACTAGGCGATCCTCGGAAATACGCGCGAGCACCGGAACGCGCCCTGTATTTTGCATTTCGCCTGGGTCGGGAACAGGGTTGCGGAGCCGCGCTTCGAGTTGCGCAGCCGAATATTTCGCGCTGGTAATGCGCAGTAGGCGCGTGGGCAAATATTCTCCGGGAGTTGATCCTCCGCCGATCACGGACTGCCCTTCCGTGATTTCGATCTCGGCTTGCGCTGAAGCCAGCATCCGTTTCAGCTCTTGGGCAATTCGCCGCGCGCGCTCGCCGATCTCCTCGACCCCGGCGCGAATCATGCGCAGCGCCGGCAGTTCATCAAGGTCGTTGCGTAAATAGGCGAGCAACGTCGCTTCCAATGCGGCGATCACCAGCTTATCCAGGCGCAGAGCTCGGAACAGCGGATGCTTGCGGATTCGCCCGATGATTTCGCGCCGGCCGGCGAGAATGCCGGCTTGAGGACCGCCCATGAGCTTGTCGCCGCTGAACGACACCAGATCCACTCCGGCTTTTAAGCTCGCGCTCGCCACAGGTTCCGCAACGCCTTGCGCGCCGAGATCGGTCAGGCAGCCCGAACCCAGATCTTCGTACAACGGAATGCGGGCGCGCTGGCTGAGCTCGGCCAGCTGCTCCAGCGTGGGCCGCTCGGTGAAGCCCACGATAGCGAAGTTCGAGCGATGCACGCGCAGCAGCAGCCGCGTGCGTTCGTTGATGGCGCCTTCGTAATCCGCTATGGAAGTGCGGTTTGTCGTGCCCACTTCGCGCAGCAGAGCGCCGCTCTCGGCCATGATGTCCGGGATACGAAAGGACTCTCCGATCTCGATCAGTTCGCCGCGGGAGACGATCACTTCTCCGCCTCGCGCCAGGGCGGCCAGCGCCAGGAAGACCGCGGCCGCATTGTTGTTGACCACGCAGGCTGCCTCCGCGCCGGTGAGGCGCGCCAGCAGCGCGGCCGTATGAACGTCGCGCCGTCCTCGCGCGCCGGCGGCGATGTCGTATTCGAGATTTGTATACTGACCGGCTGTTCTGCGGATGTGTTCGATGGCCGATTCGGCCAGCGGCGCGCGGCCCAAATTCGTGTGCAAGATCACGCCGGTCGCATTGATTACCGGCCGCAACGACGGCGTCAGCAGCAGGGCCACATTTGCGGCGATCGCTTCGGCGAGGGCATTGCGCTCCACAGCTCGCGTGGAGAGGCCGAGCCGGATCTCTTCGCGCAGCCGCTCCAGCACGCTTCTTGCCGCATCGACCACGAGCTCGCGGCCCACTCGATTCGCAAGCGCGCCAAGCGCGGGCAGAGCGAGTAGTTCATCCACCGAAGGAATCTTGCGGAGCAGTTCGGCGCGTGAATCGCGAGCAGGATCCGCTACGGGGCTCATAACTCATGCATTTCAGCACACGGACCGCGCCAGGGCAATATGGGAGGGGTCCATGCGGTGCTTGATTGGGCGCAGCCGCCCAGCGGCCAATTGACGCGGGTTTCGCCGTTCTCTAGCATTAAATTTATCTCTGCGCCATGCCTATCAATCAAACCGACGACGACATGGGTCGGCTCGAGCGCGACATTCGCCAGCTCAAGATCGAATATGAGCAATACTTCGGCGGAGGACGAAAGCGCCCTCCGGCGGAGATCGAATGGCGCATCGAGCAAACCATCAAACGCTATGGCGACCGCTCCGCGGAAATGAACTACGCGCAGCGTTTCCGTTACGGCAATCTGGCCCAAACCTACGTTAAGTATCGGGATATCTTTCACAAGCGAATGCAGCGGCGCGAAGAAGGCTCCGTGGAACGCCATTTCGGCGCGGCGGCACGGGCGATTGCGGCCGAGCGCGCACGCACCCGGCCGGCGGAGTCCCCGGCTCCGGCAGCCGTCATTTGCTCCGACTCGTCGGGGGAATCCAGTGAAGTGGACAACCTGTATCGCGCTTTTTGCGAGGCCTTGCAGAGTTCAGGCGAAGCAACCGACAAGCTTTCCCGCGAGAAATTCGAGAAATTCCTCACGGAGAAATCGGAGCAAATCCGCAAGCGCGGGCAGCAGGTGGAGTTCGTGGTGAGCGTTGAGGGCGGAAAGGCGCGCCTGAAGGCGCGCGTGAAAAGCTAACCCTTCCGGCAAAGCCGCACAATTCCCGCAAAGCATCCTGAGCCTCCCTACCCGAGTCAATCGCCCTTCGCGGAATTCGTCGCGGGCCTGAACGAGATGACTTTCGCGCCCAGCGCGCTACAATTCGACTGCGCTACTTTTAGTTCATTCAACGGGGTGCGGCCGGTGGCTATCGAGCGGGCTCTTGTCAGCGTTTACGAGAAAACGGGAATCGTGGAGTTCGCGCGCGCGTTGGCGCAGGCCGGCGTGGAAGTGGTCTCGACGGGCGGCACGGCCAAGTTGCTGCGCGAATCGGGCGTCAAGGTTCGTGAAGTCTCCGAATTGACGGGCTGGCCGGAGATGCTGGGAGGCCGGGTGAAGACTTTGCACCCGAAAGTGCATGGCGGCATCCTGTTTCGCCGCAATCGGCCCGACGACCGCGACGAGACGCACAAGCAAGGGATCGCCGCGATTGATCTGGTGGTGGTGAATCTTTATCCCTTTGAAGCCACCGCTGCGCGAAAGGATATTTCCGCCGAAGACCTCATCGAAAACATCGATATCGGCGGACCCGCCATGGTGCGCTCGGCAGCGAAGAATTTCGAGAGCGTGGCCGTGGTCACCGATCCCAGCGACTATACGAGCCTGCTGGCGGAATTTGGAGAACGGCGCGATTGGTCTTTGAAGACCCGCCTATCGCTGGCTCGCAAAGCCTTTGCCATGACCGCGCGTTACGATAGCTTGATTGCCACGGAACTGGAGCGGCTCCAGGCGTCGGACGATTCCGTGATTTTAGCCGCGCGTCCGGAGTTCCCGGCGCAGTTGCATTTGGAACTTTCGCGGCACGCTTCCCTGCGTTACGGCGAGAATCCGCATCAGAAATCGGCCGTGTATATTCCCAGCGGCGCGCCCGCATCGGGTTTGGCCGGGGCGCGCCAACTTCAAGGCAAGGAGCTTTCTTACAATAATCTGGTGGATCTGGACGCCGCTTGGTCGGTGGCGCAGGAATTTGCCGAACCAGCGTGCGCCATCGTGAAGCACAACAATCCCTGCGGCACGGCCGAACAGAAGACGCTCGCAGAAGCCTACCGACAGGCACTGGCCTGCGATCCCGTCTCGGCATTTGGCGGCGTGATGGCTTTCAATCGAAAGATGGATCGCGAGACGGCCGAGGAGGCGGCCAAGTTATTCGTAGAGTGTATCGTCGCGCCCGGATACGCCCCCTCGGCGCGCGAGACGTTGGCGGCCAAGAAAAATCTCCGATTGATGGAGATGGAGTCAGGGTCCAAAGGAACGGCGCTTCCTTGGGACCTCAAGCGCATTTCCGGAGGCGTGTTAGTACAAGATCCCGACACGCGAACCATCTCCGAATCCGAAGTCAAAGTGGTTACCAAGCGGCAGCCGAGCCAGGATGAACTGCGGGACCTGTTCTTTGGATGGAAAGTGGCGAAGCACGTGAAATCGAACGCGATCGTATTTGCGCGCTGCGGCCGCACCCTGGGTATCGGCGCGGGACAGATGAGCCGCGTGGATTCGGTGAAAATCGCGGTGATGAAAGCGCAACAATCGCTCAACGGCAGCGCGGTGGCGTCGGACGCTTTTTTCCCGTTTCCCGACGGAGTGGAAGAAGCCGCGCGCGCGGGCGCTGCCACGGTGATCCAGCCGGGCGGCTCGGTGCGCGATGGCGACGTCATAGCGGCGGCGGATCGGCTGGGGATGTCCATGGTTTTCACGGGGGTGAGGCATTTCCGTCATTAGCCAGGAGCGAAAGACGGCCGATCCCAGGAGACCTTCCGTTGCGGAAACGCATCGACTAAAAGAAGCCAGACAGATCGGCGGAAAAGGGTGGAAAGACTTGGCGTTCCGGCCCTTTGAGCATCCCCCGACTCGTGGGATAATTGAGTTCTCCGAGGTCAAAATGACTATGCGGCGAATTGCGACGGCGGCGCTTGCGATCCTTGGCGTAACAGGCCCGTTCGTTTGGGCTCAGGCTCGTGGGCAAAATCCTCCGCCAGCATCGCCCGCTCAGGGTGCTCCCGCGGCGTCCCGCGCGGACGCCTATTACAACGTCACCATGGGCCATCTGTACCAGCAGGAGTTTGAAAACGCGGGCCACGCCGAGGATGCCGCCAAAGCCATCGACTTTTACAAGAAGGCCTACGCCCTCGATCCGAGCAGCCCCGAAATCGGAGAGGACCTCGCGGAAATCTATTTTCTGTCGCATCGCTCCGGGGATGCGATCAACGAAGCCCAAGAGCTCATTCGCCGCAATCCCAACGATCTTTCCGCGCGGCGTTTGCTGGCGCGTATCTACATCCGTTCGCTGGGCGATTTAACCAATCCCACCGAACAACAGCAGACCATCACGGCCGCGATCGCCCAGTTGCAAGAGATCATTAAGCTGGACTCTTCCGACAATGAAGCGGCGCTTTGGCTGGCGCGGCTTTTGCGCCTCAACAATCACGACGATCAGGCCGAGCAGGTGCTCCGCGGAATCCTGGCCAAGGATGCGGATAACAAGGGAGCGGTCGATCAACTATCGCTTCTCCTGCTGGACCACAATGAGTCGGACGCGGCCATATCCTTGCTCGAATCCTTTCTGCAGCAGGCGCCGAGCGCGGACCTCTACGATCGCCTGGGCGACGCCTACGAGCAGGTGCAGCAAACCAGCAAGGCTGAGGCGGCCTATCGCCAGGCGGTGGCCATGGAGCCGGATCAGACCGATCCCCGGCGCCATCTGGCGCAATCGCTTTACGATCAAGGCAGGTACCCGGATGCTCTCGCCGAATACCAGCACTTAGCCGACCTGGAACCCGACAGCGTGAGCGATCATTTGCGCATGTCCGAGATTTACCGCCGTTTGCAACAGTTCGACAAGGCGCAGCAACAAGTGCTAGTGGCCAAGAAGCTGGCTCCGGGAAATTTAGAGGTGGTCTATAACGAAGCGGCCATATACGAAGCCGAAGAGCACTACGACGACGCCATACAGGTGCTCTCCGACGCCGTAACGCAGGTGAAAGGCGAATCCGAGTTCGCCCCGGCGCGCCGCCGTTCCCTGGGAATTCTCTATCAGTTGCTCGGGCAGCTCTATCGCGACGAACAAAACGATTCCGCGGCCATCAATACTTTCGAGGAGATGGTGCGATTGGGCCCCGAAGAGGACCTTCGCGGCCGCATGCTGATTATCGAGACCTATCGCTCCGACCACGATCTCACCCACGCCTTTGCGGAGACCACCCAGGCGCTGAGCGAGCATCCCAAGGACCGCGGGCTTCTGATCACCCAGGCTATCCTTTACGGCGAGAACAAGCAGCCGGAGCTGGCGACGCAGACCTTGCAGCCTTTGCTGGAGAATTCGCCGAGCGATCTGGAGATCTATTCCAATCTGGCGCAGGTCTATACCGAGAGCCGGCGTTTCGGCGATGCGGAGAAAGCTGTGCACTCCGCGGAAAAGCTGGCGCAGAGCCCCTCCGACAAAGAGACGCTGGGATTTCTGCTGGGCGGCATGTACGAACGGCAGAAGAAATACGACCAGGCCGAACAAGCGTTCAAAGGCGTGCTGGGGATCAATCCTCAAAATGCGCCCACGCTCAACTATTTCGGTTATATGCTGGCGGAGCGAGGCGTGCGGCTCGATGAAGCCGTGAATATGCTGAAGCGGGCCCTGGACCAGGATCCCGCGAACGCCGCTTATCTCGATAGCATGGGTTGGATTCTCTACAAGCAAAACAAATTGTCCGAGGCGGAAAGTTATATCCGCAAAGCCGTCGAACACGATCCTCACGATCCCACGATGCTCAGCCACCTGGGCGATATCCTCGAAAAGAGCGGGCATGCCGATCAGGCCGCCGCGGAATGGGAAAAATCGCTGGCGGAATGGCATCGGGCGCTGCCGGCCGAGTTTGAGGAAGACAAGGTGGCGGAACTGGAGCAGAAGATCTCCGCGGTGAAGCGTCACATGGCGCAACAGAAGCCTCCCGCCTCTGAAACCCGCTGATCCGCGGCATGCAATCCATTCGCGTCCCGGCTTTTGCCAAGGTCAATCTGCGCCTCGATGTGCTGGCCCGCCGTGCCGACGGCTATCACGAGTTGCGCACCATCTTCCAATCCATCAGCCTGCACGACGCGCTGTATCTGGAACGCACGCGGAGACCAGGGATCGAACTCGAGATTGTGGGTAACTCTTCGCTGGCCGCCGCCGCGACGCGCGAAAACCTGGTTTGGCGCGCTGCGGACGCTCTTCGTCGCGCCCTGAAATTATCGGCGGGCGTCCGCATCAGGCTCGAGAAACGCGTTCCCGTGGGCCGCGGGCTGGGCGGAGGATCGAGCGACGCGGCCGCCGCGCTGGCTGGCTTGCTGCGCCTCAGCGGGCGAAAAATTGCACCGGAACGGCTGCTGGAGATCGCCGCAAGTTTAGGCGCGGACGTGCCTTTCTTTTTGTTCGGCGGGCGAGCGTTGGGAACGAATCGAGGCGACGAGATCTACCCGCTTCCCGACCACAAGAAGCAAACTCTTCTGGTGGTCTCTCCGAGGGAGATCGCCGTGAGCACGCGAGACGCCTACGGCTGGGTGGGTCGCACATTGACAAAGGATTCTCAGAACTCTAGACTATGGAGTTTCTGCGCTCTGTGCTGGAGCTCCCGGGAAGGCCGCCTCTCCAACGATTTCGAGGCAGTTGTTTTCCGGCGGCACCCCCGGCTTGCTCATATTCGCCGGGCTTTGCTCCAGGGAGGAGCTGCGGAAGCGGCGCTGGCGGGTAGCGGTTCGGCGGTGTTTGGAATATTCCGAAACCCAGCGCAGGCGCGCCGATCCGCCCGGTTGTTTCCGGAAGACCAGGTCTTCCTCTGCAATACGCTTTCGCGCAGGGCGTGTGCCCGAGCTTTGTGGGGTTCTGCGGGGAGCGGACCGGCCGGACCTTGAGCGCGCGCAAAAAAAAGCCCTTCCCGGAGCATGCGATTTCGCCCGGCAAACTCGCAGTTCGGTGGGACAGACTTGATCGACGAAAAATTCAAGATTTTCGCGGGAAGCGCTTACCCGCAGCTCGCGCAACGCATTTGCGGCTATCTGGGCGTGGACGTCGGCGGCGCCAAGCTGGGCCGCTTCAGCGACGGCGAGATCTATTTCCAGATTCTGGAGAACGTTCGGGGCGCGGACGTCTTCGTGGTGCAGACCTGCGCCGATCCGGTCGATCGTCACTTGCTCGAACTGCTGCTGATGATCGACGCATTCAAGCGCGCTTCGGCCTGGCGGGTGACTGCGGTGGTGCCCTACTACGCCTACGCGCGCCAGGATCGCAAGGATAAGCCGCGGGTGCCGATTTCCGCCAAGCTGGTGGCGGATCTGCTGGAGACGGCGGGGGCCAGCCGGGCGCTGACACTGGACCTGCACGCTCCGCAGATACAAGGCTATTTCAACGTGCCGGTGGATCACCTGTATGCATCGCCAGTGCTGGTGGAGTATTTCAAGCAACGGAAACTGCAGGGTGTGACGGTAGTTTCGCCGGACGCGGGCGGCGTGGAAAGAGCGCGGGCCTTTGCCAAAAAGCTGGACGCGCCTTTGGCCATCGTGGATAAGCGCCGCGTGGACGTGGACGTGAGCGAAGTGATGCATCTGATCGGCGATGTGCGCGGAAGACCCGCGCTAGTGATCGACGACATCATCGATACGGCGGGAACGCTGGTGAAAACGGCCGAAGCTTTGTTGAAAGAAGGGGCCACGGAGGTCTTCGCGGCCTGCACCCATCCGGTGCTTTCCGGCCCCGCTGTGGAGCGCTTGTGCCGTTCGCCGATTTCGGAAGTGGTGGTGACAGACTCGCTGCCGCTTTCGCAAGAGGCGCGCCAGATCGGCAAGATCAAAGTGCTGAGCGTAGCGGAACTGCTGGCGCGGGGAATCCGTTCGATTCACGAAGAGACCTCGATCAGCGAACTATTTATCTAGATTTCGTTCGAGCGGCGCCCGAAGGCGCCAAGCATAGCCGACAAGATAACGGAGAGAAGAACATGGACCAGATTACCGTAGAAGCCAAGCCGCGCGACGATCGCGGCAAAAATGCGGCGCGGCGAATGCGCCGCGCGGGCCAGGTGCCGGCCGTGCTGTACGGCGGGGAGGGCGGTTCCCTCACCCTGGCTGTGAACACCAAGCAGCTGGCCGCGATTCTGCGCTCGCAGTCCGGGCACAACACGATTTTCAAGGTGAAGCTGCCGACCGGCGAGCAGCCGGCGATGCTGAAGGATTGGCAGGTGGATCCGCTGATCGGTTCCCTTCTGCACGTGGACTTGCTGCGCGTGGCCATGGATGTGCGCATGCGCGTGAAGGTGCCGATCCATACGTTTGGCGAACCGCAAGGCGTGAAGCTGCAAGGCGGCATCTTCGAAATGGTCACCCGCGAGGTGGAGATCGAGTGCTTGCCGTCGGATATCCCCACCGAAATCCGCGTGGACATAAGCGAATTGATGATCGGCAAGCAACTGCGCATGGCCGATTTGCCCATCGACACGGCGAAAATAAAACTGGTCACCGATCCGCAGCGCGTGGCGGCGCACGTGGTGGCCCTGCGCGCCGAAGAAGAAAAGCCGGCGGAAGCCGTGGCAGCCGAAGCCGCCGCGCCGGCCGAGCCCGAGGTCATCAAGAAGGGCAAGAAGGAAGCGGAAGAGGGCGAAGAAGCAGGGGCCGCGCCGGCAGCCGAAGAGAAGACCAAGAAGTAAGCGGGTGCCGGGGGCTGCGAAGTTGCGCGTGGCGTGGAGAATCCCACCCCAACACACGCAAAACCGGCGCGTGCTGGGAACCCGGGTATGGCAATCCGGCTGGCGCGCCGATGCGCCTGAGATGCGCGCCCTGAGATGCGCCTGAGATGCACTTGATCGTGGGCCTCGGAAATCCCGGCCCGGAGTATGCGTTCACGCCGCATAACCTCGGCTTTCTGGGCGTGGACGCGATCGCCGAGCGGGCTCGAATTCGCGTGGAGCGGCCGGAAGCCAAGTCGCTTGTCGGCCTGGGCCAATTCGCGGGGCAGGACGTGGCCCTGGCCAAGCCGCACACGATGATGAATCTGAGCGGGCTGGCCGTGCGGGATCTGCTGGCGCGCTTCGAGTGCGGCCCGGAAGAGATGATCGTGCTGTATGACGACGTGGCGCTGCCCTGGGGCATGCTGCGAATCCGGGAACGGGGCAGCGCGGGAAGCCACAACGGCCTGAAGTCGATTATCGGCACGATCGGCAGCAACGAATTTCCCCGCGTGCGCATGGGCATTCAGCCGGAGCATCCGGTGCGGGACCTGGCGGATTATGTGCTTCGGCCGATGCGTAAGGCGGAATTGGAGATCGCCGCGGATATGACCGGGCAGGCCGCGGAGGCAGTGGAGCTGATACTGACCACGGGCGCCGCGCAAGCGATGAACCGGTTCAATCGGCGCATCGCCCAGCCCGGCGAAACCGCGGAGGAGAGCGATATTTAGCGTGTTACGGCGCTGCAACGGGGCCGGACATCGAAACGAGGAACTATGGCAGAACGGTTGTACGACCTGATTTTTATCTGTATGCCCACGACGCCCGAGGAAGAAGTCGCGAAGATCGTGAGTACGCTCGAGCAGACCGCTTCCGAGCACGGGGGCAAGGTGGAGAAAGTGGAGAAGTGGGGCACGCGGAAGATGGCTTACCGCGTGGCCAAACAGCGCGAAGGGCTCTACGTCTATATGGCGCTGCAGAGCACGGAGGGCGGGCTGATCAAGGAACTCGAGCGCCGCTTGAAGGTTTCCGACGCCGTGATCAAGTACATGACCGTGCGCCTGGACGAAGAGATCAAGCGGCAGCAGAAGCTCCTGTCGCACCGCGAGCATCGCGCCAGGCGGCGTCCACGCAAACCCATGGCGGCGGCTCCGGCGGCTCCCCCTCCAGCGCCACCGGCGGCGCCACCTGCGGCGGCGGCGCCCGAACAGCCTCCGGCCAGTTAGGCCCAGAATTCAATTCGAGAGAAAGTCGAGATCGAACTAAATGAGCGAGCAACAACCAGCAAGACCATCGGGACCACCACGAGAAGGGCGCTCCGGACCTCCCGGAGGAGGGCCGGGCGGACCGAGACGCGGTAAGCGGCAATACTTCCGGAAGAAGAAGGTCTGCCGCTTCTGCGTGGAGAAGGTGGATTTCATCGACTATAAAAAAGTCGAGATGCTTCAGCCGTTCGTGCAGGAGCGCGGCAAGATTTTGCCCCGGCGCATGACCGGAACATGCTCGAAACACCAGCGCTGGCTGGGCGTAGCCGTCAAGCGGGCGCGAAACATCGCCCTTCTGCCGTTTGCCACCGAACTCTAGCGCGGAATTACACGAGGGGAAGGCGATGCAAATTATTCTGCAGGAAGACGTGGAAAAACTGGGCACCCGCGGCGAGGTGGTCGCGGTGAAGGAGGGCTACGCGCGAAACTATTTGCTGCCGCGCAAACTGGCCCTGGAGGCTTCGCCGGGAAACCTGAAGCGCCTGGAGAAGATCCGCACAACCTTGGCCAAGCGCACGGCCACCGAACGCGATCAGGCCCAGAAGCAAGCGGAGTTGCTGAAGGAAGTGACCGTCAGTTTCTCGCGTAAAGCCGGCGAGAACGACCAGCTATTCGGCTCGGTTACCGCAGCCGATATCGCCGAAGCGCTGAAGACGCAAGGGTTTGAAGTCGACAAGAGGCGCATCGAATTGGCCGAGCCGATCAAAGTTGTAGGCCAATACGAAGTGACCGCCAAGCTGGTACACGGCGTTAGCGCGAATTTCAAGGTCACCGTTTCCCGCGAAGGTTAAGAATTAGCGGTCAGAATTCCGCGCCACCTGGCGCGGAATTTTCTGCGCCGGGCGGCGTCCTCTCCAGCCGGTGTATCGGGCACCTTTCTGCAGGCATGCACAGCTTTGGCAGGCGAATTCCTCAGTTGCGCAACGCTTGGCTCTTCTTTCCACAGCTAAAAAATAATCCACACGCCCGCTGCTCCTGATTTCCTTGACGTCTACGCCGCGCCTCCGCAAAATCAATCCCCCCAAACACAGCTCGCGCAAGCCGAATTTTTGCGAAGGCACGCGCAGGCTCATCGAGGCCTGCGCGAATTTCGAAACGCTTGCGCCAGAAGCCAATTGTGGGCGAAGATAGGGCGAACTAGAATTCATGGCCGAGGCAACTCTCGAACGACCGTTACCGCAGAACCTGGAAGCCGAGCGCAGCGTGCTCGGCGCCATCCTCCTCGATAATCACGCGCTGAACACAGCGATTGAAAAGCTCAAGCCGGAAGACTTCTTTTCCGATCAGCACCGCCGCATCTTCAACTACATGATCCAGCTGGGCGAGGCGCAGCAGCCCATCGACCTGGTTACGCTCAGCGACCAGCTTCGCCGCAAAGGAGAGCTCGAGGCCGCCGGCGGAGCCGCTTATCTTTCGCAACTGGTCGACGGGGTCCCGCGTGTTTCGAATCTGGAACATTACGCCCGGATCATTAAAGAGAAGTCCCTGCTGCGCAGCTTGATCTACGCCACGCAATCGATCCAGCAGACGGCTTTGGACGCGGAGGAAGAGGCCGACGCGTTGCTGGACCGCGCCGAGTCCTCCATCTTCCAGATCGCCGAAGATCGCATCCGGACCGGTCTCGTCTCCATGAAGGACGTGGTCCAGGACAACATGGAGCGGCTCGAACGCGTCATCACCGAGGGCAAGCGCATCACCGGGCTGCCCACGAACTACGCGCAGCTCGACAGCCTCACTTCGGGCTTGCAGCCTTCGGAGCTGATCATCCTGGCGGCGCGGCCTTCGGTGGGAAAAACAGCCCTGGCGCTGAACATCGCCGAAAACGTGGCGCTGCACCAGCAAGCGCCCGTGGCCATCTTCAGCCTGGAAATGTCCAAGGAATCGCTATTGATGCGCCTGCTCGCTTCCCAGGCGCGCGTGGACGCTCATCGCTTTCGAACCGGCCATCTGCGGCGCGAGGACTGGAAGGAGATGACTACGGCGCTCGCGCAACTGGCCGTGTCGCCGCTGTGGATTGACGACTCGGGTTCCGCGACCGTGACCGAGATCGGAGCCAAGGCCAGGAGGCTCAAGCGGGATCGAGGGCTTTCCCTGGTGATTGTGGATTACCTGCAGCTCATCGCGGCGCGCGGCCGCTTTTCGAATCGAAACGAAGAAGTTTCCAGCATAACCCGCGGACTAAAAGCTCTGGCCAAGGAGCTCAAGGTTCCCGTGCTGGTCTTGAGCCAGCTCACTCGCGCGCCCGAGCGCGAGGAACGAAGCCCGCAGCTGGCCGACCTTCGCGAGTCGGGCGCGATCGAACAGGATGCCGACGTGGTGCTCTTCATTCATCGCCCGAATCTTTTCAAAAAGAAAGGCGAGGTCACCGATGAAGAAAGGGCCGAGACGGAATTGAAAATCGCCAAGCAAAGAAACGGGCCGGTGGACAGCATTCCCTTTGTTTTCCTGGGCAAATTCACCCGCTTCGAAGAGGCGGCCAGCGGAGGCTGGGTTGGCGGTGAAGAGTAATTCGAATCGGACTCAGTAATAAGCCTTTCGCGCGGGATCTTTCGGCTGCTTCCCTGCCGCATCCTACTTTTTCTGGCGCGACATGATGTAAGCGGTCAAATTTGCAATGCGCTCTTTCACTTGCCTCTGATCCAGCTGTTCTCCCAATCGGAAAGCCGTTCCCCACACGGGCATCTCGGCGGGGCCATGCGCTGGAATCACCGCGCCGTTTTGCAGTACGCCCGAGATGTAAGCGTCGAGCGATTCGCCCTTGAGACGCCGGCTTAGCCTGGTCAATTCGGGCGGTGTTCGGTAAGGAGGAGGAGCAGGGGTGCCGCCCTCCAAATCGCTTCCGTGACAGACGGCGCAGTTCTGCTGGTAGAGCTCCGCGCCCGAGGGCGAAGACGATGAATTGGGCGGCCCCAGCGACTGAATCGACTCCAAATACTTGGCCAGATTTTCGAGGCGAACGGCGCCGAAATCCCGATCTTCCTCCACTTGATGGAAAATGGGTCCCCAAATGGGCATCTCGCGCGTACCGTGCGAGAGTAAAACTTCATCCCCGGAAATCATCTTGCGTACTCGGGCTGAGGGGAACACGCCTCCATTGTTCCTGGCCAATAGAGTCAAATCGGGAACCTTTGCTTTGAGGGCCGGCGCAGCGGGGCCGTCGCCTCTGCCGGTCAAACCGTGACACGAAGCACAGTATGCGCGGTACAGATCCGGGCCCTTGATCGAATAGATCAAGCTTTGCGGAGCCTGCGAAGGGGTCGCTTTTGTCTGCGCGTTGGCCGAGACGGTACTGAAAGCAAGAAACAGAACCACCGCGAGAATTGCCGGTAGCCGCGGTTCTGGCTTCCCTGTTTCGGGCTTCCGGTACAAAACATAGCTGAACTGGCCATGCAACCAGCTCTCGCCAGTGCGCTCATCGTGCTTGCTCCCAATCGATTCGTTCAGAACGTGCGCCCAATCGCCGCCCAGGCGCAGAACTTCCTGCGCTAAACGCTGGCCAGCCTGGGCCATCAAATCCGCATAGCACCCTTCCCACAATTCATCACGATGACCCAGATTGCCGGCGATTCGTAGGCTGTCGGCTTCCAGAACATATTCACCCATGGTTTCGGAGCTGATAGGAGGGAGCTCGCGGTGCCAGTAAATAACCTTCCGCTGGCTGGCGGCAAGAGCCGGTTCGTTCGCGTCTCGATTTGAGGTTTCAGTTCTCATCGAATCACCAATAGTTTCGTTTCGAAACTCTTCGTCCCACCATGCAATGTATCGGGAAGAAATTCGCGCGTATGTGACTGCGGTCACCGCGGCAAGTTCCGGCTTCCTAATGATGGGACTAAACTCAGTCTCAGAGACGGCTAATCGTCTCCGTCACTTCGTCTCCTCCCAAAATGGCTCGGCCAGATCTTGCCTCCGCTATTCATAAGTGGCTTGTTTCATGGCGGATAGCGGTTTAGACGTGTCCACGATCACTTTGGTTCTGCGATTGCCACATAGTATGGCGTGCTGAGAATCACAATCGACAACGAAGCAAACCCCGTAAGGCTGAAACTCGAGGGAAGGATCGTAGGACCTTGGGTGGCTGAACTGGATCGAACCTGGCAATCGCTCGGTCCTTCCCTCGGGGAAAGAAAGCTCTGCGTCAACCTTTGCGGTGTCTCCTATATCGATCGCGAAGGCAGGCGAATTCTGGCCGAGATGTACCGGCAAGCGCAGGCCCAGTTCGAAACCGATACGCCGATGGCGGAATATTTCGCTGAAGAAGCACGGGCCAGTTCCAAGAACGGAAACAGCAAACTGAGAGGAGAATCAAAATGAAAGGTCCTTACGGCTTTGAACTGACGGACAACTGCGAGAATTGCAAGCTGCGGAGCAACGGCTTCTTCTGTCAACTGTCGGCCGGCGCAGTGAAGGACCTTGATGCCATCAAGTTCTCTTCCGCGTATCCCGAAGGCGCGGTGCTGTTCATCGAAAGACAGACCACGCGGGGCGTGTACATTCTGTGCGAGGGGCAGGTGAAGCTCTCGATCAGCTCGAGCGAGGGCAAGACGGTGATCCTGCGGATCGCCAAGGCCGGTGAAGTTCTGGGGCTGGTCTCCGCGCTCGCGGGGACTCCGCACGAACTCACCGCGGAGACGCTCCGGCCAGCCCAGGTGGCCTTCATTCCACGAGACGCTTTCTTGCGCTTTATCGCCAAGCATCCCGAGGCCTACCCGATCATTGCGGCCCAACTGGGCGCGCAATACAGCGTGGCCTGCGAACAAGTGCGCAATTTGGGCTTGTCCGCCTCAGCCCCGGAAAAACTGGCCAAGTTCCTCTTGGATTTTGCGGTAAGCGGCCAGGAAACGAAGGAAGGCATGCGAGTCAAACTGCCTCTCACGCACGAAGAGATTGCCGAATTCATCGGCACCACGCGGGAGACGGTCACGCGCACGCTGAGTGATTTCAAGAGCCACCACCTGGTGGAACTGCGCGGCTCGACTCTGCTGATCGAAAACCGGGAAGCGCTCCAGGAGTTTGTGACGGTCTAGTTTTGACGCAGGCGATCCGAGGGCGCCCACGAGGTTTTCATCGCGCCGGGTCACGGACACCGAGGGCAGCGGCAGGAAAACAGGTTTCCTAAGCTGCTGCCCTCTCGATTTACCTCCGCCTCCTAGCTCCCCGCAGAAGCCCCTTCCTTGATTTTCCCCGAGAGAGTGAAGGTGAAAGTGGCGCCCTGCTCTACGCCGCCTTCCGCCCATATGCGGCCGCCATGCCGGCGAATAATCCGCTCCACGGTTGCCAGCCCCACTCCCGTCCCGGGAAAGTCGCTGGCGTTATGAAGGCGCTGAAAGGCGCCGAAGAGATGATCCTTGTAGGCGGGATCGAAACCCGCGCCGTTGTCGCGCACAAAATAAGCCGGCGTTCCTTTCCCCTCGGCTTTACCTAGTTCAATCAGGGCACGCTCGCGTTTGGAGGTGAATTTCCAGGCATTGCCGAGGAGGTTCTCGAAGGCGATGCGCATCAGATGGGGATCGGCAAGGGCTTGGAGACCGTCTTCAATGCGGAACTCCGCCAGGCGCTCGGGCTGCGCCTTCTGAAGCTCGAGGGAGATCAGTTTGGCCATGTGACTCAGGTCCACGGGCCCCACCGTCATTTTGGTGCGGGCCAATCGGGATAGATTGAGAAGGTCGTCAATCAAAATTCCCATGCGTTCCGTGGCCAGCCGCACACGCCGCAGGTAATCTCTGGCTTCCGCATTGAGGCTGTCGCCGAAGTCTTCGAGTAGAGCAGTGCTGAACCCGGAAATGCTTCGCAGCGGCGCGCGCAAATCGTGCGACACCGAATAGCTGAAGGATTCGAGTTCCCGATTCGCGGCGGTCAACTCCGCGTTTGCTCTCGCCAATTCATCTCGTTGACGTTGCACGGCTTCCTCGGCCCGCTTGCGTTCCGTGATATCGCGAATGGCGCTGGAGACCAGCAGTCCCTCCTCGGTCTGGAGCGGGCTGAGGCTGATCTCCACCGGAAATTCCGTGCCGTCTTTGCGGCTGGCATAAAGCGCCAGCCCCGCACCCATGGGTCGGAGCTTAGGGCTGCCGAAGAACTGATCGCGGTGTCCCCCATGGTTTCCCCGATACCGTGCCGGAAGAAGGGTCTCGACCTTCTTTCCCAAAAGCTCCGTCCGGGAATAGCCGAACAGATTTTCGGTTTGCGAGTTGGTTAGAACGATCTCGCCTTCCGCGTTCACAATGACCATGGCGTCGGGAGCCGATTCCAAAAGGCCGCGGAATTTGTCCTCGGCCCTCTTGCGCGCGGTGATATCGGTGGCCACGTCCAGGCGGGCTGCTCTGCCGTTCAAAGTGAGCGGGACGGAAGTGATTTCGGCGTCGATCGGGGTGCCGTCCCGCTTGCGATGCTTTCGTACGGCAATCGTTTCCTGGTCCGCGCCAGGGGTCGTGTGAGCTCCCGAGGAAGTCGAATGGTCCTCCTGGATTCGGATATCCCGAAGCGTCATGGCCAGAAATTCCTCGCGCGAATAGCCATACTTCCGGACGGCGGATTGATTCACTTCGAGAAACTGAAGGGTCTTGGCGTCATAGACCCATACAGGCAGGGGATTGCTCTCGAAGAGCAAGCGATAATGCTTCTCGGAATGGCGCAGGAACTTGTGACCCGCCCCATCTGGAAGATCTCTGTGACTCAGCCGGTCCATCGGCTCGATGGGATCCATGGAGTTAGCTCCTTCGGCTACAAAACGCAGCGGTAACGAACAACGGTCCGTTAAGAGGCGTGTTAGGAAGGGGTCTGCCATGGTAGCCCAAGGCGGGCAGGTGTCAACGCGCGCGGAACGGAGTGTGTCGCAACCAGGCAATCCAACGCGAGGGCGGCTTGGTCTGAGGCGGAAGGAGGAATCCGCCGGGACACAGCGGCTGGTGCGCGGCGTCACTGCCTTGCGACCCGCTCCGGCGGCAAAGTCTAGCCATGGAAACTTCAATAGAAGGAACTCACACAGCTTACGAGATCGTGCGTATCTTGGAAGATGGGCAACGGGTGCAGGTGGCCACTTTCCATGACCTGAACAAAGCCAGGGGATTGGTTGCGTCGCTGAACGAATACTGGCCCGGCGCTTATTCGATCGTCCCATCCAGTGCAGAGAAGCGCTCGGCCTGAAAGAACTGCCGATTGAGCCGATTCAGCCCTCGCCCTGTCACTTCCATTTCCTCGCAATCGACTAGCCAAGCTTAGGCGCCGCCGCGAGTTCGTCGCCTGGCCCAACGGCTCGTATCCAAGTCGCGTCCAAGCATAAAGGTACCCTTGCCTGATTCCGTGAACCCGGTAATCTTTGACTGCGTCAAAGATCGAGCGATACATCGAGGCCAAATTTGAAAACTTACTGCTTTAGGCGTGGTTATGCGCGGGCTCGTTCGCGTCTGATTTTGCTATCGATTGTTTTTGCGACGCTATCGACTTCCCTGCCCGCACTCGCTCAGCAAGAATATGTAAATCGGTGGGATTTCTTTACCGCGTACTCTCACCTGAGTTCCCCCAGCGTGAGTCTGGAGCAGACCGGATTCAACACTTCCTTCGGGGCCAACCTGACTCGATGGCTGGCTGTGGGCGCGGACTTCAGTGTGTTCAAAGGAGATGGCTCGATCGGCCTGGCAAACACTACGGTCGCGCCAATTCTCGCTCCTTACCTTGGCGGGCTGAATCCTCTGATTCCCTTTAGCGCCACCACCTACACTTTCGCCGCCGGGCCGCAGTTCAACCTTCGTAAATTCAAATGGGTGACTTTGTTCGCGCGCCCCGGCCTGGGCGCCCTGCATGAGTCGGCTTCGCTACAGATTCCCGCGACTCTGGCGCCGCTTGCCTCGCTCGTTCCGGGGCTGAGTCCGAACCTCACCAACACCGTGGTGTTCTACGGGGCCGGAGGCGGCCTCGATTACAACTTGAGCAAGCACGTGGCCATTCGAGTGTCGGCAGATTTCATACACACGCATCTATTCTCGGATCTTTTGGAACCGCGCAACGGAGTTCGTGTCTCGGTCGGGCCGGTCTGGCGTTGGGGAGAAGTGAAATAGCTCGGTGGACGAACTCCTGCTGACCTAAGCCGACGGAGCTGAAATCTAGAGAGCCCGGCGGCTCAACCAGGCTCCCTCGTTGCAATAGGCAAACCCTACAACGCGGCGCAGACCGACTTCACTTCCGTGTACTGCTCCAGCACCTCATGGCCCATTTCGCGGCCCCAGCCCGACTGCTTGTATCCGCCGAAGGGCAAAGCAGCGTCGAAAACGTTGTAGCAATTGATCCACACCGTACCGGCGCGGAGTTTCGCGGCGATCGTGTGCGCTTTCTTGATGTCTTTGGTCCAGACGCCCGCCGCTAAGCCGTAAATCGAATCATTCGCGCGAGGAACAATCTCGTTAGGGTCGCTGAACGGAATGGCGGCCACGACGGGACCGAAGATCTCCTCGCGCTCCACCTTCATCTCGTTACTGGTGTTCACCAACACCGTCGGTTTCACGAAATATCCCTTGTCGCCCAAACGCGAGCCGCCCACCACGGGTTTGGCCCCTTGCTTGATGCCGGATTCGAGATAGCCGCACACGCGGTTCAATTGCTCCTCGGAAACGAGAGGACCCATTTCGCTATCGGGATCGAAGCCCGGCTTGACTCGGATCTTCCCGGCTTGCTGGGCGATGCCATCGACGACTTTGTCGAACACCTTTTTCTCCACGTACAAACGCGAGCCCGCGCAGCAGCATTGGCCGTGATTGAAGAAGATGGCGCTGGCGGCTCCCGGAATGGCTGCGTCGATATCGGCGTCGTCCAGAATGACGTTGGGCGACTTGCCCCCCAGTTCGAGCGAGACTTTCTTCAAATTGCCGGCGGCGGCTTGCACGATCAGCTTGCCCACTTCGGTCGAGCCGGTGAACGCGACCTTATCGACGTCCTGATGAGCCGCGAGCGCGGCGCCGGCAGTCTCTCCAAATCCAGGGACAATATTCACCACGCCATCCGGGAAGCCGGCTTCCTGAATGAGTTCGCCGAGCAGCAAAGCGGAAAGCGGCGTCTGCTCCGCGGGCTTGAGCACCACGGTGCAGCCGGCCGCCAGCGCCGGGCCCAGCTTCCAGGCGGCCATCAGCAGCGGGAAATTCCAGGGAATAATCTGACCGACCACGCCCACAGGTTCGCGCAGTGTGTAGGCCAGATATTTCAATGGCTCCGCGCCGGTGATGGGGATGGTGTTGCCTTCGATCTTGGTGGCCCAGCCGGCATAGTAGCGAAAATGCGCGGCCGCAAGCGGAACGTCGGCGACGCGCGCAACCTTCAGAGGCTTGCCATTATCGAGCGATTCGAGCTGCGCGAACTCTTCCAGGCGCTCCTCGATCAGATCGCCGATTTTCCAGATCAATTTGCCGCGCTCCGCCGGCGATATGCGAGACCATGGACCGGTTTCGAAGGCGGCCCGTGCGGCGCTCACCGCGCGGTTGATGTCCTCGCGGTCGCCTTCGGCCACGTTCGCCAACACCTCGCCGGTCGCGGGGTTGAAGGTGGCGAAGGCCTTGCCCGAAGCGGCCGCCACCCACTTGCCGTTGATGAGCATCTTTCGCGTTTGCGCCACGAATTTGGAAACGTTGGAATCCACGGACGGAATCGATACTGCAGTCGCCATATTCTGACTCCTTTCCTCGGATGAGATGGAAATTTTGGCAAAGCTGAAAAACTAGGCTGAAAGTCGTTGGAGCCCGGCCGCCCTTTAGTGGCTGCCCTTGTAGTCCACAAATAGCTCGGGAAACTGCGCCTTTAAGGCATCGATCTTCGGCAAGTCGCAAATTTGAATGTAGGCATTGCCGGGATTCTTCAAGGCAAAATCCTGGTGATAATCTTCCGCGCGGTAGAAGGCCTTCAGCGGCGTGACCTCCGTAACGATCGGCCCCGGGAAAACCTTGGCTGCGTTCAGCTGCGCGACGTACGCGTTGGCGATGCGCTTCTGTTCCTCATTCGCGTAGAAAATCGCCGACCGATAGGATGTCCCGACGTCCGGCCCCTGCCGATTGAGCTGCGTGGGATCGTGAGCCACGGAAAAGAAGATGCGCAGAAGTTGGCCGTAGGTGATGCGGGCCGGATCGTAGACTACTTCCACCGATTCCGCATGCCCGGTCGTTTCCGTGATCACTTGCCGGTAAGTCGCGGTATCGGCAGAGCCGCCGGAATACCCGGCGGCGGTCTGGACCACGCCTTTGACGCGCTCAAACACGGCCTGAGTGCCCCAAAAGCAGCCACCGGCAAAAACAGCCGTCTCTTTTCCGGCAGCGCCGGCCACGGGCGCGTCCACTTTCGCCGCGGGAATCGGCGAAGTCGGTGCGGCCTTGCCCGAAAGAGCCAGCAAGAAGATCGCAAATCCGGCGAGTAGAAGCGAGTCGAAGGGACGAACAGACATTGCGGCACCTCATCAACGGGATCTATCTCGATCCCCAGCGTTCATTTGCGGTTGCCACGAATATAGTTGAAAGCGCATCCCGGGTACAAGGCCACATTTGCCGTCGCCAGGGTTTTCACAAATCTGCCGGGTAGCCCCAGATAAGAGCATTAGAAGTTCAAGGAATTGGCGGCCCAAATCCCAACGCTCCCTGTACTTCGGGCCAGTTCTTTTCTGGTAATCAACCCTGTACCTTCACGCTTTGAGCATCGCGAGCAATCGTTCACACACCAAGCAGCCCCAAAGGGCATATTCTTGAGCCAGGGAAACCACCGTCGGGCAAGGCCCGATGGAACTGAAGCGCCGAGGCAAGGTATGTCACTCAAGATTATGGTAGCGGACGAAGAACCGCGGACCGTGCAACTCATGAGGGCGCTGGCTACGCCCCTCGGCCACACCGTCCTGCACTTTGAGAATTATCAAACGGCGGGTGAGCGGGGTGAGGCCCAGCCGTTCGATGTGGCTTTCGTAGGCATGCGCCTGCCCGAATCGGGCGGGCTCGAGCTGGCTCACCGCATCCGAAAGTCGCAGGCCAACCATGGCACCCCGATCGTGATGTTGAGTTCGACCGACGACATCCCCAGTTTGCGGAAGGCTTTCGGCGAGGGTGCGGATATGGTGATCGCAAAACCCGTTCATGCGGATCGCCTGCGCCGCATGCTGGCGGCAATGGATTCTCCCGATTGGAAGCACAAAAGGGCCGCGGCGCGCTTGCCGCTGCATACCGAAGTGATTTGCACGTGCGACAACCAGCCGCATGCACTGCGCAGCTTGAACATCAGCGAAAGCGGCATGCTGTTGCAGCCTTCGCTTGACGCAGCGATCGGTTCGAAAGCTTCGCTGGCCTTCAAGATCGGGGAGGTTCGTGCCTCGCTCAATTTACATGCGCGAATTATTCGCAAGGAGGGAAATGATCGCGTGGCCCTCGAGTTCATCGACCTCGCGCCCGAAGACCGTAATGCAATTGAAATTTACGTGACGGGCCACCTCACGGACCTCGAGGTGCACCGAGAGTCGTCGGAATTCGGTCCGCGAAGGGTGTTTCGTCCCTAAAGCCGAGCCCATCGCTTGCCGCTTCCCGGCGCGCTCCACCTCTAATTCCGCACAGGGCCGCGGCCGCCAAACCTTCTCGCCTTCACCCACCGAATCGCTAATTTTGGGATTCATTGCTGAGCTGCCTCTCGGCGCCCGTCGCATCTGCAATTTATGAAGCTCCGGGCATGGAGCCGGCGCATCAGTTCGTAGCATTTCGTAATGACTCGACCGCAATCCGATCCGTTCCTTCCGATAACGACTTCCGCGTCTTGAGACAAAGTACGATTGGCCAAAACGAAATCGTCGGTCGCCCCCACAAACAAATCGATTGACCTGCTCGGGCCAAAGGTGGTATGAGGCGAGCAAGTTCTCGAACAGGTCAAGTACAAAGATGAATTCCGAGAGGCGGATTATGAGTTCTCCTTTGGTCGATCTCTGCGGACACGTGTGCAAAAAAACGAAGAGCGCGCCGGCGTTGTTTGCTGCGTTTCTAGCCGTACTCCTTTTTTGTCTGCCCCTCTTCTCTCAAACCAGTCAGGGCACTCTGGGGGGCGGCGTCTTTGATCAGAGCGGGGGAGCCATCGTGGGCGCCACCGTGACTGTGATTGACGTTTCGAGGGGCGTCACCCGAGCGTTGACAACGGACGGCGCCGGCCAGTATGTAGCCACGAACCTTACGCCCGGCACGTATACGGTCCGCGCCGAAGCCAAAGGCTTCCAGACGGTGGAGCACAGCGGCGTGTTAGTGGAGGTGGGTCAGAGCCTCCGCGTGGACTTGGTGGTGCCGCCTGGCGAGCAAAGCCAGACCGTCACGGTGACCAGCGAGATCCCGGCAATCAACACGACCGATGCGACTTTAGGCGGAACGGTAAGCAACCAGTCCATCGTCGAATTGCCCCTCAACGGCCGCAACTTTGAACGCTTGCTGGATCTGCGTCCGGGAACCGTTACGGCGGTGGGAAGCGGCACAAATGGCAGTTCGAGCACCAACGGCTTACGTACGGTCGCCAATAGCTTCCGGATGGAAGGCATTCTCGGAATGCCCACCGGTACCGGCTCGAGTAATTTGAATGCCAGTTACCGCGGCGGAGATACAGCCTCCCTGGTGCCTATCGACGCCATCCAGGAATTCAGTACCACGGCGAATCCCAAGGCGGAATATGGTTTTAGGGATGGCTCTTTCGTAAACATTGGGATTAAGTCGGGAACCAACTCGATTCACGGCACGGCTTATGCCTTCGGGCGCGATACCACCGCCACCGATTCGGCCAACTATTTCACCGGGCAGGTTACCCCGGCGGCCTTGGAGCAGTTTGGCGCCACGGCGGGCGGGCCGATCCTCAAGGACAAGCTCTTCTGGTTCGTGAGCTTTGAAGCGATCCGCGACCAGAATGGGAATACAAGCACCGTCACGGCGCCCACTTCCGTCGCGGGCGCCGGCGTGGGTAATAGTTTCGTCGACACGTGTAACAATCTGAATCCCACTCATCTGCCCCTGGGCGCAGGGAATCCCATCAATCCTCTCAGCGCGCAGCTCGCGGGGCTCAATGCGCAAACCTGCGTGGTCTCGCCCGCTTCCGCTACCGTGGAGAACATTTTCCCGTTCGTTAACCAGCAGACCACCACGTTTTTCCCCAATACCATCAGTAATGAACCGCTCAACAATGGACTCGCCAAAGGCGACTACGTTCTCGGCCCCCACCACCACGTGAGCGGTTTGGTGTACATATCCAAGTCCACCTCCCATCAGGCGCCCGCTGTCCAACTGCTGCCTCAATATTTCACCCTCGGCGTTAACAATGCACAGCAGTACTCCGGAGACTGGACTTGGACGCCAACTTCCACCTGGGTCAATGATTTCCGCGGGGGCATCGTCTTCACGAAAAATCAAACTCTCAATGGCGACGCAAACATGCTTCCCGGGAACCCTTGGCCTTCCGGCTACGGCATGCCCTCGGGCGTAACCTACCCGCTGTATGGCGGGCTGCCCACGATCAACTTCACCAGTTTCTCAGGCGTTTTGGGGTCTAATGCTCGGACCAGTACCGGCGGCGTACAGGGCGAAATCAATTTCGTCGAAAGTGTCTCCCATTTGCACGGGAATCACGCCTTCAAGTTTGGCTTCGAGCTTGTGCGATTCATCTTTAACCACAACAACTATAGCAACGCCACCGGCACGATTAGCTTCACCACCTTGCAAAGCTTCCTCACCGGCACCCCGAACACCGGGTCGATTTTCTTGGGTCTTGCCGGAACGCAGGGCCGGGCCAACTGGTACTCAGGTTTCTTTCAGGATGATTGGCGCCTCAGACCCAGAGTCACGTTGAACCTTGGCTTGCGCTACGAGGTCTACAGGCCCACGGGAGATGTCTCCAACTTCCTCGGCAACTTTGATCCCAGTGTCAACCCGCTCACGACTCCTGCGATTCAACGAGTTGGCCCGGGTGAACCGCTCACGTCTCTCTACAGAACCGGTTTGGGAGTTGTTTCCCCGCGCCTGGGGTTGGCCTGGGACGTCCAGGGCAACGGGAAAACCGTGGTCCGCCTCGGAGGAGGCATGTTCTCAGCCGGCCCCCTCATGGCAGGCCAATTTACAGCGAGTCCCTGGGGAGCGAATTTCCCCGATATTAAGGTCAATAGTAGCGGTACGGTGGCGAACCAAAACACCTTCACGAATGTTAACCTCTCCTCGGCACAACTCAAGTGGAACACTGCCGCTAACCTGCCGGCGGGCGTTACGATCTTCCCCACTACCGCCACTCAAACGATTGGCGGCGTTACCTATTCAGGACTTACATGCACTGCTCTTACGCCATGCCAGACCGGTGCGATGGCCCATGACTATGGCCCGAATAAATCGGCTCAATGGAATCTGGATATCCAGCGGGCCATCACCAACACCTTGACGCTGGACGTGGCTTACGTGGGCACCTGGGGCTATGACCTATCGCAGCAGAAGGACCTTAACCAGCCTCCCATTGGCACTGGCTACCCCGCACCCGCGCCTGGGAATAACACCAACACCTGCATCACCGCTCCCACCTATGTCTGCAAGTCCAATACCGCTCTCATGCTCGCGGCTGGGGCATACGCCAGCAAGTTCCCCTACCTTAGCCAGATAGACACGGGAACGGCCACTTCCTTTTCCAACTACAACGGTCTGCAGGTGACCTTGCAAGCACGGAGATACCACGGAGTCTCTTTCCTTTCGGGCTACACCTATTCTCATAACCTCGCCGGCCCCGAGGGCCGTCCGGACACCATCGGTGTTATTCAGCCATCCGACATAAACAACCTGGGTTTGAACTACGGAAGCGACGGGCTCAAGCATCGTTTTTCATTCTCGCCAACTTACGACATACCCGGGAGAAAAGCGCCGGGGCAAATGCTGGAAGGCTGGTCGGTCAATGCCATCTTGGTTCTTCAGACGGGCTCGTACCTCACCGTGGAGGACCTTACAAAAACCGACTGGCTCGGAACCAACGAGATACTGAACCAGGGGCTTGGCGGCGGCGTCGAACAGTATTGGAACTTCGTCGGGCCGCGCAATGCCTTCGCGCACAACGCCGTTGCTCCCACCAAATTGACGGGAAACGCTGCCTTGGCCGATCCCGCCTGCTTTGCTGCGGCTCAGGCTCCCTACGCCGCCGGCAGCACCAACGCCCAACTCGCCGTAGCCGCGCTCTTTAACGGTGGCTGTTACAAATCGAATGGCGGCATTTTGACTCCTCCCGCTTACGGAACCCTCGGAAACGCAGGCCATGGCTTTTTCGTCGGGCCGAGCTACAAGAACGTGGATTTTTCCGCGTCCAAGCTCTGGAAGTTCCGCGAAGGGTACAGCGCCCAGTTCCGGGTGGAATTCTTCAATCTCCTCAACCACACGGATTTCGCGAATTTCGGTACCGATCCGTCCAAGTCATCCTTCGGTTTCGCCAGTTCCACGCCGGATTCGAGCAACCCGGTGCTCGGGTCGGGAGGACCGCGCCATATCCAGTTTGGCTTGAAGCTAAGCTTCTAACATCGCTAACTCGTTCGCCGGTTGGCCAAGCGGGCTCCGAAATCCGTTTGCGCCGCCGCGGCTCTTGACGCCCCGCCATAAAAAGATGGAACATGCCGGGAAGGATTACGTGGAGGACTTATGAAATCGCGAACGTCTAGCCTGGTGGCCGTCGTGTGCTTGACGGCCTCGCTCTTCCTCGTGGCGCCTCAGGCCGGTGCCAAGCCCGCGAAGGCGCCTAAACCCTCGAGCGATTCCTCCACGGGTGCAATCAAGACATTTTCCACCGAAGATATCGCGCGAGAAGGAATCTATTACGCCGGCGGCCAATACGTGGGGGAAAAAGGCAAGGAAACCATGGGCGGCGACGCTTACGTCGTGGTGTGGGTGCCCAAGCAGATCAAGCATCCCTATCCCATCGTCTACGTGCATGGCGCGGGACAGACGGCCACCGACTGGGAACAGACGCCCGACGGCCGGCCCGGCTGGGCCTACTACTTCGCGAAGCTAGGCTACGTGCAGTACATGGTGGATTCGCCCGCGCGCGGCCGATCGCCCTACGTCCCGGGACACGATGGCGAGCTGACCATCCGCACCGCGCCCAATCTGGAGGAGATCTTCACGGCCTCGGCGAAAAAGGGCAATTTCCCCCGCGCGCATCTGCACAATCAGTTTCCCGGCACCGGGATGATGGGCGACCCTGTCTTCGATACGTTCGCCAAGACCCAGGTGCAGTTTCTGGGCGGCGGCGTGCCGGTGAGCCAGGATGAGCTAACGCACCGGGCGCTCGTCGCCTTGCTGGACGCCATCGGCTCCCCCGTGATTCTGCTGACCCACTCCCAAGGCGGCACGCCCGGCTGGCTCACGGCGGATTCGCGGCCGAACCTGGTGAAGGCCATCGTCACGATCGAGCCTGCCTCGCCCCCGATTCATTCCGTGGACACGGCTACCCTGCAATACAACTCCGGCGGCGGCCTATCCTGGGGAGTTGCCGGCCAGCCGGTCACTTACGATCCGCCGGTCAAGGACCCCGCCGAACTGAAGCCGGTGCTCGAGGCCAAGTCCGACGCGCCCGGCGACGTGGTGCCCTGTTACATGCAGACCGAGCCCGCGCATAAGCTGATTAATCTCGAGAAGATTCCCGTGGTTTATCTCTCGGCCGAGGGCGGCTATCACCGCGAATACGATCCCTGCCTCGCAAAATGGCTCAACCAGGCCGGCGTGCACACGCAGTTCGTGCCCCTCGAATCCGTAGGCATCCACGGCAACGGCCACGAGATGATGCTGGAGAAAAACAGCGATGATATCGCCAAATTCATCGCCGATTGGATGGCCAAGAATATTCCCGAGGAGAAGGTAAACCCCCGCACGGCCATGCCGCCTTCTTCGATTCCCACTTTCTCCACCGAAAATATTGCCCGCCAGGCCTCCTACTACGCAGGCGGACAGTATGTGGGCCCGAAGGGCAAGGAAGTGATGGGCGACGCCATGTACACCGAGGTTTGGGTGCCCAAGCAGCCCAAGCATCCTTATCCCATCGTCTTTTTCCACGGGAACGGGCAGACCGGCGCGGTTTGGCGGCAGACGCCCGATGGACGCGCGGGTTGGGCTTACTATCTGATGGCCCAGGGCTACACCGTTTACATGGTGGATTATCCCGCGCGCGGGCGCTCCGCGTACGTGCCGGGTGGCGTTGGCCCCGATGGGCGCCTGAACATCCGCACCGCGCTCGATCTCGAACAGATCTGGACCGCGCCTGTGCCTTCGGGCGGCAATTTCCCCCGCATGAAGCTCTACACGCAATGGCCCAGCGATTCGCCGATGAAGGGCATGCGCGGCGATGCCGTCTTCGATAATTTCATCCGTGGCCAGGTGCCGTTTGTGAATAACCAGGAGGAGTTGGTGCTTCCCGCGAGCGAGGCCTTGCTCGACGCCATTGGCAAACCGGTGATTCTGATCACCCACTCGCAGGGCGGCGATATGGGCTTCGACGCTACGGATAAGCGCCCCAAGCTCGTCGCCGGAATGGTAGCCATCGAGCCGGGCGGCCCGCCGATGCGCACCGTCGATACAGCCAAAGTTGCCTACACCGATCAGGCCCGCAGCACCTGGGGCCTCACCTCGATGCCGTTCCACTTCGATCCGCCGATCAGCAGCCCTTCGGAATTAAAAGTACATTTGAAGCCGTCCACCCGCCCCGATGAAGTGGGCTGCTACGTCCAAGATGAACCGGCGCACAAACTGGTCAGCTTCGAAGGACTGCGCATCCTCTCCATCTCAGCCGAGGGAACTTATCACCGCGTCTTCGACGCCTGCATGCCGGAGTGGCTCAATCAAGCCGGCGCGAAAGACGACTTCATCCGGCTCGAGGACGTGGGCATTCACGGCAACATGCACGAAATGTTTCTCGACCGCAATAGCGACGTCATCATCAAGTTCATCGACGACTGGCTGAACAAGAACATCAACCATGCAGCGCCAAACGGACGATTGGTGAGCGAAAAATAAAGAAAAGCGGCCACTGAAAAATAGGTGATAGGAGATCGCAAATGAGACTCGCCTTGCCTTTGCTCTTATGCGTGCTTTTGCTGGGAACAGCACTCGCGGCCCAAACTGCCAACGACTACGCTGAATACCAGGGCTGGATGAAGTCCAACGCCGCGACCGTGGCCGATCTGAATCAACGCCTGACTGCCAAGGACGGCGCCGCGGCCCACACCGACGTGCGCAAACTCCAGGAGAATCTGGCCATGGTGATGGCCTATTGGCAATCGCGGAACATAGCGGATGGAGCGAGATTCTCTCTCGACGGCAGCTACGGGCTGGCTCAAGTCGATGTCCTGATCTCGCAAAATAAGTTCGATGAAGCGGCAGCCGCCTTGAAGACCGCTCAGAACTCCTGCGCAAGCTGTCATAAAGTGCATCGCGACAAAGCCGCTGACGGATCGTTCACCATCAAGTAGCCCGCTTGAAGCGCCCGGTTTGGCGCCGCTACAAAAACGGCTACAGCAAGACGCAAGCCAAGTGCAAGGAATTGGCCGGCCTGTTACCATCCCCCTATGTCGAAGGTGCGTTTACCCGTTTCGCCCCTCCTGATTGCGAAGCTGGCCTTCCTCGCCCTCATTTGCGCCGCCGCAACCCTTTGCCATGCTCAAACCGATTCGGTGGTATGCAGCCGCGGCACCGGTAGCTTCGGAATCACGTTTCGAACCGGTGTCACGGTCGAAGTCGGAGCCGCGCGGAGGGACGGGCTCGCCACCCGAATGTGCCAAGCCACGATAGGGTGGGACAAGCGCAGCCTCGTCGTCACCGACGCAGCCGCTCAGGTGGACGTCGACGCGCTGGGCATCGATCTGGGCCTGGGAACGCCGGTGGTGGCCTTCCAGGTGAAGCGCGCCGATGCCGACTGCTGCCGCACGCTTCTCGTCTATTCGCTCCAAAAGCCCCCAAGATTGCTGCGAACCATAACCGGTGGCAGCTTCTTCAGCGCCGCCGACGCCGAGCTCGATGGCCGAATCGAAATTTGGACCAACGACGCCGCTTCGGCGCACGAGTTTTACGACCCCGATGTCGATAGGGCGGAGCTTGCGCCCACCGTTGTCCTTCGCTTTGTCCACGGCCGGTTGCTGGACGTAACTCCTCAATTTCACGCTTATTTTGACAACGAAATTGCCGGGCTGCGCGCCCAGCTCAATTCCGACGATCTCCGAGAGTTTAAAAACAGCAATGGCCGATTGCCCCCCAGCGCGCATTTCTCGGCGGAAGATTTGCGCATAAGCGTAAACCTGCAGCGCACCAAAATCGCAGTTTTGCGGATCGTCTCTTCTTATCTTTATAGCGGCCGCGAACAGATCGCCTGGAATTCGTTAGAGGAGATGTGGCCGGCGGCGGACCTCAACCGCATCCGGTCGGCAATTCTCAGCACGCGAGCGAAGGGAATCCTCGCCCAAGTGGACGGTGTTTCGCCTCCGGGCCCGTCCCGAGTAGGTTTGACAAAAGTTTACGACATCAGAAGCCAGCCGGTGGAGCAGCCGGACACAAGATTCACCAAGCGCATCGGGCCACGGAGCGAACCGCCCATCCTGCCGCCCGTGCCGATCCTGATCGATCGCCAAGCCCCCGCGGGCCAATCCGAGGCAAGCATCTCCGGCTTCGAAATCCTCTTGGATCTGACGATTGATTCGGCTGGCAAAGTTCGATCGGCGCAGTCCAATGATCCGTTGTTTGATGCCTCGCTGAAAGAAGCGACGACTCGGTGGAAGTTCATCCCCGCATACAACGGGCGCGATCCCATCGCCAGCCGCATCTATCTCTTCATCTCTCCGAAACGCTAGATTCGGCGCCGGCGCCGCTCCCACGCAGTTGACCGCGGAACTCGTTATGTGTTACTAGCAACCTAGGCGTTCACCTGTCGGCAGTTATATAATCGCCACTGTTCCTGAGGAGATCGTATGAAGTTGACGGTCTGCCTGGCCCTGATAGTAACTGGCGTGCTCGCCGCCGGCCCGTCGTTCGCACACCACGGCACCGGCGTAGGTTGAATCAGGAGTTCCAAATGCGAAATCGATGGAATGATTCTCTTGCAGTCATCGCCGCCATACTGGCGTTCTCAGCGGTAAGTTTTGCCCAAACGTATGGCACCCCCGGATACGCGCCGGGTACCTGGAAGCCGCAGGAATTACCGAAAGATCTTTCCAAGCCCAAGCCCTATAACCCGCGCGACTTCTCCGGGGTTTGGTCCTCGCCGACCAAGGCCGGCTATTTCGAAAGGCATGCCCTTAACGACAAGTGGCTGCCTATCCAGGATAAGAGCATTCCCGATCAGATGAGATCGCAAACCTATCCGCCTCCCCTAACCGATTGGGGCAAAGCCAAATTCGAGGCCACCAAGCCTAGTTATGGCCCTCGTTCTGTTCCTCCCGGATTGGGCAATGATACGGTTTCCACGTGCGATCCCATGGGTTACCCGCGCGACTTGTACGAGGCCAATCTGCGGCCCTTTGAGATCATCCAGACTCCCGACAGAATGCTGATCCACATGCAGTACCACGAGATCTGGCGGCAAGTCTGGACCGACGGACGAGACCTCCCCAAGGATCCCGATCCAGCTTGGATGGGATATTCGATCGGCAAATGGGACGGAGACACTTTCGTCATCACCTCCACCGGATACGACGAACGCACCTGGCTCGATCACCTTGGCAACCCCCATAGCGATCAGATGGTTCTCGTCGAACGCTGGAAGCATCCTGACGCCGACACCCTGACGCTGGACATGACCATCACAGACCCGAAGACGTACACCGCGCCCTGGGTCGGCGATACCATCACCTTTGTGCGCGCCAAGGCGGCGATTTTCGAGGAGCTCTGCGTTCCTTCCGAAGAAGAGCACTTCAACGATCGCATCAGGGACGCCGCCGTCGGCTCGGCCAAACCCTGACCCGAATAGCGCAGCTGCCCATAAGCGAACAAGAGTTACTTCCACATCTACACGACCACCGCGCTATCCCTCGGCATGCCTGCGTCCCCGCAGAACCCGCTGCGGTGTCCATCGGTCTCAACTTCCGAGCAGCCCGTCACTCGGGCAGGGCCTAGTCAGGCGGTTCGACGCATTATCGGGAAAGTACAAAACTGCGAACTGGACTGGATGACGTTAGGGAATTCGCGCCCCCGCGGAAGACGGGGCCTGATTCTCGAGTTGAGCCAGCTGGTCGCGGAGGCTTGCGGCTTCATCGCGATCTTTGGCGGCCTGGATATGGTACTTCTCGGCGCCGACGCTGCCTATCGCGCCAAAGAGTTTGCTGACTACATCCTTTTTGCCTTTGTCCATACCTTCAAGTTGGCTGACGAGATCGTCCTGGTATAGGGCGTCGGTCTCCACTTCGTCGATGCGATGCTGAAGGTCCTGGATGTTCGCCCAGCGCTGAGCTTGATCGATAGCGGCATCGTGGACAGCCGCCGAGGCATTTTGCAACGTCCCATCTTCCTCAAGATCCGCTGTAAATGCTTCGAGATTCCTTTCGCCGTTGATATTGCCCCGGGCGGCGGACAATTGGTACCAACTCAAGGCCCAAGCATCGTCCTGCTGCACCCCTTGGCCGTATTGATACATCCACCCGAGCTGGTTCTCGGCGTCGCCGTTGCCCTGGGCCGCGGCTTGGTCGAACCACGACATCGCCTTGGCGTAATCGGTAGAAACGCCGGTGCCATGTTGAAAGTCGTAGCCGATATTCTCCTCGGCTTGGCCGTTGCCATGTTCCGCGGCTTTGTAATACCAGGAAAGAGCCTCCGCGTAATTCTGCTGCTGGCCCCATCCTTGCTCCGCCAAGTAGCCCAGCTGGTTTTCGGCGTTGGAACTGCCGTGATCGGCGGCGCGGCGGTACCAGGCGAGAGCCTGGGCGTAATCGCGTTTCACACCAAGTCCGGACTGGTAGAAGTATCCGATCTCCTCCTCCGCATCAGCGAGATTCTGGCCGGCCGCTTTGCGGTACCAGGTGAAGGCTTGCTTGTAATCACGATGCACGCCGTGGCCGGCTTCGAACAGACCCGCCAGGTTGTATTGCGCGAGCGCGTAGCCCTGGTTTGCTGCCAGACGATAGTAGCTTGCGGCGCGCTTGTAATCCTGTGCCAGACCGAAGTTGTTTTCGTACATGCTGCCGAGCTCGTTCTGTGCAGGAGCATAGCCCTGCGCAGCCGATTTGCGGTACCAAGCCAGCGCCTGCGCGTAATCGAGCGTCGCGTAGCGGGCCCGAAAGTAAGAATCTCCCAGGGCAAATTGCGCCTGTGCATCTCCCGCGGTGGCCGCCGCGAGAAGAGAGTTGGATTCAGTGCCCGGCGGCGCAGCAGTTTGAGTCGAACCCTGCGTGGGTGCCTGTGCTCGCGCAACGGCAGCCAATGCGAAGAAGAAGAACGCAGCCAGCTTGGCCGTAGTCCGAAAGCCCATAGAAATCTTCCCCTCGACGATTCGCGCGGATGGCTCCCGCTTCTGTGCAGCCCGGGCCTATCGCCGCGATCTGCAAGATCGCATGACCCCGCAATCGTCTGCCACCTTTCAGTAGCTTGCCAGACTGAGGCTCACATAACGATAGGCTGCTGGTACCGAGGAGACAGAATGTGCTCAACATTGTAACCGCAGCCACTTCGTCCGTTACGCGACGCGCTGGCGGCGATTCTCCCGCTGCTCCCTCCAATTTCCGCCCTAAGACAGTGCCTGGGGACGGCTGCGGAAGGATGGCCCACAATATCTACGGCCCGGGTTGGCTAAGCACCCTGCCTAAACGGAACTTGCATCAAACGAAATGGGTCTATATGCGCAGGCGCAATCGGACCCCAATTGTGAACTTTGCGAAGAAGGAAAGGTCGGCGTTGCCATCGGTATCGCTTCTTTGAAGCTGCGCTAGCCCTCTGAACAAATCGATTTTCAGCAGGCCAAAGTTGGTGATTCACACGCGAGGCGCAATCGCCTTTCAGGAACTCCGGCGGATCGGATCAAGCGGCCCCTTAACTTGCGGTGCCGGGTCCTCCGCCAAACGCCAGCAAGTCACAGCGAGAGAGGCCGCCGATGCCCGAGAAGAGTGGGATCTCCGCAACCTCTGAAAGGCCGGAACTGGAACCGGCGCCCGCTCCACCCCATGCCCATAAGCATTCCAAGCGCTGGTTATGGGCTGCCGCCGCCATCGTTTTGCTGATCGCGGGTGGAATCGCCATCGCCATCACGCGAAAGGCATCCCAGACTTCAGCTCAAGCGAAGGCCGCGGCGCCGCCTCCTGCCGCTGTAACCATCCACACATCTACGGCCAGCAAGGGGGACATCGACGTCTTTGTCAGCGCTCTAGGCACCGTCACGCCGGTCTATACCGTCAATGTCACCAGCCGTGTGACCGGCGCCATCGACAGCGTCGCCTATAGCGAGGGACAGCTCGTTCATAAAGGCGACCTCCTGCTCGAAATCGATCCACGGCCCTTCCAGGCGGCGCTCACCCAGGTTCAAGGTCAGCTCGCGCACGATCAAGCCTCCCTGCAGGAAGCGCAAATCGATCTCGACCGCTACCAAAGCGCTTATCAGCGCAACGCCATCGCCAAGCAACAGCTCGACGATCAAGAGCAGGTGGTTCACCAATTCCAAGGCACCGTCGAAAACGATCAGGGCCAGGTGGAAAACGCCAAGCTCAACCTGGTCTACTGCCGCCTCACTTCTCCGATTGACGGCCGCGTGGGTCTCCGCTTGGTCGATCCCGGAAACATCGTGCAGGCCAATGGCACCACGCCCTTGCTGGTGATCACGCAACTCCAGCCCATCACCGTTATTTTTAGCGTTTCCGAAGATTATCTCCCGGAGATTCAGGCCCATTTCCGCCAAAAGCGGCAGATGGAAGTCATCGCTCTGGATCGCGCCCAGCAGACCAAGCTGGCCACCGGCTATCTCCTGACCCTGGATAATCAGATCGACCCCACCACCGGCACCATCAAACTGCGCGCCCAGTTCGCCAATCAGAACGACGCGCTCTTCCCCAACCAGTTTGTGAATGCCAGCCTCCTGGTGGATACGCAGCACGGAGCCACCCTGCTCCCTACTGCCGCCATTCAGCGCAATGCCCAGGGCGCTTATGTGTACGTAGTGAAGCCAGACCAGACTGTCGCCATGCAATCGATCATGGTGGGCACAACGCAAAGCGACAAGGCGGCCGTAGCCGGCGTTAACCCGGGACAGGTCGTCGCGGCTGATAATTTTGACAAGCTCCAGGACGGCATCAAGGTAGAGGTGAACTCGGCGTCCCAGGACAACACGGTATCCAGGACCAATACCCAGGGTGGCGGCCCGTGAGCCCCTCACGCCAGTTCATCCTTCGCCCGGTAGCTACCTCGCTCCTCATGGCCGCGATTCTGCTCGCTGGCATTGTGGCCTTCTTGCAGCTGCCGGTCTCCGCTCTCCCTGAAGTCGACTATCCCATCATTCAGGTTTTAACGTTCTACCCCGGAGCCAGTCCGGACGTCATGGCCTCGGCCGTCACCGCGCCTCTCGAAAGGCAATTCGGCGAAGTGCCCGGGCTGAATCAGATGACCTCCACGAGCTCGGATGGCTCCTCTCTGATCATCCTGGAGTTTGCGCTCAGCCTGGATATCGATGTGGCGGAGCAGGAGGTGCAGGCCGCCATCAACGCCGCCCAAACGTATCTTCCCGCGGACCTGCCCACGCCGCCCATTTACAGCAAAACCAATCCCGCCGACGCTCCCATTTTGACGCTGGGGCTCACATCGAATGCCTTACCGCTGACCAAGGTGGAAGATCTCGCGGACACGCGCCTCGCCCAGAAAATATCCCAGTTGACGGGCGTGGGCTTGGTGAGCATCAGCGGAGGCCAAAAACCTGCCGTTCGCATCCAGGCTAATCCCACGGCGCTCTCCTCCTACAACATCAACCTCGAAGATGTGCGCTCCGCGATCCAGCAGACCACCGTCGATTTGGCCAAGGGCAGTTTCGACGGGCCGGATCAGTCCTATCAGATCGACGCCAACGATCAGCTTCTAACCAGCAAAGATTACCGCCCGGTCATCGTCGCCTATCGTAACGGCGCCCCGGTGATGCTCTCGGATGTGGCCCGGGTCGTGGATAGCTCTGAAAACCTGAAGCAGGCCGCCTGGATGAACTCTGTCCCGGCGGTGATTATGAATATTCAGCGGCAACCCGGCGCGAACATTATCGAAGTGGTTGACCGCGTCAAGGAACTGCTGCCCCACCTGACCAGCACACTGCCCTCGTCGGTGCAAGTTTCCGTTTTGACCGACCGCACCACCACGATTCGCGCTTCTGTGAAAGACGTCGAATTCGAGTTGATGCTCACCGTCGGGCTTGTCGTCATGGTCATTTTCTTGTTTCTCCGCAGCGTGGCCGCCACTGTGATTCCCAGCGTGGCCGTGCCGCTCTCGCTGGTGGGAACCTTCGCCGCGATGTATCTGCTTGGCTATAGTTTGAACAATCTCACCCTGATGGCTTTGACCATCTCCACCGGCTTCGTTGTGGACGACGCCATCGTGATGATCGAAAACATCGACCGTTACATCGAAGCCGGAGAAAAGCCCCTCGATGCCGCGCTGAAAGGCGCGGAGCAAATCGGCTTCACGATTCTCTCCCTCACCATCTCCCTGATTGCCGTGCTCATTCCGCTGCTGTTCATGGGAGACATCGTCGGGCGTCTGTTCCGCGAATTTGCCATCACCCTGGCGGTCACCATCGTGGTTTCCGCCGTCGTTTCCCTCACTCTCACGCCGATGATGAGCGCCCGCCTGCTGCGCCACAGGCCCGAGTCCGAAAAGGGCCGCTTCTATCGCGCCTCCGAGCGCGTGTTCGAAGAAGTGATCGCGTTTTACGGAAGAACCCTGAAGTGGGTCTTACAACACGAGTACTCCACCTTGCTGGTGGCCGCCGCTACCCTCGTCCTCACCATCTTTCTGTACATCGTCGTGCCCAAAGGCTTTTTCCCCGTGCAAGACACGGGCGTGATCCAGGGCATCTCGGAAGGGCCGCAGGACGTCTCCTTCCCGGCCATGGCCCAGAGGCAACAAGACCTTGCCGCCGTGATCTTGAAGGATCCCGCCGTGGAGAGCCTGTCTTCGTTTATTGGCGTGGATGGGATCAATACCACTCTGAACAGCGGCCGCATGATGATCAATCTCAAGCCGCTCGAGCAACGCAAGATCAACGCCACCGACGTGATGAGCCGCTTGCAGCCCCAGCTGAACAAAGTGGAGGGCATACGCCTCTACATGCAGTCGGTGCAGGATTTGACGGTAAACGATCGAACCACGCGCACCCAGTTTCAGTACACCTTGGAGGATCCCGACGCCGATCAGCTGAGCCTATGGACTTCCCGCCTGATGACCAAGCTCGATTCTCTCCCCCAACTGCAAGACGTGGCCACCGATCAACTCCTCGGCGGGTTGCGAACCTCCCTGGTGATCGACCGCGTAACCGCTTCGCGGCTGGGAATTACCCCGCAGCAGATAGACGCCACGCTTTATGACGCTTTCGGCCAGCGGCAGATCACGACGCTTTTCACTCAGCTCAATCAGTATCACGTCGTCCTGGAAACGCAGCCGGACTTCCAGAAAAACCCGGCGAAATTGGACGACATTTATGTTCGCGTCGCCGCGGCGCCCTCCACGTCGACGGGCACTGGTGCCACCGTGACTGCCGCTTCGACTTCGAGCACCAGCGGGGCGCCGGGTCCCGGCATACAGACCGCGGCAGCGAGCGCTGCCGCGGGACCGACTTCGATTCCCACCGGGGGCGAAGTGCCGCTGAGCACCTTCGCTCACTTTGAATCCGGAGTCGGGCCACTGGCGGTGAATCATCAAGGCCAATTTCCGGTGGTGACCATCTCCTTCAACCTGGCTCCCGGCGTGTCGCTGGGTGAAGCCACCGACGCAATTGCCCAAGCTCAGCGGCAAATCGGCATGCCGCCAGGCGTCGTCGCCTCCTTCCAAGGCACGGCCGAGGCCTTTCAAGCCTCGCTCAAAAATGAGCCGCTGCTCATTTTGGCCGCCGTAGTTACGGTTTATATCGTCCTGGGCGTTCTCTACGAGAGTTACATCCACCCCATCACGATTCTTTCCACATTACCCTCGGCCGGAGTCGGCGCGATTTTGGCCCTGATGATCTTCCATCAAGAGCTTGGCGTCGTCGCCCTGATCGGCATCATCCTCCTGATCGGCATCGTCAAAAAGAACGCCATCATGATGATCGATTTCGCTCTCGAGGCAGAGCGCAAGCACGGCAAGAATTCCGTGGACGCTATCTACGAAGCCTCGCTCCTCCGCTTTCGTCCCATCATGATGACCACCATGGCCGCGCTACTGGGCGGCTTGCCATTGGCGCTCGGATCTGGAATGGGCTCGGAGTTGCGCCGCCCGCTAGGCATCGCCATCGTGGGCGGCTTGATCGTCAGCCAATTGCTCACCCTGTACACCACGCCGGTGATCTACATCTTCTTCGACCGCCTGGCCCTGAAACTTACCGGTTCGCGCCACAATCTGGGAACGGTCGATACTGAAGCCGATCCGCACCCGCACGGCGGCGCGAGCGAACCGGCATGAATCTCTCGGCGCCTTTCATTCGCCGGCCCGTCGCCACCACTCTGCTCACGGTGGCCATCGCCCTGGCTGGAGCCGTCGCCTTCACGCTATTGCCCATTGCCAGGCTCCCGGAGATCGACTTCCCCACCATCTCGGTCGCCGCTGCTTTGCCGGGAGCCAGTCCCGAAATCATGGCCTCCTCGGTAGCCACGCCCCTCGAACGCCAGTTCGGCCACATTGCCGGCGTCACGCAGATGACCTCGACCAGCTACCTCGGCACGACGGGCATCGTGTTGCAATTCGATCTGAACCGGGACATCGACGCCGCGGCAAGAGACGTCGAGTCTGCCATCAACGCTGCTCGCGGCTATCTGCCTACGAATCTGCCCGGCAACCCTACCTACCGCAAGGTGAATCCAGCCGACGCACCCGTCCTCATTCTCTCCTTGACCTCAAATATCTACGATCAAGGCCAGCTCTACGACGCCGCTTCCACCATCATGCAGCAAAAGCTCTCTCAGATCCCCGGTGTCGGCCAGATCGTCGTCGGAGGAAGCTCGTTGCCCGCCGTGCGCGTGGAAGTCAATCCCACCCAGCTCAATGCCTACGGCCTAAGCCTCGAGACGCTCCGTAACGTTTTGGCCGTGCAAAATGCCAATAGCCCCAAAGGGCAGATCGCCAACGACGCTACCACCCAGGACATCGCCGCCAACGATCAGCTTCTCAAAGCCCAATACTACCAGCCGCTGATTGTGGGTTATCACAATGGCGCCGCGGTCGTCCTGAGCGATATCGCCGAGGTAGACGACTCCGTCGAAGATATCCGCGCCACCGGTTTGATGAACGGCAAGCCTGCCATTCTCCTCATCGTCTTTCGCCAGCCGGGCGCAAACATCATCGATACGGTCGATAGCGTGCAAAGCGCCATTCCTCAGCTCAAGGCCTCTCTGCCGGCCGGGATCGACGTCACCACGGTGCTGGATCAGACGGTCACCATCCGAGCCTCGGTTCACGAAGTCGAGGTCACCCTGATGATCGCCATCTTCCTGGTCGTTCTGGTGGTGTTTGCCTTCCTGCGCAGCCTGCGCGCCACCTTCATCCCCAGCGTGGTCGTGCCCGTCTCCTTGATTGGCACATTCGGCGTGATGTACCTGGCCGGCTTCAGCTTGGACAATTTATCTCTCATGGCCCTCACCATCTCCACCGGTTTCGTAGTGGACGACGCCATTGTAGTGATCGAAAACATCACCCGGTACATCGAGCGGGGCATGGGCCCGATGCAGGCGGCATTGCAAGGAGCGCAGGAGATCGGCTTCACGGTCCTCTCCATCAGCGTTTCTCTGGTGGCCGTATTCATTCCCCTTTTGCTCATGGGCGGCATCGTGGGCCGTTTGTTTCGCGAGTTTTCGGTCACCCTATCGGTGGCCATTCTTGTTTCCCTGGCCGTTTCTCTCACCACCACGCCGATGATGTGTTCCCGCCTTTTAAAGCGCGTGAGCGAAGAAGACCACGGCCGCATGTATCAGGCCAGCGAGCGATTTTTCCAACGCATCATAAAACTTTATGGGCGCACCCTCTCCGTCGTACTGGAATACGCACCGATCACCCTGGCTATTCTTCTGATTACCATAGCCCTGAACGTCTATCTGCTGGAGATTGTCCCCAAGGGTTTTGTCCCCGAGGAAGACACCGGCCGCATCTCCGGCACCATCATTGGAGATCAGGACAGCTCCTTCCAAGCCATGAAGGAGCGCATCGCCCGCTTCGTAAACATCATTAAGGCCGATCCAGCCGTCGATGCCGTGCTGGGGTTTAGCGGCAGCGGCGCGGGCACCACCGTGAACACCGGAAGGGTTTTCATGTCTCTGAAGCCGCTGGAGGAGCGCAAGATCAGCGCCGGCGAACTCATCGACCGCCTCCGTCCGCAGCTTGCCGAGGTGCAAGGCGCCACGCTGTATTTGCAAGCAGTGCAAGACATCACCGTCGGCGGAAGGATCGGGGCGGGCGAGTACCAATACACCATCCAGAGCGACAATCTGGACGATCTAAACCAATGGGGGCCCGTGCTGCTCCAGAAAATGCGCCAACTCCCTCAGCTCACCGACGTCAGCACCGATCAGCAAAACAGCGGTTTGGACGCCGGCCTGGATTACGACCGCGACACCGCCGCCCGCCTGGGAATCACGCCGGAGTTGATCGACAACACGCTGTACGACGCCTTTGGCCAGCGCCAGGTCTCGACAATGTACACGCAGTTGAATCAATACCACGTGGTGATGGAGGTTGCGCCTCAATTCTGGCAAGGCCCGCAGGGTTTGGACGACGTTTATGTCGCCACCGCCAACGGCACCCAGGTCCCCCTGAGCACATTCGCAAAATATCGCGCAAAATCCGCGCCGCTGGCCGTGAACCACCAGGGCCAATTCCCTTCCGTAACCATCTCCTTCAATCTCGCATCCGGCATCGCCCTCGGCGATGCGGCGCAAGCCATCGGAGAGATGGAACGCAGCATCTCCCTGCCCTCGTCGATACAAGGCATGTTTGCGGGGACCGCCCAGGCCTTTCAGTCGTCTCTGTCCACCGAACCGATGCTCATCGTTTTGGCTTTAATGGCCGTGTACATCGTGCTCGGCATTCTGTACGAGAGCTATATTCATCCCATCACCATCTTGTCCACGCTGCCATCGGCGGGCGTCGGCGCGGTTCTGGCTCTTATGATCACTCGCACCGAGCTCAGCGTCATCGCGCTGATCGGCATTATCCTGCTGATTGGAATCGTCAAAAAGAATGCCATCCTGATGATCGATTTCGCCCTGGCCGCGGAACGAAACGAAGGCAAGAGCCCCAGGGACGCGATTTACGAGGCCTGCCTTCTGCGCTTCCGTCCCATCATTATGACCACCATGGCCGCGATGCTCGGAGCCGTGCCCCTTGCGGTCGGCACGGGAATGGGTTCGGAGTTGCGCCGCCCGCTGGGCATCGCCATTATCGGCGGACTCATCGTGAGCCAGATGCTTACGCTTTACACCACGCCCGTCGTGTATCTCTATATGGATCGCCTGCGCCTCCGGTTCGGCCATCATCGTTTCGTGCACCATGAACCGGAGCAAGCGCCAGGAGCAGCAGATTGACGCACCGCCCTCCAGGCGGAGGAGAATATGGAAGCCATATCCAAGCGATTTCCGGAGCGATGTTCCGAGCGTCGTTCCCAGCGATTGTCGAAAAATTTGATCCTGCTCTCGGCTTTAGCTCTGCTGCCGTTGAGCGGATGCACCGTCGGCCCGAAATACGTTCGGCCTTCGGTCGCCACTCCCCCCGCTTACAAAGAGCTCACTCCCGAAACCTCTCAGGCCCTGGGCTGGAAAACGGCGCAGCCCGCCGACGGCGCTCTCCACGGAAAATGGTGGGAGATTTTCAACGACCCGGAATTGAACTCCCTCGAAGAACGGGTGAACGTCTCCAACCAGAATGTTGCCGCGTCGACCGCCGCCTTCATGTCCGCGCGAGCCTTGATCCGCGAGGCCCGCGCGCAGTATTACCCCACGGTTACCGCCAATCCCGCGATCACCCAATCGCGGCAATCGGCCAACGCATTTGGAGGAGCGCTGGGGAATACCACGGCCGCCGGCCGATCCTTTACCAATTACGATCTGCCCTTCGACCTTACCTGGCAGGCTGACCTCTGGGGCCGCGTCCGCAATACGGTGCGGGCCAATATCGACGCGGCGCAAGCCAGTGCCGCCGATCTGGAAAACGTGCGGCTCACCGAGCAGGCCCAGGTCGCCATGAACTACTACGAACTGCGCAACGAAGACTCCCTGAAGCAGCTGCTCGATTCCACCGTGGCCGCCTACCAGCAGTCCCTCGATTTGACGCAAGTCCTTTACGAAACGGGAATCGATTCTGAAGAGTCCGTCGCTCAGGCAATGACGCAACTCGACGCCACCCAGGCGCAAGCCACGGCTGTCGGTGTTCTGCGCGCCCAATATGAACACGCCATCGCTCTTTTGGTGGGCCAGCCGGCCTCCACCTTTTCCATACGTGTGGGCGAGCTCCGGGCCATCCCACCGGAGATTCCTTATGGTCTGCCCTCGCAGCTTCTCGAACGCCGCCCCGATATTGCCGCCGCAGAACGCAGCATGGCCCAGGCCAACGCCCAAATCGGTGTGGCCACCGCGGCTTTCTATCCCACCGTCTCCCTCAGCGCCTCCGCAGGCCTTGAAGGCACGACGATCGCCAATTGGTTTACTTGGCCCAGCCGCTTCTGGTCCGTCGGTCCCGCTCTGGCGGAAACGCTCTTCGATGCTGGCCTGCGCCGAGCCACCGTCCAGCAATTCCGTTCCGCTTACGATCAGCAGGTGGCCAACTATCGCGAGACCGTGCTCACCGCCTTCCAGCAGGTGGAAGACAATCTGGCCTCTCTGCGCATCATCTCCATCGAAATCCAGCAGCAGGACACCGCCGTGAAAGCCGCCGAACAAAATCTCGCCGTCGCGACGGATCGCTATCGCCTCGGCATCGACCCCTACCTCAACGTCATCACGGCTCAAACCGCGTTGCTCAGCAACCAGCAGACCGCAGAAACAATCCGCATGCAGGAGATGGTCGCCGCCGTCCAATTAATCGAAGCCTTGGGCGGAAGCTGGAACACCTCCCAACTCCCCTCCCCAAATGATGTAGCCTCCAACCAACCATCTAAACCGTCAGGAAACCCGTAACGCCTCCCGTGCCATCGCACCCCGCAGTGCATCCCTAACCCAGTCGCGCTTTTTGCGAATGGTGGTGAGGTCCGTTTGGTGGACTCCGGTGGCGTCTAGCCGACGCCGTAACCGGAGGATCTGCTTTTGTTTTCGCCATTCTCTGAAATCTCAAATCTTAAATTTGCGATCGGCTCCGCACTATCTTGCAGCGGCGGCCATCCGCTCGCTACCAAGAGCGCGGCGAGCGGAATGCCAGCGATGCGCAATCCGATTCGGAAGACGATTGAGGAACTCGCAACGGCGTCCTGGGCAAATGGATAAGTACGAACGCCCCCAACGGCAAACGCCGCGGAGCCGCTTATGGTTGCTTCAATTCCTTTTCTGCGCTGAGCCAATCCTCGATGTCATGGCCATTTTCGCAGCCGCGTTGCAGATAAAGCTCGTAAGCGCGGGCCTCAATCTGCCGTTTCGTTGGGGATGCTGGCTCAGCCTTCGGTCGTATCCGGTACGAGGGACTCCAATTCACTCCCCGGTGTGCGGAGGAGTGCGTCCCCGTATCCATGCCTTGATTTATGTCCTGTTGTTCGATTTGCTCTTCGGTGAGGCGCTCCTCTTCCCGCAACTCCACTTCTTCCCGTAGCTCCTCTTCCGCTTCCAAGCTGTCGGACCTAACCTTTGCTTTTCCCGTGCCAGCCATGTCTGCCTCCATCGGATTTCAAGATGTCAGAGCCTTCAAACCAGAATGTGGGCTGGAAGCCAATCGTACGCTTTCTGCTCTCCTCGTCATAACAAGAACGGATTCGCTGCCTGGGCCATACCCTCTAGAATCCACTCTCGCGCTTTGGCCTCCTCATTCACCGCAAAAATCTTAGTCACGCCGGGAATCACAAAGCTGAAGGCTCGGATCGTATACCGAATCCAATCAACGTCAGTAACCACTGCGATGCGCTCCCAGCGAAGTAGATGTTCCATCCCAACCTTGAAATCGTCCCATACGGCGCCGGGCTCAATTCCGGAAAAGTCCGGATCGATCTGATAATAAAGACGGAGTTTACCTGGTTGCTTGAGTGCTTCTCTTACAGCGGGAATCAGCACAGTTTCATAGTCGCGTTTGGTGACGTGTCCTGACCTGACAGGGGTTTTTTGTACCAGCGAGAGTGAGAGAAAATTCACTCTGGAGGAACGCTGGTATGCCAATGAAACGGTTCAAACCGGAGCAGATCGTCACGCTGCTGCGGCAAATTGAAGTTGCTGTTGCCAACGGGAAGACTGCTCCCCAAGCCTGCAAGGAAGCCGAAATCACCACCCAGACCTACTACCGTTGGCGGAAGGAATACGGTGGTTTGAAACTGGACCAGGCCAAACGACTCAAGGAACTGGAGAAGGAGAACAGCAAGCTGAAGCGGCTGGTGGCGGAGCTGTCACTGGAGAAGCAAATCCTGAAGGACGTGGCGGAGGGAAACTTCTAAGCCCTGAGCGGCGACGTGGCGCGGTCAGGCATGCAC